>Ga0308008_1000184_pt1 | contig 30700 bp, 35 predicted proteins | sample Neamet125_FD_203140 | JGI IMG/M metagenome (GOLD analysis project Ga0308008, IMG submission 203140) | Marine microbial communities from water near the shore, Antarctic Ocean - #125 | ecosystem: Environmental > Aquatic > Marine > Unclassified | place: Southern Ocean | collected 2014-07-24
CAACCTTTTCACCAATACCACTTAAAGGTCCAGCTTGTTGTTGTTGAGGGGCAATCTGAGCTTGCATCATTTGACGTTGACGTATCTCGTCTTCACGAAGACCAGTGTTAGCTACTGAAATACCACCTGTGTTGTAACCTATAGGGCCTCCTATGTTACGTGCTGGTGGGTTGTTACCAATATTATTATAACTAACCTTACCACCTGTATTCCCAACAGTACCATACCAACCAGCTGAGGCATTAATATCTTTATTATTAGCATGGTGAGCGTTTGCCATCATTGACGCCATGTGAAGATCTTGGTCTTTATCATTATTGTGATATCCAAGAGTCGGAGTTGGATCGTAGGTGCTTATAGGTGCTGTTGCTAGGTTAGATGCTAAATTTACTCCAGGAATTAATTTAAGAATGGGGGCTTTATTAACGGCATTTTTTATCCCACTAGTAATACCTCCATAGATATCCTTAACACCTCCAAAGAATCCAGTAGTAGGATCATTTGCATTGTAACCACCACTTACATTTTTAAAACCTGCTGAAGCCATAGATGCTGCAGCATATTCTTCTGGTGTCATAGTCTTCTTATCTTCAGCGGTGGGTGCAGGATTAGCTGCAGCCATCTCCGCATTGTAACCTGGATTTTCTGTTACATCAATCGTAGAGATAGTCCCATCTGGATTAACCTTACCATACACGGATTCTGAACCAAACGTTGCAAAAGCATTATTTACATTTTCATGTGCTACATCCTTATGACCACCATAAGTAGTATAATTACCCCCACCAGAACTACCAGCCAAAGGGGCTATGTTAGCTGTGTTCATTTCGTCTGCCTTTTTAAGACTAGCTGCTTGAACTTCAGAGGATAGACCAGAGGCTGCTAATGCTTGCCGTAATTTACGGCGAGAGTCTGCAAGTGTGTGGTAATCAGGGACACCGGATGCATTACTACCAGCTCCATAACTCAATGGACCAGAAGTGTTACCGCTTGAATTACCACTCAAGTAGTTCTGAATAGCTGGTGCTGCATAACCCCCCTGAGGTATCCCAGTGTTGACTGCAGGTTGAACTGCACCACCTTCTTGATACTTTTGAATTATATGTTTCATTACTTACCACCCCCACCACCTGATTGGGTACTTGTGCTCCCTATAGCAGGAGAGCCGTACAAACCAAACAGTCGTTGAATACCTTGATAGGCTGCATCACCTTCGTTTTGATTCTGCTGTTGAATAGCTGAACCAACACCGCCAAGCATAGAGGCACCTGCGCCGAATTGATTCTGAAGACCAGTGCCAGCATTTAATACTCCACCTGCCCCAGACAAAGCTGCTGAACGGCGATTGGCAAGCTCAGCTGCAGCCATATCTCCACCCACTTTCATAGCAGATGTGTCCATAGACTGTTGTGCTCTAGCACTACCAAGATTACCTGACTGACTAAACTGACCTCTCTGTTGACCAATTACGTCACTAACAGCGGTACCAATACTATCTTTGAGTGCAGTTGTTTGTTTACCTAGAGCGTCAGCTCCAAACATACCAGTTCCAGCTGCTGCGTTACGATAGGCTTCAGTAGCCCCGTAGCTATCGGCAGCAATCTTATCGTATACACCACCTGTACCACCTAATTCTTTTTGTTTCTTCATAGCAGCAAGCTGTTCTGGAGTAAATCCTGCAACATTTTCATAGGCACCTGAACCATATAAATCTACTGCACTACCTAAGCTATCCTCAACATAGGGCTGAGCATAATCTGGTAACCCTGTTGTACTAGTTGTTGTGTTTCCACCACCACCTGACATATTAAACCTCCTTGGTGAGCGTTATAAACGGCTCACGGTATCCATATTGTTTTAGGGCGCGAACCCAACCCTTTCGCCCATAGACTACAGTTCTTTTGCAATCATTGAAACGTGCGAAATCTTCTAGTACTTTTAGTATCTCAGGGCCATGAGAGAACCAACCAAAAGATGTGCAGGCAACTACAGCTAACTGTCGTTTACCTTCTATTTCTTCAAAGCGAGTTATACAAACTTCACCCTCTTCTCTTACCCAGCACTGTCCAACAGCACCGAGGCATTGTAAAAAGAGTCCGTGAGATGTCACAACCCCAGCTCCATGAACCAATGCTTCTTCAACTAAGGGCCTCAACTTGTTCCATTGTTCTGCCAACTCAGGACCACTTAATAGTTTTATCATTTCTTTAACTCCGTAGTTTCAAGGAATCTGTTTTGCACAGTCGGACTTGAAGGGGAACCCCCATTAAGTTTTACATGCACTGTGATAACCCTAGTACCTGCAGAAGGTGTTAGTGTCATAGCAATGGTTATCATCTGTTCGTGATATGTATGTGTAGTACCATCTGTAAAGAAACCAGCGGCTGCATTAAATACACGTTGAGATACTCCATCAAGTCTTATATCAAACTGAACTAAGTTAGCTCCGTCTAGACCACAATTAAATAGAATAGATGTAAGGTCACCACTAGAGGTAATACTTAAAGTTTCTAATAACTGATATGTTGAAGTTGGTATTAAACTAGCACCAGTAAATGTAGCAAATTTATTAGACACAGCATTATCAGTTATCTGTCCTGTGCCAACTACATTGCTGTTAAGTTGAGCAGCAGATGTTATGATACCTGTGGAGGCTAACTTATTCCCAACGATACTACCTGCAGCTACATTATCACCATCGATATTAGTTACAGTATTACCATCTAGTGTAAAGTCACCAGATTCAAATGTTACAACCCCTGAGAAAGAAACAACTACTCTAGATATTCCACCAGTAGCTGCGCTAGTTGTGGCTGATCCTGTATCATCTGTAAATATAAAATCAGAAAAATAAATCAAAGTAGTTGAAGTTGCACTAGCTGTTGGGGCAGTCTCTGACCACCCTGAAGTTAATGAGGATAGTGCGAGGGTTGCCCATGTCACTGTAGCAGTTGGGGGACTAGGTGTTCCGGTTGAAGACGGGAAGTACACCCTCCTAGAGAGCGCCCTAGGTGCTGGAGCACCATCATTACCATCCTCAGACAACAGAGCCACAGTGTTCCAAGTGTTTGCATCAGTTATTGTAGCTTCTAGGGTTGATACATATCTAAATGTAATCCAAAGATACTTACCACCTGATGCTGGGATTGACCCCACCCATCCATTGTTAGCTACAATAGTTACACTCCCAATGTTTGTATAGTTATACGAGACACTGGAAGGTCTAGTTGGAGCTGTCTCTGTTGTAGTTCTTTGATACAGATAGATAGCAGTGTTACCTGTCGGTCCAGATGAGCTGGTTGAAGATGATGATCCTTGAGTTCCTGGCAAAGCACTACCCATATTAAGAGCTTGTGTTATTTGATTTGTCCAAGAGTCTAGGGTAGCATCTCCGGTAAAGGGTGGTCTGATAATTGCCATTATCGACTACCTCCTTTACTCGCTTGAATCTGATAGCCTGTGAGAGTCCAATCAAGAGTGATCTCACTGCTTTGACTTTCAATTCTATAGTTTAAAAATCTACCATTAAACCTGACGTCTGCTTTGTATTCAAGAGCACTGTCAAAAGTTATTGCATCATTAGCTGAGAAGTCAATTGCCTCACCAACTTTATCAATGCCATCATATTTGATACTCACTTTAGAAGGACCATCAAATAACAGGGCCATACTAGATACACTCTCAGTGTCAAACTCAGGGGTAATTGCCAAGCGTTTACGTTCTACTAGAGCATTGGGTAAAAACGAAGCACCATCCACACCAACTAGTTTTGTAGGGCTTCCGAGAAGTAGGTCTCCTCTGCTTGAAGACACAGCATTTGTACCTGTAGGTAAGTCTCTCTTAGTCCACACATTGTTGCGATAGTTCCAAACATATATAATTGAGGTATTCCAAAACCAAATCTCATCATACTTATTAAACCTAACAGATTTAATTGTTGAGTTATTACGGAAAAAGTTTCTTACACGACCATCAGAAATAGATGCAATGGATCCAGGATGTCCTTCAAACTTATAACAATCATCACTTCCATATACAATGTGCGTACCATCTACTTCAATTACACCATCTGTATTATGTACACCATAGTTATCAGTCACTGTAGCAATTTGAAAAGGGATAACAGTAGAGTCAGTTCGCTGCATAGAGTGTATAGATGAGTCTGTATATACGTACATCACACCTTGTAGCTCTGCAAGATCTTGAATAGTTCCTGTAGAAGCTAAGATAAATTCATCTGCAGTATTAGCCCCTCTCTTAAAGGGGTTCCAATTCTGAGGTAGGAATCCTGGACCTGCAACATCAGAGGTTCTGACAGTACCTGTAAGGGTACGACCTCCTGTTTCTTTGAGGTTACCTGCAACTATCAAGTTACCATAAGATCTAACAACACCTGCTGTAACAGTAGACACAGGGGTGGTTGTTACAAAGACATTGTAAACAGTACCACCGGATGATGTGTCTGGAGTGAAGTTAAAAAAGTTGTTTGCGTAATCAACACCAGAAATTGTACCAATGTTAACCAATGTAGCGTCCGGAGATACAACACCTGAAGAGTTTATAGTAACTGTTTCAGTGTGTATAGGTGAAGATGTGTTACGAGGGAGCGAAGTAATCTTAATAGAGATTGAGTTACCTGCTCCTGGATTTACAAACACAGTGTTTTTAACTTCTACAGATCCTGAAGAACCATCATGCTCAAAGGAAGTCATTTCTTCTTCAACAGCATAAGAATCCCATCCGGGAAGAGGTGTCACTCCCGCTGTATCATCTTGTAGAAACACAGGGGTAGAGTTAGTATTGTTAAAGATGATATGATAACCACCATTAAACAAAGTATGCTGCCAACTCCCACCAGTTACCCCAGTGTTGACACCACCCTGTCCAGCCACAACAGAGAAGCTATCATTGTATACTGTAAAAGTTGTATTCGTATTATCATCTGAAATAACTACATACCTATCTCCAAGTGTTGAAGGCCAGAATGCAACGTACTTAACATTAGTAAGAGATGTAAGCTTATCAACATCGGATGGGAACCTTTTTACAGCCCCACCACTAAAACGAACATTCTTAACATCTGAAAAGACATTAGGTGGTAGCGACACTGCTGGAGCATCTTCTACTAGACCTGCTGATGCTAGATCTGTAATCGGTATAATCTGTAGTGGCATCGCTACCTCCTGTTTTAATCTAATAACTCACGAGCACTCTCGCTGTCCAGTAGTCGGATCAAAAAAACACGCCTCTGCTTTCTTTCCATCCGCCTCTGAAGGGATTTCAATCTGGCCCTCTGTTTCCGCTTCCGCTTCCACGGTCTCATTGAAGATTCCGTAGCGTTTTCCTGTGATCCTAAATGTAGTACAGCCCTTGGCTCCCTCTTTCCATGCCGTTTCGTAAACACGTTTGAAATCATCATAGCTGACATCACCTCCTACATTGCAGGTTTTAGAACAAGCACTATCAATGTAGTGCTGAGCCAAAGTTAAAACAGCTAAGTGTTCATAAACTGAAATATCATCTGCCTTTCGTCCTTCGACTCCTCGTGCAAAAGCATAGTCCTTAACGTTGTCATAACGTGGTCCGTCAAAAGTCTGGATGGTACGCTCGTATGAATGTGAAAAGACTGGCTCGATTCCTCCACTGACATTATCTGCCACGAGGGAGATTGTCCCAGTAGGCGCAATAGATGTGAGGTGGCTGTTCCTAATACCATGCTTTCGGATCTCCTTCTGAACAAATGCTGGGAGTGTACGAATAAAGTTACCCTTCAGGTACTCTTCACGATAGAGAGGGAATGCTCCTTTCTCTTCTGCAAGTTTTGCTGATGCGTAGTAGGTGTTGTCTCTGAGACATGCGAAGACTTTTTCCATCCATCGGAGGAACGGTTTAGACCCATACTCATATCCAAGCATCTCGCCTGCATTAGCAAGACCTGTAACGCCGAGTCCCATTCTCCGCTTATTCTTCGCTTCATCTTCTTGTTCCTTCAGTGGGTAAATAGTACGATCAACAACATTATCCATAGCACGAACAACGTGAGGGATGTCTTCTTTGAATTGAGCAAAGTCAAATGTATATTTACCATTCTTATTAATTAAATACTTAGTGCAGTTAAAAGAGCCTAGAAGACAGGCACCATAGGGAGGAAGAGGCTGTTCACCACATGGGTTAGTTGCACTAATGTCCTCACAGTAGTATAAGTTATTCATCTCTTGGATACGATCAATAAATAAGACACCGGGTTCAGCCCAATCCCATGTAGACTCCATTGCTAGATCCCAGATCTCCTTAGCAGAGACTGTTTCATGTACAATACCATCAAAGATTAGGTTAAAGCTGTCATCCTCTTTAGAGAGAGCTTCCATAAATTTATCAGTAATGCCTAGTGATATATTAAAACCAGTAAGCTTATCAGAATTACGTTTAGAAGTAATGAAGTCAACAATATCGGGATGGTCAATACGTAAGACACCCATCTGTGCGCCTCGTCTGTGGCCACTACTACTAATGGTTTGACACACTGCATCAAATATAGACATAAAAGAAATAGGCCCACTAGCTTGGCTCTCCAATGATTTAATTTGAGTACCTCTAGGGCGTACTTTAGAGAAATCATATCCTATACCACCCCCTCTTCGCATTGTCTCTGCTGCTTCTTTAGCACGATCCATAATAGAATCCATACTATCTTTAATTTCACCTGATACAAAACAGTTGTAAGCAGTGACAAGCTTACCAGCACCCATTGCAGACTGCACTCGACCAGCTGGAAGAAACCTTTGCAGTCCAATGATATTCTCTAGTAACCACTGGTGCTCTACACTATCACACAGTGCTCGTGCAATGCGCTTAATTTTACCATCAAAGGTCTCTCCCTTTTGTCTGTACTTCATTTCATCTAATTCTTGAGACAAGGGAGTAGATGGACCCTCATAAGTAATATTGCGCATGTATATCCTCGTGATATTGTTATATGTTAATTAATCCGAAGGGGGATCCTTAGACCCCCCTATAAGGAACTTAGAGAATTTCACTAAGGTTTAGTGGGCCAGTCGCCGCCAGTACCATCCATGTCAGGATGAACAAGGTTAGGCCAGTTGGCGTGGGTTGTGATGTCCCGAAGCGACTGACGATACGTTGTCATCTCAGAAGACAGAGGCACATCAGTCAGGGCCATGTAGTCTGTTTCAGCTAAGAGACGATCACGGTGTTTACGGCTGCTTGCCTCCAAGGCGGCAGTGCGAGAGGCAACGTCAGCGTCCGATAGGTCAGCCACACGGCGAGTATAGACCTTACCGTCATCCAAGTAAGGATCGACACCCTCACTCTTCTGCGTGGCACTGTCGAAGGCCAAGAACTTTACGACCTCTGCACAACTGTTAGCCTCCAGCCAAGTAGCATCTGGGCCAGTGGCGGGGAAGCTGGTGTTGGGAAAGAGAGACTTGTGGTCTGCTATTTCGCCTACCGATGAGCCATCTAAGATTGCTATTTTCATGTCTATTCTCCTTTATCTGGGAATTGTTCTGCTTGTACTGTGAAGTTGCTAGTGTAACGGGCAAATGCAGAAATGCGAAATTCATCGAGGTAGCCGTCCCACCCATGCCAACGATTGGGGCTAGTAGAATGATACTCACTACCTATTGAAAATACACCGTCGCTTGCAGGGAAGGCCGTAGCATCCGTAAGGGTTGTGCCACTAGCTGTTCCATTAAGGTAACACTTTATGACATTGCTCGTGTCACGAACTAAAGCCACATGATGCCAAGTATTTACGGAAAATTCACCACCAGTAAAAAAGTTTATGTACCCGTCTCCCGTGATGCTGGACGTTTTATACATTCTGAGAGTATTCCCATTTATCCCTAACTCAATTTTATATTGACCCTGACACCACATGAAAGCGTTGGTTGTGTCGTCTGCCCATGCCCATGTTTCAATGGTAAACGGCCCTGATAAGGACCCTCTTTTTTCTAACTGGATAGAACCACCGCCAACCGAACCATTCCCAGTAGAACCTGCTAACAACAGTGACGTATCACCAAACTTAGCTTGAGCAGTGCTGAGTTTAGCATTGTTATACAACGTCAGATTGTTCTGTTGCGCCCTGTCGATCGCCTGTCCGTCTGCCATGTTGAGCAAGAGAGAGGTGTTGGTGATGGCGGTTAGTGGGGCTGTAGGTGGGGTAAAATTAGCAGTGTAAATAGAGGAACCATTTACAAATCTTGCATCTGAAATATATCCTGGAAAATATTCAGAGCCATAGCCCCAGCCTATGATTAAGTTTTGAATTACAGTTGTGCCATTATCTGTTGCTTCCCAAAGTTTAATACCATTAACAAAAGCACGAACAGTTGTTCCAGATTTTGTCATTGCCATATGAGTCCACTGATTGTACTCAGCCGTGCCAACTAAACCACTGTCTACATTATCGGTATAAAAGTTATATTTATCCAGCCTAATCCTCATCTGAAAGTATGCATCTGGATCCGCACTTAGATTGGAACTCATAACTCTATAGGTTCCACTGGATGTACCAGTAAAAAACACATAACTCTCCATACACCAATTAGCACTTGCTGCTAAAGTGCCTTGGCTAGGCGTTGATAAATAGTCACCTGTCCCATCAAAGTAAGCACTCGCACCAGTGAATGTTTGCAAAGCACCAGCACGAGTAACTGGATAACCTGCTGTTGGGATGTAGCTCGATGCGATTGAGCCAGCTTCTAGTTGTAGGCCATAAACTAATACGTCAACATCAGTAGCTCCCAAGGCATATGCCAGCCCGCCGTTCCCAGCGCCGGCAGATGTAATGGTAAAAGTAAAACTATACCTTACCCACTCACTTGTTGCCGTAAAATCACTTGATGTTTTAGTGCTTTGAGCCCAAAGCCTAAACTCATCTTTACCTGCTCCGTTCGACTTGACCCAAGCTGAGACAGTGTGCGTTCCGACCACGTATGAATTGGGTTGGAATAATAATCCATTGTTGGACGTGTTAGTCCAACGCCACGCATCAGATAGGCCACTAGGTGATGTGCCAGCGGCAGCGGTAACCGAAGACCTCGTTGCATTCCAAGGAGATGTATCAAACCCGTTGCTCTGTAGAAATAGGTTAGTACGAGCTACACTCGCACCGTTTACCGCAGGGTCGTACACTGCGTCTGTCAGGAACGGGCCGAAGGCTGAGACTGCTACGTTACCCACAATTGTTGATGCATGAGGCGACACAGAGTTATCAACAAAACGATTGCTTTGGCAGGCTAATAGCTTAGTGTTTGCGACTGCTGTAGACGGCCCCGTTGGCGGTGTGAAGTCAGAAGTTTGAGTAGCAGTACCTTTGACATAGTGTAAGTTACTTATAGTTGCGTTTAAATAACGTGAGTAGGTTCCATACGAGCCGATTGTTAAGTCACTTTGACCAAAGTTGTAAGATGAAGTTACTGTAGCTACGGCGACTCCATCGTAAAAGAGTTTTAAAGAAGTTCCTGAACGAGAAACTAGGATATGTGTCCATGTGTTTAAAGCTGGAAGAGTTGCATATGCGAGAAGGTCAGCGTCAGCGTAGCCGTTAACAACAAATTTCTTTGTTCCAGAACCACTTCCCATACCAATGAATAGACCACTTCCTGGACTGCCACTATAATCAACAACAAAAACAGGCATGTATGCTTGGTCCCAAGCCCGTGGGTTTATCCAAAATTCAACCGTAAAGTCACCTGCGCCGGGAGACCAATCTGCACTTGATGCGTAGTTAATGTAATCGCCAGCCGTACCAGAAAAATCTACACCCCACTCACCATCAGGTCTAGCAAATGGCCCAAAGGAACCTTGGGTTACATTGCCGTTGGCTGTGACTGTGTGATTGTTTGTAGAGCCATCGTCAAAAGCGTTGTTGACCCCGTTGTTTGCACCGTCGAAATGGCTTAGAAAACTTGTGCGATTAAATTGATCGTCTGAGGGTAAGCCATCTTTACCCGCTGCACCCATGAATATTGTTTTAAATGAGTTAGCCAAGGGCTGCACCCCCAAGGAAGCCATAATAAGTTGTGCCACCGTCCCGTGTCATAAATCCATATGCGTTGACCTCAGAGTTGCCCGGTGCGTCAGGTGCGGTAGCCGCAGCCCAATCAACTGAAGAAGGCCATGCAATTGTCTTGGCAGACGCAGGCTGTGTGATTACCAGAGTAAACGAGTAAGCTGTGCCTGTAGCTGGCGGATTGCTAAACACAAACGTGGTGTTCTCCGACAGGGTGACTGAGAAGTTTGTGCCTGTTGCCAAGTCCAAAGTCGTTGTTGCACCTGTGGTGTTGGCAATATATGTCTCTTGGTATGTAGTGGCTTTTATAGAGCCAGTTACTACTGGGTTTGTCGAGGGTAAATATCCGGCTGTGCCAAGGTCATAGTACCCAAGAGAGGTCCATGTAGTTGTGCCATCTCCAGCCTTAAGTTTACTCGTATCTGTTTCTAATGCTAACTCACCTTGTGCAAGGACGGGGCTAGCCGATGTCCAGTTAGCAGCCGTATCACGGCGTATTTGAATCTTATCAGCCACTTGCCGATCCTCCATTTATAGTTTGAGCAGCGGTATAAACACTGTTGGCAAAACCGCCATCTACTAGATTTACTGATACTGCTGATTCGAATGTAGTGTAAGCCACTACTTCCATCACATCATTGAGAGCAGCCCCAGTGGCTAGGATAATATCCGAACCATTGGTAGCTGTGAAATCAACCGCTGCGAGTTTTACCCCATTAAGAAACACATCAAGAAATCCAGGCGAGTAACCTCCCGTTGGGAAACTGGTCTGCCCTGCTGTACAATCAAATGCATCTCTTGTCTGTGTAGCCTGCGGGACTGGCTGTATGCCTATATATCCTGACATTCTATTCTCCTATTTAGATTATTTCTTCGCCTATAAGATTAACTGTGGTTCCACCATCTAATGTAAAGAACTCGTATGTTACCCTTTCGCCTGTCAGTGCGACGCTTGGTGTACCGACCACCGCTGATGGTAAGGTTAATGTTGTATTAGCACCTAAGTCGTACTCAAACAAAAGTTGGTTGACGGTGCCTATTCCGTACATCTTAGTACCATCGGGTTTGAAGAAGAGGTCCGTCATGACAGTATCTTGTGCTGACACAGAAAACAACTGCGAGTAGACCGCTGAAGTAACATCATAGGCAGTACTCAAGTTGTACTCATAGAAGCTACTGTTTGCATAGCCCGACATGAACATCTTAGTACCTGTGGGGTTGAAGAATAAACCAGTAGGTCCAATGTCTTGAGTACCGATATAGAATCGCTGTAAGTAAACAGCACTGGTAATGAGCCAAGCAGTGCCTAGGTCGTACTCGTTTACGTAGTCGCTGGCCTCGCCTACCATATACATCTTAGTTCCGTCTGGTTTGAAAAAGATACCAGTAGGCGCTGTATCTTGTGAACCAACTAAGAACTGCTGGCCAGCAGTGTTTACTGCTGTGCTAATGTCCCAAGCTGAGCTCATGACGTACTCAAATATGTAGTCGGAGTCCACACCTACAAACCATAGCTTATAACCATCGGGTTTAAAGAACATACCTGTGGCTTGGACACTATTAGCGGTCAAAACTAACGTCTGCACATTACCACCACCGTGTGTAGATATATCCCAAGGTGTGGTCATGTCATACGCATAGATGTATCCTGTAAAGTCCAAGGTGTAGTACTTATTACCGTCAGGCTTAAAGAAGATACCGTGTGGCTGTGACGACACACCCTTTGACTGTAAGTAGACCGCTTCAGTGACATCAAAGGCACCTGCGTTAACCACTACACAACTATACTTCCAGTTAGCAGTCGTAGGAACACTAGCGAAGCTAACAGTAGTATTAGCTGTTAATGTACCACTATCAAAGAAGTTAAACGTACCCACATTTAAAGAAGGTGTAGCACCAGTAACTGATGTAGGTTTAAATGTACCTACTCCAGTTAAAGATGATCCATCACCTGTAAAGGTTGTTGCTACTATGGTTCCATCAACAGTGGCAGTTGTCCCAGAGACCGAAGTCAGATGGGCTAGTTCAGAAAGTTCTCTTGCTTTGGTCATACTATCTCCTCGCCTATAAGATTAACTGTCGTGCCACCATCTGATGTAAAGAACTCGTATGTTACTCTCTTACCTGCAGCAGCAGCTGTTACAGTACCTACAACTGATGATGGTAGAGTTATTGTTGTAGGACTACCTATATTATACTCGTATACCTTATCAGTAGCATAGCCTGTCATGTACATCTTAATACCGTCTTCCCTTATGAAGAGACCTGAAGGTTCTGAGTCTTCTGAACTAACTGAAAAAACCTGCGAGTAAACAGCAGTCGTTACATCCCAAGCTGTACCCAAGGTGTATTGATTTATGTCATCACCAGATTTACCCATTACGTACATTTTAGTACCTGTGGGGTCAAAGTGTAATGAAGAAGATAATGATTCTTGAGCGAGAACAGAGAACGACTGATAGTAGACGGCAGTGGAGATACTCCAAGCTGTACCTAAGTTGTACTCATAGACCTTATTATTGGTTTGACCTATCATATACATCTTATAACCATCTGGTTTAAAGAACAATCCCTGTGGGTCAGAATCTTGAGAGGATGGAGAGAAGTTCGTCACGGAAGCGATAGCAGCAATATTCCAAGCTGCACCCATCCCGTACTCGGTAATTCGTGCTGGGAAATTACCAGCTATGAACACCTTAGTGCCATCAGGCTTAAAGGATATACCCGTTGGGCTCTGTTGTTGACTATACGTCGAAAAGTCTCGTACATACGTAGCACTAGTGACATTCCAAGCTACGCTTAATGCGAACTCATATATATAGTCATTTCCAACATCATTAATAAACATCATTGTCCCGTCAGGTTTAAAGAAAACCCCTTGTGGTTCAACAATCCCAGCGCCCAAGGCGAATGACTTATTAGCGTATGAAGCTTCAGAGACATTACCAGCGCCCAAGTCAGTTCCTTTATAGCTATACTTCCAGTTAGCATTAGTCGGAACAGAAGCAAAGCTAACCGTTGTGTTGGCTGTGAGTGTCCCTTGATCAAAGAAGTTAAACGTACCGACATCCAACGAAGGCGTGGCACCAGTAACCGCTGCAAATTTAAAAGGTTCAGTATTAATACCAGTCAACGCTGCACCACTAATAGCAGGCAAAGCCCCTGTTAGCTGTGCTGCGGCTATGTTACCTGTAAGCTTAGTTGCATCAAGGTTACTTGTAGGTTTTAGAAACGTAGCATCAGCCTGTGCAGTTGTGTAAGTACCTAGGACAGTAAAATCCTCATGGGAAAGAACAACAACTTGATCTCCATTCTTTGCAGCAGCTGTCAGTGTAATACTTGTACCATTAGTAGCTGTGTAGTCTGTACCATCAACAAGGCGTATACCATTATGGAATACGTTTACTCTGTGTATTGAATAGGTAACTCCTGTGAGAGAAGTCGTTGTTGTTGTTATTGCGAATGTCTTTTTAGACACTGCTTTAGAAGAGATAACTGAGGCTTTAGAGCCTATGTATCCTGCCATTAGATTATCTCCTCTGCTATTAAGTTCACTGTTGATCCACTGTCTGTTGTTACAAAAGTGTATGTCACTTTATCGTTATTTGATGTAGAGCTAGGTGTGCCAGAAACTTCTGCTGGCATAGTTACGGTTGTGGCAGCGCCTATTTCGTACTGAAATACAGTGTCGTTGGCACTACCTATAACGAACATCCTACAACCATCAGCCCTAATGAACATCCCTGTAGGGGAAGTTTCTTGACCACCCACAACGAAGCTATGTACGTAAGTGGCTGTAGTAACATTCCAAGCTGTACTTAGGGTGTACTCAAAGACAGCTCTACCAGAGTCACCCAATATGTACATCTTAGTACCCGTGGTGTTAAGGGATACGTTGTGTGGACCACCTTCAAAGCCAGATATAGAGAACGCCTGCAAGTAGACCGCTGTGGTAATATTCCAAGCTGTGCCTAAGTTGTACTCTAATACGTTGTCACTGCTAGACCCCATAAGATACATCTTAGTTCCATCAGGCTTGAAGAACAGGCCCTCTGGCCGAAATGCTTCACTCCCTGTCGTAAAGCGTGATGTGTAAGTAGCTGAAGCGACATCCCAAGCTGTGCTTAAGGTGTACTGGTGAACTCTCCCTGATTGGTAGTTACCTGAGATGTACATCGTTAGTCCATCTGGTTTGAAGAATAAACCTCTTACGGTAGTCTCTTGAGCGGAAAAGTTTAGCGAGACGGTGCTATAAACAGCACTAGTAACGTCCCAAGCTATAATTAGGTTATACTCTAATACGGTGTCAGTCGTATCATCCGCAATGTACATCTTAGTGCCATCTGGTTTGAAGAACACTTCTTCGGGGGCGGTTGCCTTAGCTGTAACGCTAATCCCATTCGTGTAAACAGAAGCAGTCACGTTCCCAGCATCTAAGTTAGGTGTCACACAGCTGTACTGCCACTTAGATGTTGTTGGGACACTTGTAAAATTAACCGAAGTATTAGCTGTTAACGTCCCACTATCAAAGTAGTTATTAGTTCCTACATCTAAAGATGCGGAATTAGTTACCGATATCGTATTACCCATACCATTCCCATGAACGGTACAGTAATACCGCAAAGCCTTTGGAGCATTAGCTGCAACAGTGAGTGTAACTTTAGCACCTGCTGCTCCAGGAGTTCCAGTAACCACAACCCCTGTGGAGTACGAGCTACCTGCAGCGTCTTTAAAACGTAGTGGGTGTCCAGTGTTTGTACTATCAGACAGATCAAAGATGTAGATATATGTTCGAGATAATGTTAATTTAGGGTACACTATCGTGTTAAGGTAATACCTATTAGCTCCTCCGTAAGATCCAACAGTTACAGTATAAGTTGTAGTGACTGCAGTTCCTGCATCTGGGGCAGTTAATCTGGGGTTAAAAGGGGGAGCCGCTGGAGGTATACCATCCTGAGAGATGACAACTAGTTCTGATTGTTTACTCATTAGGTTTGCTCCAATACGCTTACGATCACATCACAGGAGGCAGCAGTGTTACTTGTTACAATCACTGTGTCTGTGGTCTCTAAGATAACTTTACCATCTAGAACTGAAAGAGCTGCCCCAGAAGGTATAGGTGTTCCCTTTATAAGATATACACCTGAGATTTGAACATCTACATCTATTTGAGATGCAGTTTTATTAGCCAAGTTACACCCAATCATAACTGAAGTAGTTGCTGATGGGACTGTGTAAGTTGTAGTGGCACCTGTACCTACAGATGCACTTGTGTAATTTTTAAATGTGTTTGCCATTTTTGATTTATCCCAATGCTATTGCTAAAGCTAACGAACTTGATTCTGCTGTGGAAAGGATAGTAGCTTTTGTATCCCCACCGAGTGTACCAGCATTAACATTTAAGTTGTCTACAAAAGTTTTTGTTACAACTGTAGCAGAAACGTCTGCATTTGTTGAGATACCATCTAGCTTACCACCATCTACAGAGACATCTCGTCCATCAAATGTAGAGTTGGTTAGAATAGCACCTGTCATAGTACCACCAGCTTTAGGTAGGGCTGCACCAGCCGCTGTACCTTGAGCCGCTGTGGCATAGTCAGAGGAGCTAAACGTTTTAACTTGTGAAGGATTAGCCAGCTCACTGTCCATCAAAGCACCAGCAGCAGTAACATTAGCAGTGTCTGTGACATCAGCAGATGCTTCAATGCCTGACATCTTAGTGTTTAAAGCTGTTGTGTACGATGCAGTAGTTGCATCAAGTATGGCAGTGTATGCTTGAACATTTGTTCCAATTGCCAAGCCAAGGTTTGTACGAGATGTTGACACATTGGTAACATCAGATAAGTTGTCAGAAGCAATTAGTGCTCCACTCAGTGAGGCATAGGCTGCAACCCATATTGATCCTGTGTATACTTTCATAATATTGCTTACTGTATTATAATATAAGGCACCGGCAACTAAGGCATTACCATCGTTATCTAGTGTAGGATCAGTTGTTTTAGTTCCAAGGAAGCGGTCATCAAAATTATCTAATGCTTCGAGAGCAGCATCCTTAGCCGCTTCAGACGCAGTAGCAGATATTGCACTAGCTGATGCAGATGATGCCGATTCAGTTGCCTTAGTCGCAGCAGTTGTTGCCGAACCACTCGCCGCTGTTGCAGATCCAGCTGCTAGGCCAGCTTGAGTTGTTGCAGTTGTTGCAGAAGTGCCTGCATTGTTTGCTTGCACAGTTGCCAATCCAACTTGTGTAGTTGCTAAGCCAACTTGTGTAGTTGCTAAGCCAACCTGATTAGTTGCCAGAGTGACTTGATTAGCTGCTAAAGTAACTTGTGCAGCACCATTAGTTGTTGCTAGGCCAGCTTGAGTTGTTGCCGTTGCTGCAGAGTTATTAGCTGCTGTCGCAGATGCTAACGCATCAGAAGCTTTAGTTGTTGCGGTTGCCGCTGAAGTAGCAGCACTTGTTTTAGACGCATCTGCATCATTCTGACTAACAAGAGCAGCCGCTGCCGAAACAGCAGCAGCTAAAGCATTTGTAGCAGATTCACTTATAGCAATTGCAGTGTCTTGCCCTGTGTCAAAACTACCACCATCATCTACAGGGGTCACTTGATTCCCTTGGTCTCTAAATCCCATAGTACCCTCCTAGAGTAAATCACTATACGCGAATGACATTGAGAGGTTACCACCCCTGTTCCTTCGTGCTTTTTCTTCTTTATTTAATTCTAATACTTCTTGATCAAAGAGTAATTGGTACTTCTGTATTTCTTCATTATCATTTAAATAGATAGAAGTTTCTAACAGTGATCCAAATAAGACAATCCTTTCATTCTCATCTCTTAGCCAATGGGGTGCCTCTTGGCCTATCCAGTATGTTGAATTTTCAGCTAACCGAGTATTGAAAAAGGCTTCTGTTTTATTTGCAGCAGCAGAGTAAGTAGTTGCTGTGCCTCCAATATTCAGAGTTCCTAATCCTGCTTTCCAATTCAGATAAGTACCTGAGTATGTTGCATCTAGGGCAGCTAATCTTCGATAGTAATGTAACTCTATTACATCACCACGACTGAAGTTACCATGTAATTTTATCTCATTGCCAATTCGAGTAAAGAAGTAGTAATCCCTTGAGCTACTAAGTCTATCATTAAATGTTCGTATGTCTACTCTTTCATTGTAAACAATACCTGGATTTTTAGAAGTAGTGTCTGCATTTCTGATATACATAATTTCAATCAGATCAGCAGGTACAGTCATAGAGAGCACCTGACCACCAGCCCAAAAAGAACTGGGGGATATGTCTGGGGTTACACCAGAAGCTGAGGCTGCGGTTATCTCTGCCTGAGTACCATTAATATCATAAAGCCTAGTAACCTCTAGTGGCGGCACACGTAGAGTTCTGTAAGCTTTATCTGCTGCGTAATTAAAACACCGTGTTACCACCGAGTTAGACAAAACAGAAACATCCCTGTTCGCCCAGGACCGAATCAATCCTGCGTTATCACCAGTGAAGTCACCAGATCCTACAAATTCTACGTATGTTGCCATCTTAAATCTCCTTAATAAGACATGAGGTGGGAGTAGTTTTGCTTAAAGATAATCATAAATTTAGCCATCATATCCTTATCTTTCATCGTTGCCGAATCATGCAAATCAATACCCCATTTGTTTTTTATTTCAATGGCTACTATGTCAGGGACTGTAGCAAACTTTTTAAACCCTAAGTCTTTTTTATTAAACCCACTGTCTAAAAGATCACGATCCCTCTTAGCCTGCTCTAGGAAAGGCTTCTCATCCTGATACATTTTCCATTGACTAGATCCATCATCTTCACATTGAATAGAACCTTGAATAGTATTATGTTCTGTACTAGGTGTTACATCCCATCGTGCCATGTACTCTTCCTCTTATTAAATTGCAATCTTTACAAACCGACCAGACTTACCGATATACCCTAAGGATGGGCCAGTAATAACCACGTTGGCTGTAGAGTGTATGAAAAATGCTTTGTCTATTTGATATCCACCTGAACCAACTGCAGATGTTGTCCAAGCGCATCGGTCTGCTGGGAGATGTAATATATCCCCAACTAAATTATTTGAGAGTGTGTTTGCTGGGAGTGTCCCTTGAATCACCATCATGTTCTATACCTCCTAATAGAATAAAAATAGGGAAGGAGAAATAATCTCCCTCCCCTTAATGTATTTACTGAAGTCCGTAAACTGCACCGCAGCCTTTTGGATTCTTTACTTCAAAAGACCACTCTTCAACAAACATGCCAACAGTCGAGTCACCTTTCTGACCAACTTCTACTTCCTGCATTGGACGCAATGTTGCCATTGCAAACCACTGTGGGTCATAGATTAATGCGCAAGAGTCTGCAGTACTAAACTGTGTTGTTGTAGCGTCAGTAGTTGTATGTGCAAGGCCCATGATGTAGTTTGGAACTACCATCAAGTCACCAAAGTCTGACATATAAACGTCTACTGATTGACGCAGCTTACCATCTTCATCGATATTCCGGCGAACACCTGTGTCACTGACCATGAGGTCAGAGAAGTCACGGCGAAGCTTTGGAGAAACCATGATACGGGTAGCTGAACCACCATTCTCATAGATCTTCTGCATAACACCATCGATGTCTGTGAGAGCCAAAGCAACCTTTGTTTTTGCAGCAGCAACATCAATTACAGTTAGACCTGTGTTTGGTGCGGCTACGGCAGTGAAAGAGCCTTTAAAGACGCAAGTGTCACCACTGTTTATGAATGCCTGATAACCAGCAGATTGACGAGCACCAGTAGTAGTCTGCTTGTTGTATGTGTTTACAAGATCAAACTCCATGTCACGGCGCATTTCTGTGCCACGCTTTTTCAACTGATATGCATACTCATCTGCTACACCAGCTTGATCGATTGCACGGCGAGATCCGGATACGGAAATCACTTTGCTGTTGATCTGAGTGTAGTTACCCAAGCGGGTCCGGAATGGGCCGACAGTTGTAGAAGCTGCACCATCACCAGCAGCAGGTGCAGTACCAGCCGCTAAGAAGTCTGCGCCTTCAGCTACACGAGAGTTACCTGGAGCTGTGAGCTCATCGGTCTGCCATTCGTGATAGATGTTAGTTGCTTTTGATTTGCCGATTGAAGACAAGAAAGGAGTCTCGTCACGTGTGATCATCGAAATGAAATTCGCTAGATCTTCACGGTTAGATACGTCTTTACCTGTGCCTGTAGCTCCACGAGCTGTTGTAATATTACGACCACCTGTAGTTGCCATTTTTAAAATCCTCCTAGGATATTATATTATTTAGTTAGAGAGTTGGAGGCGTATTGACGAAGGAAGTCCATTTGGTCATCTTTAGATGAACCTTCTTTAAATGCACGAGCCTTCACCATCTTTTCTTTATCAGCTGCCTTTTTATTAGCAGCCGCTGGTTTCTTAGTTGGAACCTTCTTAGTTGGAACATCCTTGCGCTTTGCAGCACCTTTATTAATTCCATTCTTTAAACGGCGATAGTCATCAATGAATTTTACAACACTGGGATCTATAACCGAATTTAAAAGTTCGTCTGCAATACCATTCTCAAGAGCGAACTCTCGAATTTCAACTGCAACCTTTTCGCTAAAGTCGGGGATCATTTGTGGGATTACTTCTTGGAAGTGTTGCATCTTTGATGTAAACTCTTCTTGTTGAAGTTTTGATTTCTGTTCTTCAACAGTCTTCAAAAGATTCTCACGTGTGTTACGTGCAGCCCAGTATTTCTGCTGTGCTTGTTCACGCTTGTCTTTGAGATCACTTAGTTCGTAAGTGTCTCCATTCTCCCTAGCTTCTTTGATTTGGGCTTCAACATCATGGTATTCCTTAGCCAGTTTCTGTTCGTCCACTGTTAGCATTGCATTAGTAGCATCTGACATTTTTGAAATTTCAGATAGCTTAGCAACACGTTCTTCATCAATGGCCTTACGCGCCTCTCCGAGTTCACGACCCTTTTTAGAGAGTGAAGCATCTGTCTGATAGCCTTTAAGCAGATCAGCAAATGAGACTTCCATTTCTTCCCCATCAATCTTGACAGAGACCTTGGCATCTAAATCTAAATCATCAACAGTAAACACATTAGCTTCTTGGGTAGGGGCATCAGCGCCATCCTCATCTCCTGTCTCTTCTGTATCTTCCTCAGACTCTTCATCGCTAACGGCGGCATCTGCTACATCTGGGTCTTCCTCAGCAGTTGCCTCCGGATCCTCGTACTCGATCTCCTCTTCTGGTAGCGGTACAGAATCATCCCGAAGAAATTCGGTATTAGACAGTACGGCATCTAGGAGCTCTTGTTCGTTTGGACCAGCAGAACTGGGAACATCATCCTTTGTGGGTAGAGATTCAATTTGTTCTGACATGTTTTATTATCCTTTCTTTTTAACCGCAGGCTTAATAACCTTTGGTATGGATGTTTCTTTCTTAACGTCATATCGACTTATTAGGTCATACATCGCTACGAGTTGATTTGAATTTAGTTTAGCTTTACCTGGAGATCGCATAGAATCGTACTCCAACAAGTTAATCATACTCTTTAGATTAGCCACTAATTCTTCATAATCAATTTTATTCATTCTGTGTTGTCCTCAATGTATGGTACATTTTTTCCGTAGGTTTCAAAGTTAATTAGTTTTTGTTTAACATCCCCCAGAGAGAGGGCAGAGTTATAGATAAACTCTCTTGTCTTAACTTCATGTGGATCTGTTCCTAACCATGCGGTAAAGTACTGTACTAGTATTTCTCCGTAAGCTTCGTTGAAAAAACTTTCACGTTGCTCAGAGGAGAATTGCGCACGTACCAGTGCTTCTTTTGCTTGTAGATCCGGATGTATACCTTTCAGTCCCTTCTCGGCTGCGGCTTTATATTTATCCATTATGTTTCCTTTTTAAGTTCTTTTCTTACCTGACGCTGTTGTAGACCATTTTACTTTCTTAGGTCCAGTCTTCTTAGCTGCTTCCTTTTTAGTTATCTTTGAAGCTACGCTCTTTGGGCGGCAGGCTGGGTATGCACGTTTAGGTTTTCCCTTTGCACTCTTACGACCACAGGGCTTTCCAGTTTTTACATCTACCCACTCTTCCCCAAACCACTTACCTAAACCACCTTTCTTCATGACTTAGATACTCTGTTGTCTGGGCCACTCCAACCACCACCACGTTTCTTGTACTCCTTAGAAGCCCAAGCATTTGCGTATGCGGATGGATATACTTTAAATTTCTTCTTTGCTGCAGATTTAACTCTGGACCAAAGGGCTGAGTTATTTGGTTTAGGTGATTTTGCTGCCATTACCATTTCACCTTGTCGGCCCAATACGCAGCAGACATCTTACCTTTTGATATGTTCCTACCATGACGAGCTTTAAAGCTGGCACGTTTAGCTTTCATCTTATCAGACTCTCCCGCTTTAGGTGAACCCGCTGTGGATGCACCCTGTTCTCCAAACCGTATAGTCTTAATTGTTTCACCTTCTTTGGCAACAACAACATGTGACTTGGTTGCATGTGATGGGGTACGCTTAGGTTTATTATAACCTGATACACCCGCATTGGTTAATCTTGAATCTTTCTTCTTTGGCATACTACCTCCTTACAATGGGTTATCCACAAGTGAATCATAGGCTTTCCAGATATCATCAACCTCTGTCTTTAAGGTGTTTATAGAATCATCTAACCCATCAGTTATTGTAGTACTCTTTTCAACTTGAGATCTTAGATCCAGCAAGACTTTCTGCTGCTCTAGGATGTTTTTCATCTGCGTACTAATTGTTGACAGTCTTGTGTTAAGACCCCTAACATCATTGTCTTGAACTGCTTGTTCCAATGCTTGTAAACGAGATCCTAATTCTCCAGCCTTCTCATCAAATGCTCCTGACTTAGAGACTACAGTTCTAATACCTGACTCTACTGCATAGAACCTTTGAAGTGTATCATAGCCATAGTATATGCCACCTGATAGTGAACCTAGTAGTGGTAGGGCGGCAGCTAAGTACCAACCCTTGAATGTGAAACCACCAACCTTTAACTCTGTATCTTCCATATTACATTTCCTTTATAGGAGTGCCATTCTGTTGTATGTAAGTATTGGCCCCATAGATAGCAGTTGCATCCTTCATGTCATTGGTCAGATACCCTGTCCAACCTGTACCGGCCCCAGACCACGTAATCACAAACTCATCAACGGCTTGCGTGTATGTCACTGCTGTGTACTGTCCTGCGACTAGGTTGTTTGTTGCTGTGTATGCGTCAATGCTTTTAGTCAATTCGCTGTTGTTAGCAGCCGCCATGAAGGCACCCGCTTGTTGAGCGTACGCTTCTACGTTAGTTACTGCTGTATTATATGTTGCTACCTCTGCAGCACTAATAGTGTACTTATCGGTTTTCAACATACCTTGTAGTGCAACCTGTTCAGGCTTTGTGTCAGCATCCGCTGCTATAGAGGAGACAGATGTTGCAGTAGCCAATAGACCAGTAGCTGTGGTTAGCAGGTCAACAGCCAATGTAAGTTGGTTCATTGATGCTGTGTGCTCTTGTGTGAATAACTGCTTAGCATTAGTAGCAGTAGCATAATCATGGGCTACCACTTTATCCAAGGACACTTTATAGGCTGCATACTGAGCAGCTGTAATCTTACCTCCATCAAGTGCATTGTCAATGACAACACGCCCCACTTTAGCGTAGCCAACAGCACCATTAGTTAGTTGACCAGATGCAAGTAACCTATTATTAATTAGGTCTATCGTTCCTTTCAGTTCTGTAATTTTCTGTTGTCCCGTCTGACTGTACGCTTCCGCTCCTAGTACTCCTGAACCGCTCACTAACAGAGCGAGAGTCCCCGCTGCTATTAGTGTCTTTTGCTTCAATGATCTCATCTGTTATATCCTCTCCAATTCTTAACAAGCTGTCCCAAAAACTTTTATTATTCTCATACCCTACTATAAAATCAACAGGGCTATCTCTATATTTATCTATCGCTTTCTTACCCATTAACAGTTTACCTGTAACAACATCTAAGATGGGGCATGGGGTAGACGCGAGTATCATAGCCTTAAAGACTTTAGGGCTGTCACAAAGAACACTAATTGCTGAGACTTGTAAGCCTAACCCACCTATTTGTTGGGGTGTTCCTAGCAGCCTTGCATCTTTTCTCCGATTACAGCTTGGATCTTGAGCCATTCCGCCACTAGATAGACCTATAATACTTAGCTGTATACCTACAGATGTGGGTATTAAACAGCTATCATTACCACCAGCACCCATAACTGTTGGTGCTATTGATGACATAACTGGGGCAGGACTCCCTGCTCCTGTACCATTGTAGTTATTAGTTGCTGTAGAACTAGCATTGTTACTATCTATTGTGGAGTCTTGATAGTTATTACTAAAGTCTCCGGTAACATCATTCGCGTAGGCAATCGATGTCCAATAGATTATTAAGATCGGGATCCATACACATAAGTGTAAGAGCAGCCTTCTCCTTTCCGATAATTGATAATGTTTGTGCATCCAAATTCCTCTGACATTTAGGTTGCCCATCTGGACAGACCGAGGGGTATTCAATAACAACGGTGGTGCAACTGCAGAGGAAAACTGTTAATATAAACCTAATCACCATTTGCCATTTTCTCTACAGATTTACGAATAGACTTAATGTTTTCATCTATCCTAGCAGAGATCAGGGCTTGGTTGTGGACAAGAGTTTCTAAATTCTTTATTCTGATCTCATGCCTCACTATATCTCTCGTGTTGTTTTGTACATTATTATCTAGAGATGATACGTACCAGACCAAAGCAATTGTCTGCAATACCACACCAATAAGAAAAGACATCTGAGTAGCCTTAGTACTCAGTAAATCCCGATTGTCTGATGAACTCATTTAGTAAACCCCGCACCAAAATACAGACCAACAATTGCTGATACTATATGCGTATCTAACGGAGTAATCACAAATCCAGTAGCTGACTGCCACTGCACTGTTCCATCACCACCAAATATCCAATTAATTATACCACCGTGAACTTCGGTATAACCTACTATAACATTAACTTCTGGGTAAAAGACTGCTACCGCTTTCGGTAACACGATGATGGAGAAGACAGCAGCAAGGGCTATGAGCCTTCTTGTCCACGCAAAGTGAACATCTTTCTGCCCATGCTCCCTCGTCTGCTGCATACCACCAATCATCATCTTTTGTTGTTCAGCTTTATTCTTCGTACTTTGACCCCACATGGACATGACACCGCCAAGTACGGTGGAGAAAAGCATTGTAATAAGTTCTAAAGGTAATCCAAACATTTCTCCACCTCCTGTGGTTTATACTTCACCTGCAATCATTTTTCTTGCAAGGGCTGTTATCTGATTAAAGTCAGGCCGTTGTGGGGATTCAAGACCCTCTTTACGAGCTTTTATGTCAATCTCTGCCCACTGTTGGAAGTGCTTATCAATAGAGATAGCCAACTGTTTAGTGTTGTCATCCACAGTGTTTTTAGATTGTGCATTAGTAAATACTACATTGGCTTCTGCCAGTGATGTATCTGCTTCTAACTTACGCTGATTAATCTCACCATCTTTCTGAGCTTTTTCAGATTGCTGTGTAACAGTTTCAACTGCTTTTTGTTTAAACTCATCTGTTGTATAGTCTTCAAGATAATCATGACTATCAATACCCATAGACTCAATTATTTTTGTAGCTAACACAGCAGGGGCTTCCGGTCTGATTACAACACCTTGACCCTGACTGTTGAGAGATGGGAGTACTTTACTACCAACCATCTCTAACTTCTTAATCGTGTTTGCGTTTGAGTTCTCACCAATATCTAGAAACACTTCAACATCCATACGTGATGGCAAGTTCATAATGTTGATATCAGAAAACACACCTTGGTAACTAAACTTAGATTGAGTCTTCAAAGATTTACGCATTGTCTTATAGACACCTACACACAGACGTTTCATACCTGTCTCTGCAAACCTACGAGCAATATGCTGAATACGTTTCTGAGATGCAGACTGAACTGCAGCTACTTTTGATTCACTATTACCAGACACATACAAGGAATCATTGAGACCTTGCGCAGCCTTAGACATACCCGTTGCTTGTTCCTTGATTGTTTGCAAGTGTGAAAGCAATGGGACAGTACCTGAACTGATTGCCTCTGGGGGCATTGCAGCTACAGCACCATTAGGGTTACCGTTAGTTGGGATGATTTGTTTTGGTCTCATGTTTTGGAGAGCAGAGAAATCAACAACGTTTGGATCGGCAAGCTTTGGTGAGTAGTTTGTAAGGTATGTATTCTCAACAAACCCACGAAGGATTGCTGTGGCAGCGAGTGTGGACGATCTTGTGAAGTCAGCTATAGACAAACCATAAAACTCATATGGGATATCAATAGGTGATAGACAAGCTATTGGTATCATATCTACATCACTTTCATACAGTATTGTATCACCGACTGTTATGAAATGTTTAAGTTCAGCAACCCCGTCACCATCACGGTCAACGTTGATCCAGCACTCTGTAATAGTAACTTCCCGATTAGCTTCAAGTGCAGTGATGTCATCATTCATCCTACCTTGTATAGTACTCTGACCTGTCACTAGCTTACGAGCTGCGATATCTTCAGAGTAACTACCACCACCATCCCAAGAGGTGTAATCATCTAGATCATTCCATTCATCTTCATTAATACTATCTGCAACATCAGGCCACATCTTACGGATCTCTGAGCGAGTTAGTATTGTTTGGATACCTACGAAACTAGCATCATCAATTGATTTAGAATCACGAGAGATCCTGAAAGATTCTGGTGGAATGTTTTCAATCTTAACACGAGAGTTATCATTCTTACGGCGAATACGTACATCCACATAAACCAACTCAGCATCCTGCTGTCCGGTCTCCATGTTCAACTCACCTAATTCATTTTCATAATTTAGGTCACCAATGATCTCAACTCCTTCTTCAGCGAGGAGGACATCCAACTGGCCTTGAGAGATCTTTTCGTATTCTTCAAACTCGTAGTCGTAACCTTCTACATAGTCCCACCGAACGATACCATTCTTCCACAGTAATGCACTTTTTATCCAAGTTTGGATAATTTCCCAGCCATTATTCTGCTTAAAGATAGCATAGTTTGTAATCATAGAGGCATCCTTAGCACTCTTAAAAGAGCCAGGAGAGTTGTCATATGGTACAAATCTAGCCAATCTTCCGTTGTTTAGGAACAGATCAGACAGGATTGCAGTGTATGCTTCTACAGTTTCTGTAGTAGATGTGTCAACAATACTAGATACACCCTGCGGTGCTAGGTGATCTGCAGCAATACCTGCAAATTCATATGTGGATCGTTGACGTTCCTTTGTCATGTCAGAGGAGTTTAACCATTCCCCTGTAGAGTTCATAACACCAGACTCAATTAAATTGATCAGGCTGTCATCAGACACTTTCTCTTTATACTTATTACCAGACATCATAATGAACCCCTCCCTGTAAGAATCTTCTTGGTATTAGCTAACTCTGCGTAGTCGTAGTCTTTACTACCAGCTTTGATAACAGCTTTCTTCTTACTAGGTTTAGGTTCTTTCTTTGGTTCAACTTGTGTTTCATTAAAGCGCATAGTTCCCTCCGTGGGTCTAACTAACTAACTTGGGACTATGCCCGATTATTATAATTTACAATAGAGACCCACCTCTTATATGGGAGGGGGCCTCTATTTGACGCCTGCCCAGTGTTCAGCTGTAGTTGGTTGATACCCAAACTACACGGTAGCGAAATTCCATCTGCAAAACAACGTAAAGACCTGAGGTCATGAGACCTCTGGCGTAGCACTTTGCGTTAGTGCCAGACGATTACTTTAGCACTCGCACTTAGTGCAAGGGCATTCACGATTCATTACTGCGCATAGTATGCGTTTCAAATACCTTCTCATGTTGCCACCTTCTTTGCAGCGGGGGATAAATCCTTCTTGTGAAATAGAAATTTACTACTCGCCGTGTGCTTAGCACCAGACATCATCTTACCCTTAGCATCTTTATGCGTTGGTCCTTTGCACTCTTTACCATTTTTATAGTAGTGCTTCATTCCTGCAGCCATTTTAACCTCCTAAATTAGTTGGTGGTTTACCTGCCGCGACCACCAGCGCGTTATGAGGACAATGCAGGAATACTTATTCTCTATAAGGAACTTAGAGAATCTTATGCATATCCATAGTATACTTCAAGAAATTCATCTTCATGGTTAAGGTAGACCATATCATGTGGGACACGACCTTGAACCCAATAATCTAACACCGCACTATAAAAAGCTTCTTCTAAATCCATTGAGTATTGTCCGGTTCCCAATCTGAGATCCTCTCCTTCCATGAAACATTCCTTGTGTTTAGACGATCCCAATGTGTACGTAATACCTCAGCACATATAGCTAGAGCAATGACAGTATCGTCACAGCAGCCAGGAGCTGCCTCAGTCTTACCACTAGCTGTAGATATGTAGTCTTTAAGTTCCCTGATTACAATAGGTGAAGGTATCATTATATCTTCATTATCAATCAGGTTCTTTAGGTTACCTATGATTACAGGTTTAGATGCAGAGGTTGTTCTAAACCCTAGCCTTAGCCCTTCTTCATTAGACACATTAGCCATCTTTGTTTGTTTGTATAGGTTAAGATAACCCATCTGTTCTAGTTTCTGCAGTGTAGCAATACCCATAGAGTTGGATTCAACTGCTAAGAAAGCATTGTTATAGTATCTACCTAAGTAGAATAACAACTCACCCCACATACTTGGGTCAATGCGGTTGTTACGATACACTGCTACAATTTCATATTTATTATTCATAACGATAGCAGCACTATAGTCTTGACCTACCCCCAAAGAGACATCAGCCCCAATGACATATGGCTCCTCCCACTTAGGGTAGTCATAGATAGACAAGTTACCTTCCCTATTATCATCAAACATCTTACTCGCTGGATCCCAATCACTACGCTTCTGCTCTGGCCTAGGAACTAGAGAGTTAAGTCTCTCAATGTCAAAGACATTAGCACCCGATACAATGAAAGCCTCATCGGCTGTAGCAGGATACTCTTGTTGGAACTTTAACTTACCACCTTCTGCAATCTTCAACCTACGCCAATACAGTTGATCTTGGTCTAACTCATAGTTTTCTACTAGAGTTTCCTCTTCTATTGTCAACTCCATACCCAGAGGTGCTGTACGCCTGTATTCAGGGGTTATAAACCAAGGTAGGAAGATTGGTAGGTATTCATTCTCCCCAGCAACAGCCCCCTTCCAGAGCCTGTAGAACTCCCCTTGAGCACCATTGGCTGTAGACTCCAAAATAACCTCAGTGCCTGGTGCCTGGGAGATCCCCTGGAACAGACCGGCCAAAATCTTCTCATCATGTGTCCAAAATGCTACTTCTGATAGGTGAGCAATCGTTGGTGTAGTCCCACGACCAGCTTCCGGAGAACCCGCTGTATATAAACGATACGAGCCAATAGCATCTCTATCATTATAAGCTGGAGATTGTATTTTAATTTCTTTAGCATTAGATGTTATCTCCTTAGGGACTAAATCCCCCTGCATATTACGTATTAAATTCTTAGACATACTAAATAATGCATCAGACGTAGCAGAATCATGAGCCATAACTACGCTTCGAGAGTGCGGTGAGAAGTATGACTTCCAAAATACCCTCCCAGCACAGTAAGTACTGATGCCCTGTTGCCTAGCCTTAAGGATAATAACCCTAACCATGCCTGTAGTCGCTTGTTGTTCTGTGAGAGCCTCTGTAATACGCAGTTGACACTCATTGAATTCAAAAGGTATGAACCCTTTAGACGTATCCTTAGTAATAATCTGTATTTGTTCTTGAGCGAAAGAAGTAAAGTCATTCTCATACCCCTTTAGCTTGATCCTCTTCTCTTTTTCTTTAAGAAGAGTCATAACTTCCTTGTTATTCATCTGTGTCCCCTATGTATCTATAAGGAACTTAGACAATCTGTAGTTATATTGTAGTATATTTTAGGATTCTGTGTGTATCTGTACAGGTTGGAGTACCCCCTAGGTGCTTTGAGGTACATTGAGTGGCTTAGAGAGAGCCTGTAAGTATTGTTTTTATATTAAGTACCCTCATATATCTCATAGTACCCCCTCAATCTCTCTAAGGTATCCCTGATGGGGATGGAGTCTCTGAGAGCCCTCAGGGGGTCTCTCATAGCCTCTAAGGTTCTCTCAGGTACTGTGAGGTACTCTGAGGTATCATGGCTCTGTGAGGTTCTCTGGTGGCATAGGCACTAGCGGGAGGATCGATGTACTGTGAGAACTTCGAGAGACTGTGGGGCAATGACATCCTATTCTCTAAGTTCCTTATAGGGAGAAGCTATCCAAGCCTGCCCCTATCCATTAGGTTACTATATATATCTATACTCTCTAAGTCTCTCTCAGCTCTATCTCAGTATCTCTCAGTGTCTCTCAGTACCTATCAGATAAGACCCAAGCTATGTGTTCTCTTGGTGTCTGTTAGGTCTTGTAGATGCTAGATGTCATTAGGTTGTAGAGTAAGTAATCAGTCCACAGGGGCCTGATTTGCAGAGGTGTAAGGCACCAACCTATATCTTGAAAGGATATACCATGAAATTCCCAACGTCAGATAAGATCATCCTTCGTGCTGCTAAGCGTCTAGCCATACTTGAGGCAGGTGACAAACTTGGCAACGATGTGTGGGTCAACAATCCCAAAGCAACTGCTTTAAGTCATTTCATAGTAACTTGCTCAGAGAACGAGCTAAGACGGATAGTTAAACTGTCTGGCGTATGCCTATATTACGCCTATGAGACTCTTGACAATTGCCTAATGCGGGGTCCAGAGAATTTAGAGACTAAATTCAACTTAGATGGGCCTAGTGACTTTGCACCAGATCCAAGACAAATCTCACTCTTCAACTAAGTCTTTTTGCTTCAGCAATCGTTATGGTTGCTGTTTCATAAACACTTAACCTATATCTTGAAAGGATATATTATGACTGAACTACTAAAGTCTGCACGGATAAATGCTTACCATGCTTTTATTGCTGCTTACAAAACTAAACTTAAAGCCGAAGATGCGACTCATGATGATGATGCTGATTACGATGAAGCCTTTGATGCTTATGAGAATGCTGAGAATGCTTTACAAACTGCTTCCGATACTTATAATGCTAGTCTGGATGCTTATGAAGATGATGTTATGTACAAACATGAACGTGGTCGTTACAATGAGCATACAACTAATGATCAATACTGGTTCAATCTGGCGTACAGCGGGTTCTCATGTTATGTCTGGACCGAAGAACCAGTAAACACTGACTTCACAATGTCAGTAACTAAACCATTCTCCTTCAAGGATGATCAAACCTTCAACCTGTCATACCACACTGGACCAAAGAAAATCCCAGACATAATATTAGGTTGGGAAAATGCTGGCTATGTGGTGACCGCTATTGATGAAAGGACATACAATGGCCGATAACGAAATAGTGCGTGAAACATTCCATGAGCTGTACAAAGAAAATCAGCTCTTCTATACAGGAACATACGTAGAGTGTCTAGCAATACTAACAGAGTCTATGGATGATGACATAGCTCAAATATTTAGAGTAACAATCA
>Ga0308008_1000185_pt1 | contig 30631 bp, 29 predicted proteins | sample Neamet125_FD_203140 | JGI IMG/M metagenome (GOLD analysis project Ga0308008, IMG submission 203140) | Marine microbial communities from water near the shore, Antarctic Ocean - #125 | ecosystem: Environmental > Aquatic > Marine > Unclassified | place: Southern Ocean | collected 2014-07-24
GTGGGTGACGTTAGTGTGGATGAAGCCTTACAAGTAGTAGCACGTACATTGGCGCAGTTACCCAAAACTCAAGAGAACCTTCAATTGTCCACCCCGCGCGCTTACCCTGCAGTGCAGCAGTCCTTTACCCAACAGTTGGAAGGGAGCGGAGAGGAGTCTGCTCGCATTACTCGTAGCTATGTCGTCTCCAAAGCGAGCATGCTACCTATCGCAAGTGCAGACAGCGTAGCTTATATAGAGGATTGGGTTACCGCTGTGTTGTCACAGACGTTGCGTGAAGAGCTAGGTTTAACCTACTCGGTTTCAGCTTCAATAGATGGGTTCACGCTTGATTATGATGACTTTGAGCTAGTCATAGATCTGCAGGTGGCACCCAAAAATATAGACGAGGCAAAGGCTCAGCTGGATAAAGCATTAAATCAGCTGGCGCAACAACAACCACAAACGACCTCTTTGTTAGAGTGGCAAGATATCCAACGGGGAGACTTTGAACAGTATGCCTCAAGTGCTCAGTCTCAAGCTAACCTATTAAGTAGCTTTGGCATGTACCCTGTGGATTCGCCTGCTGATATGTTAGAGGTTGATAAGGCTGTAGGTTCGCCTGACGCTCAGGAAATGGGACTTGCATTGGCTCAATTTATGGCACCCTCTGCCATAGCTGCAGAGATTGTCTGGTTACCCTAAAATGATGGCAAAGGGTTCGCTATGTTTTTGCTGTGGCAGAGCCTAGCATCAGCGATAAGCTTATACTAAGGTGCTGATGGACGCATTGGCTTTGGTGGATATTCGCGCCCTAGATCGTTTGCTAGCAGCCATGTACTGGCATGCTCATTAGTCTTCTAAATCAAACACAGCGCTCACAGAAGCTGAAAAGACAATGTCTTTTTTTAAATATTTACCTGGTTTAGATGGTTCACTGGGAGCCATGCTGGAAACTGCCATTTTTTGTACCAAATCGTTTGCACCATATGCATTTCTATAGTGGTTAGAGGAGGAACCAATACTGTAAATTCCACCTAATTTAGCGCCAAAAGCGCTAGCCAACGCCTCACCTGACTGTTTAGCATTCTCCACAGCTAAGGTTAAGGCTTCATTTTGGAGGGCTTGTTCTTTTGAAGATTTAAATTCAACGTGAGTGATTTGGTTAATTTCTACACTGAGGGCAAAGTCTAGAAAAGTATTTAAATTGTCTATCTCCTCAAATGAAACGGTCAAGGTTCTACTTGCTAGATAGCCATCTAAAATCTGCTCACCATTTTTAGAGTAGTGATACTTGGGTTGAGTGGAAATGTTTGAAGCAGACACATTTTCTTCGTCAATATTGAATTGGGTCAGCCCACCTAAAAAATCATTAACTCTATCGTCAACGTCTTTCTTTGCTGCAGCGCTTTCTATTTTTAAACTTTCAACCTTAAGAGACACTTCAACAATGTCAGGTTTAGCTTTTAACTGCGCTTTGCCAACAATTGATATATGGGCGTTGTCAGGTAGTTGTGTGTTGGCATGTACAAAAAAAGACAACAACAGTAAAGGGTAAATAATTAAATATTTCATCCAACTTCCTTGTGAATATAGCGCCAAATTAGGCTGTACTTAATGCCTTTCTGAGGTTTTTACTAGTTTAAATACCTACACATTCTAGCTAATCTGCTGAACGCCGATGCTTGATACTATCAAGGCTATATTAAATATAAAAGGTAAAAGCGGTAAAAAACTACTTATACTAATCTAAAAATCACAAAACCAACTTCTATTTCTAGTCGGTATCATTTTATCGCTGTGGGCGGGGTGAAGCCCCTGGAAACCTTGCCATTATTTGCCTAACCTGCTAAAGTCCGGCCTCCATATTTCCACACCCAGAGTTTTGGTGGATCTATGGCTGGTTCGGATATTGGCCCACTGGAGGGCTGCTCCGCCTGAGAGCTAAGCATAAGGCTTGGTTCAATACTAAAATTTGAGGAAGTTAAAATGTCCAGAGTATGTATGATTACCGGAAAGCGCCCTGTCGCTGGTAACAATGTGTCTCACGCAAAAAACAAAACACGTCGTCGTTTTTTACCAAACCTGCATTGGCATCGTTTTTGGGTAGAAAGCGAAAACAAATTCGTTCGCCTTCGTGTATCTTCTAAAGGTATGCGTATTGTTGACAAGAAAGGTATTGATTCCGTTCTTGTTGATGTTCGTGCCAACGGCACCAAGGTTTAAGGAGAAGACTAATGCGCGATAAAATTAAGCTGGTTTCCAGCGCCGGTACTGGTCACTTCTACACCACTACTAAGAACAAGCGTACCATGCCTGACAAAATGGAAATGATGAAGTACGATCCACGCGTCCGTAAGCATGTTATGTATAAAGAAGCTAAAATCAAGTAATTGATACTGCTTTAAAAAACCGGTTTCTAGCAATAGATACCGGTTTTTTTATGCCTGCATTTTTTATCTAGCTAACTAATGATGGGGATTAATTAAGGCGCTCAGCACATGGTCTTCCCACGTGCCTGCAATGTTTAGATAAGACTTGGCATAACCTTCCGTCTCAAAACCTAGGCGCTTTAGTAAAGTAGCACTGCGTAGGTTTTGGTTGGTATGGGTGGCCATAATGCGATGGATGTTAAATTGGCTAAACATATAATCGATGCACGGGGGCATGAATTCTTGCATCAACCCTTGGCCTTGGTGTTTTGCATCAATAGAGTAGCCTACAAAGCAGGCTTGCAGCGGGCCACGCACAATATCTGAAAAGTCGATGCTGGCCAACATCATTTGGCTACTGGAGCAAAAAGCCCCTAGCCTAACGTGCTTGTCGGCATAAAAATCACCTTCGGCTGCCAAAATTCGGTTAAAGGCAGACTCTTGCTCATAAAAGTGAGCCATGCGCACAGGCTCCCATGGTGACAGATGAACGCGATTGCGCTTAGTATAATCTGCAAGCGCTGACGTATCATCGGTATTAATCAGGCGGATGTGGCTATTGGGGGTGATGATATTGGGTTTTTGGGGATTAGAGGGCAGCTAAAGCCTCCTGCAGTGTTTTCACACCAATGATTTCCATAGCGCCTAATTCTTTAGCGCCTTCGCTACCTTTTGAGCTGGCTTTAGGCACGTTTGCGATAGGCACTATAGCGCGCTTAAAACCATGTTTGGCGGCTTCTCGAATACGCTCTTGGCCACTAGGCACTGGGCGTATTTCACCAGAAAGGCCCACTTCACCAAACACCACTAAGTTTTGATCCAGCGCCCTATCTCTTATGCTGGAAACAATCGCCAAGAGCATGGCCAAATCAGCGCCTGTCTCAGACACTCTCACCCCACCTACCACGTTTACAAATACATCCTGATCACCGGTGTGTAAACCACCATGGCGATGCAGTACAGCCAGCAACATGGTGAGGCGGTTCTGATCCAGACCTATGGCAACCCTGCGTGGGTTGTTCATGCTGGTATCATCAACTAGGGCTTGTAATTCCACCAGCAATGGCCGAGTGCCTTCCCATATCACCATCACTAAGCTGCCAGCGGCACTAGTGTCTCCTCGAGAAAGAAAGATAGAACTAGGGTTTTTTACTTCTTTGAGGCCATTCTCCATCATGGCAAACACGCCTAGCTCATTCACAGCGCCAAAACGGTTTTTATGGCTGCGAAGGGTGCGGTAACGGCTGTCATTGTCGCCTTCCAATTGCAAAGAGCAATCTATCATGTGCTCTAACACCTTAGGCCCAGCCAAACTGCCGTCTTTGGTCACATGGCCTACCAGTAATAGAATCGCATTAGATTGCTTGGCGTAGCGTGTAAGTGCCGCTGCGCACTCTCTCACTTGGGAGACACTGCCAGGTGCGGAGGTAATGTCGGCCAATTGCATCACTTGTATTGAATCCACCACAATCAGCTTAGGTTGCAGCTGTACGCAGGTGGCTAAAATAGACTCAACGTCAGTTTCCGTGAGCATTTTTAAATTGTTAGTTGGAAGCTCTAGTCGCTGCGCCCTTAAAGCAACCTGCTGCAAGGACTCTTCGCCAGTGATGTATAAGGCGGGCATTTGTTGGGCCAAGCTACACATTAGCTGCAACAACAAGGTGCTTTTGCCTGCACCTGGATGGCCACCTATTAAAATGGCAGAACCAGGCACTAAGCCCCCGCCCAATACCCGGTCAAGTTCGCCGATGCCAGTGGTAAGGCGAGGCATGCTAGCCACATCAACATCGCTTAAGTCTTGTAGTTGGGATGCCACACCTGCATAGCCTTTAGCAGCGTTGACTCGAGTGCTTGCACTCACATGGCCACCAGCAGGGGCTACACGAATTTCCTGTAGGCTATTCCAAGCGCCACAATCTGTGCATTGGCCCTGCCATTTGCTGTAGTCAGAACCACACTCATTGCATACGTAAGCTGTTTTGGCTTTGGCCATGTCAAGGTCTCAATTTATGCGTCAGATTGAAGAAGTATAGCGGCATCTTTGGCAAAGTAGGTGAGGATGCCGTCTGCTCCAGCACGTTTTATGCCAAGCAATGATTCCATCATGACACTGTCTTTATCTAGCCAGCCATTTTGAAAGGCAGCCACATGCATGGCGTATTCACCACTGACTTGATAGGCAAACGTAGGCACTTTCAGCTCACGCTTCACACGGCTTACTATGTCTAAGTATGGCATGCCAGGTTTTACCATGACCATATCAGCGCCTTCTGCAATATCCATTGCCACTTCGTGTAGTGCTTCATCACTGTTGGCTGGGTCCATTTGATAGCCAAATTTATTACTCTTGCCTAGGTTGCCTGCAGAGCCAACAGCATCTCGAAATGGACCGTAATAAGCAGAGGCATATTTTGCAGCATAGGCCATAATACGGGTATTTTGGTGATTATCACCTTCTAAGGCATTGCGTATAGAGCCTATGCGACCATCCATCATGTCTGATGGAGCCACTATGTCTGCACCTGCTTGGGCGTGAGATAAAGCCTGCTGAATGAGAATATCTACAGTAATGTCATTCAGCACGTAGCCATCTTCATTAATGATGCCATCTTGGCCATGGGTGGTGAAGGGGTCCAGTGCTACATCAGTAATCACACCAAGCTCTGGGCAAGCATCTTTGATCGCTTTGACCGCGCGTTGTGCCAAACCGTCAGGGTTATAGGCTTCTTCTGCCATCAACGACTTAGCTGACAAAGGGGTCACAGGAAACAAAGCAATGGCAGGAATCCCCAATGCCAAAAGTTGTTTCGCTTCAATTACTAACAGATCAATACTCAAGCGCGCGACACCTGGCATAGAAGGGATTTCTTGGCGTTGATTCTGGCCTTCAATCACAAACATGGGGTAGATCAAATCGTCTGTGGTAAGTCTGTTTTCACACATTAAACGGCGAGAAAACTCGTTGTATCGCATGCGCCTCATTCGGGTATTAGGAAACTGACGCTGGGTGGGTTGAAAGCTCATAATCGGCCCTTAGTGTTAAGTTTTTTAGCGCTATGGTTACAGTTGCATAGACTCAAGTTCGTCATTTTTTTCAAGCCAAAGCTCTTCATTGTGTTCATGTTGCTCACTGGCATGGGCTTGCTGAGCTAACAAGTCTTTTAGTTTCGCCTTATTTACTACTTCATACAAGCTAGGTGTTGCAAGTTGTGCTTCTAGCTCGTCAAGTTTGGTCTGCCACACATCAATGTCTTTTTCGTGTTTGGCGATGGCTTTCTTTAACGGACTAAGTTTTTTGCGTTTTTCTGCTTGCTGGCGTTTTTGTTCTTTGCGCTCTGCAGGCGTTAAGCTTTCTGATGCAGAGTCTTTAGCAGAGCTTGGGTCTAAGCGGATGGCCTCTTGCCTGTCTTTCATTTTAGCTTGTGCTTGGGCTTGAGCCAATGCTTGAACCTGCACTTGGTAGTCTTGCAGGTCGCCTTCAAATTCTTTTACTTTGCCGTCGGCCACTAGCCAATAGTTGTCCACCACTTGGCGTAATAAATGGCGGTCGTGAGAAATGACCACGATAGCACCTTGGTAGGCTTGTAGCGCCATAGTGAGTGCGTGGCGTGCTTCTAGATCCAAATGGTTAGTTGGTTCATCCAGCAGTAATAAATTAGGCTTTTGAATGGCAATCATGGCTAAGGCCAAGCGTACCTTTTCACCACCAGAAAAATGTTTAACAGGCTCAAAAATTCGATCACCTTGCCAGCCAAAGCCACCTAAAAAATTACGCAGCTCTTGCTCACTAGCGCCAGGCTTTAGCCGTTGTAGGTGCAATAAACCGTTAGCTTCCATGTCCAGTGCTTCTAGCTGGTGCTGAGCAAAGTATCCAATTTTAAGGTGTTCACCTGGCACCACTTGGCCAGATAAAGGGGCAAGATCGCCAACAAGGGTTTTGATCAGGCTCGATTTACCTGCACCATTAGGGCCTAGTAAGGCATAGCGTGAATCATGTAGTAAGGTGATGTTGGCGCTAACAATGGGTTTGTCATAACCAATGCTTACTTGGTCTAGGTCAATTAAGGTAGAACTGGTCTTTTCAAACTCTGGAAAACGAAAGGTAAAAGGTGAATCTGCATAGGCTGGGGCAATCTTTTCCATGCGCTCTAGGGCTTTCATACGGCCCTGGGCCTGTTTGGCTTTACTAGCTTTTGCCTTAAAGCGCTGAATAAAGCTTTCAATGTGAGCAATTTCAGTTTGCTGCTTGGCATACATCACTTGTTGTTGGGCCATACGCTCCGCTTTTTGGCGTTCAAAAGCGGCATAGTTGCCCCGATAAGAGGTCAGTTGCTTACGATCTAAATGCACAATAACTTGCACCACTTGATCCAAAAAATCACGGTCGTGAGACACCAAAAATAAAGTGCCAGAGTATTTTTGTAGCCACGACTCTAGCCACATGGTTGCATCAAGATCTAAGTGGTTCGTCGGTTCGTCTAGCAGCAACAAGTCTGATGGGCACATCAGCGCTTGGGCCAAGTTTAAGCGCACACGCCAACCGCCAGAAAAGCTACCCACAGGCTGGCTCCAATCTTGCTCCGGAAAGCCTAGACCTTGCAGTAATTGCTGGGCACGGTTTACTGCACTGTAGCCGCCCACATGGTCATAGTCTGCATACACGTGGCTTAGGGCTGCTTCATCGTGTATAGCTTCAGCAGCAGTAATGGCAGCCTCAGCAGCTCTTAAGGCTAGGTCACCATCTAAGACGTGGTCTAAAGTAGAACGATTTACATCGCCTATTTCTTGGGCCATATGAGCCATGCGCATGGCAGGTGGCCAAGTGAGTTGCCCTGCATCTAGCTGTAACTGCCCTAGCAATAATTTAAATAAGGTGGTTTTGCCTGCTCCATTGCGCCCAATCAAGCCGTATCTTTGGCCAGAATTTAGAGTCAGGTTGGCCCCCTCAATTAGAGGCTGGCCACCGCGCTGTAGTGTGATATCGTCAAATTTAATCATGGCCGCGGATGATACCACAGGCTTAGCTAGCCATAAGCCTAAACCTGCACAAACATGCTCAAGAAAACGTAATCAAATGTAAACAAGTGGAAATATTTTTGCTTCAGGTTTCAACCTTATATATCCTATGCAGCACGCTGAATAATAACGTTTAGCACTATTACCAAGGAATACTATGAAAACTTTAATAAGCCGCTTGGCCGTTACCAGTGCCATTGGCCTTGCTGCCACCCCTGCTGCTGCCGAAATTGATTTAAACAATGCAGAGCAAAACGTAAGCTATAGCTTAGGTACCTTGGTTGCTGGCCAGCTTGCTAACGACTTTGACAACCTGAATCTAGAAGCTTTTGTGGAAGGGTTTAATGCGGCTTACCTAGGCCAAAAAATGTTGGTTAATCCAGAGCAAGCTGTTGCTGCAGTGCAAGAATACCAGCGCAAAATGGCCTCTTCAAAGTTTGATAGTGCACTCACTAACAGCGAAGACTATTTGGCAGAAAATGCACAAAAAGAAGGCGTTCAAGTAACAAAGAGTGGCTTACAGTATGAAGTGATCGAAGAAGGTGAAGGCGCAAAGCCTGCAGCTACTGACACAGTGACTGTGCACTACCATGGAACCACTTTAGACGGCCGCGTGTTTGATAGCTCTGTAGAGCGTGGTGAGCCTACACAGTTCCCATTAAATGGTGTGATTGCAGGTTGGACTGAAGGCGTCCAGCTAATGAGTGTTGGTTCTAAGTATAAGTTCTTTATCCACCCAGACTTGGCCTACGGCACTCAAGGCGCAGGGCAGATGATTGGACCCAATGATGCACTAATCTTTGAAGTTGAGTTGATCAAAATCGGTCAATAAGATGGATTCTCCTTGTGGCGTATCAGATCAAGCTAAACGCATCGAAAACGAAAAATTCAGAATTTTTCCTATATTGTTTGCGCCATGATTGACGTATCTTAGGGCCTCAAGGAACGTTGTTAGTTTTATAGCTTGCTATTTAAACCAACAAGGAAGGACATGGAGTCAACAGGATGTGCGTGTGCCTAGGATGGGCACTTCAAATTCAGAGGCGCTTTTCATACGCCATTAAAAAACCCCAGCAAGCTGGGGTTTTTTGTGTCTGGCATTTAGCTTTTGCGTTTATAGGTAGTTCAATACCAATACCATTACAGCAGTCAGGCCTAAAGAGCCGTGTATTACACCTTTCACAGTAGCCAACGGACCCTGTTTGCCAAACATGGCATTGGCTTGTAGCGCTGCAATAATCACTAGCATAGCAATCATTGAGTTGCTCATAGTGAATGCGCTATAGCCCATTCCGCCAGTAGGGTGGCCAGAAGCAAGCATACAAAATGCCATTGGCGCAGAGTATAAAACGTTGTGACGTGAAGCCAACAATGCCTTAGCACCAGCTGCAGGGCCATCGCCTTCAACCATACCTAGAGCGATCTTTTGGTTTGGCCAAATAATAATCCAAACGTTTAAAAACATTAAAGTACCAAAAATAGCACCAATAACAATATAGTTATTTAGTGCAGCGCCAATGGCACCTATGAGGATGATACCGGTGATAAAGGTGCCCATGGCACCCCAACGGAACCACCACAAAGCACTTGGAGCCAGTTTAGCTTTAGCATCTGCTAAGCCTTCAGGGCTGGCTTGCTTAAAGTAGCCACCTTGAATGAAGTTGAAGTAGTACAGCATGCCAATCCAAGTAATGCCGAATAAAACGTGTGACCATCGGAATAAAAATCCTAATAAGTCCATAGTACGCCTCTCATTTAAGTTATTTTATTAAAGATAATGGTTCTAGAAAGGCTCTAGATCCAAGGGTGATGGCCGCTATTGTACAGTTAATGTAACGGCCAGTTCTAGTTTTTTGCCATAAAAACTATAGTTCGTCTAAGTAGCGCTCTGCATCTAAGGCTGCCATACAGCCGGTGCCAGCAGAGGTAATCGCCTGGCGGTAAATGTGGTCCATCACGTCACCAGCAGCAAACACGCCTTCAATACTTGTTTGTGTGGCATTGCCTTGGGTGCCACTTTCTACTTTAAGGTAACCACCTTCCATGTCTAATTGGCCTTCAAAAAGCCCTGTGTTAGGTGAATGGCCAATAGCAATAAACACACCATCTACGTCTAAGTCTTTGGCGCTGCCATCTTCGCTGTTCTTAATGCGCATGCCAGTCACGCCCATGTCATCACCTAATACTTCATCAAGGTTGTGATGCCATTCCACTTTAACGTTACCGTTTTTCACTTTTTCCATCAAACGATCTGCAAGAATTTTTTCACTACGAAACTTGTCACGCCTATGCACCACAGTTACTTCAGCAGCAATATTGCTCAGGTATAGCGCTTCTTCAACAGCGGTGTTGCCCCCGCCGATCACTGCCACTTTTTTGTTGCGGTAAAAGAAACCATCACAGGTGGCACAGGCTGAAACGCCGCGACCTTGGAATGCAGTTTCGCTGTCCAAGCCTAGGTAGCGTGCACTTGCGCCAGTGCATATAATCAAGGCATCACAAGTGTAGTGTGTGCCTTGGCCTGAAAGTTGAAATGGGCGCTGTTTTAAATCTACAGCATCAATCTGATCAAAAATTATTTCAGTTTCAAAACGTTCGGCATGAGCTTTCATTCGCTCCATTAGGGCTGGGCCTTGTAATCCCTCAACGTCGCCAGGCCAGTTATCTACTTCTGTGGTAGTGGTCAGCTGGCCACCCATTTGCATGCCTGTAATTAATACTGGATTAAGGTTAGCGCGTGCTGCATATACAGCAGCCGTGTAGCCTGCAGGGCCAGAGCCTAAAATTAGTAACTTACAGTGCTTTACTTCGCTCATGGGGAATCCTATATAATGATATGGTACAACAAAAAATATGCGCCTGACCTTAGCATAATTCAACCCATAGATCAGGCAATTTATGTCATGGTTTTGTAAACTACTGAGAATACAATATGGGTAATAAAGTTGACAAAAATATAGACGATAAAGTGCGGTTAGACAAGTGGTTATGGGCTGCCAGGTTTTACCGCACACGCGCTCTTGCAAAACAAGCAGTTGAAGGTGGCAAGGTGCACTATCAAGGCACTAAAACTAAGTGCAGTCGTGTGGTTGAACTGCACGCAAAAATAACCATACGCCAAGGCGCTGATGAAAAAACTGTTGTAGTGCAGGCTATTTCTGGAAGCCGAAGAGGCGCACCAGAAGCTGCTTTGTTATATCACGAGACAGCTGATAGTGAAAAAGCGCGATCAGATTTAGCTGCTGGCAAAAAAGCCATGGGGCAAACCACTATTTCAGAAGGTAAGCCCACTAAAAAACAACGCAGAGACCAGCAGCGTTTTGAACAGCAGCAGTTGTAGTTTACAATTGGCCCCTATCCAACCGCCAAGATCTTTTAATCCAATGACCAATGACACAATGCAAGGCTTCATGTTCGATGATATGGACATTCGTGGCGTTCACTTGCGGCTCGACCAAGGTGTAAAAACCCTCTTAGATCAACAAAACTACCCTGCGCCTGTGGCTGGATTGCTGGCTGAAATGCTGATTGTTGCGTGTTTGTTAAGCGCAAATCTTAAATTACGTGGTCGCCTAAGTGTGCAGATTCGTGGTGATGGCCCACTAAAGTGGGTGATGGCAGAATGTCGACAGTTCAGTAATGACCCAGAACAGCCGTTTAGGGTAAAGGGTATGGCGCAAGTAAACAAAGCCATAGCGCCTGATGCATCCCTTACCGAAATGGTGGCAGATGGACGGTTGGTGATCACCATAGAGCCAGATCAAGGGCAGCGATACCAGGGCATTGTGATGGTGGATCAAGCGACCTTAGCCCAATGCATTGAAAGCTACTTTTACCAATCAGAACAACTACCCACCCATATCCAGCTGGTGAGTACGCAAGAGGGCGCTGCAGGGTTTATGCTTCAGCGACTGCCGCAAGCAGAGTCTGAAGAAAATCAAGCAGACTTAGATTGGGAATTAGTGCACGCCTTGGCAGCTACGCTCACAGCCCACGAGCTTGCTCAACTACCTGCAGATCAGGTATTGCATCGATTGTTTCACGAGCAGCAAGTAAAAGTGTTTACTCCAAGGCCTGTTTTGCAGGAGTGTGACTGTAGCCGTGAGCGCTGTGGTGCGGCTATAACCAGCTTGGGTAAAGTTGCAACAGATGAAATATTGGAAGAACAAGAAGCGATCGTTATTGACTGCCAATTTTGTAATGCTCATTATGCTTTTGACAAGGTGGACTGCCATGTTTTGTTAGAACAAAGCATGATGTCAGATAAAGCAAGCCCATCGTTACATTAGCCTACCAAAGCGAACGATCCTTGCTATGTTAGAAATGCCTCATAGGTGTGGCTGCATTATTAGTTGAAGTAATGGTCCGTATTTAGTTATTTGTTATACTTTTTCAACTTTTTGTTATACTTTTCTGCCATAATATATGCTCATTTTTCACGCCAAAACGGCGTACGCCCGCTAAAAGCTTTAGATATCGTCTAAAAACTTAAGCAATTCAAAAGGTATTGATACATGAACGCAACTGTAGCTGCTGATACTGGCACCACCTACACGCAACTTTCCCCTGCAAGCTTAATCCAAAAAGCTGTGGCAAATGGTGAAGGAACTTTGGCTAACACTGGTGCACTTAACGTGATCACTGGACACCGCACTGGCCGCTCACCTCTAGATCGTTTTGTTGTTCAAGAATCAAGTACGTCTGATCAAATCGAATGGGGTGCTGTAAACCGGCCAGTAACGCCAGCGATATTTGATGCTTTGTGGGACCGTGTAGAAGCCTCTTTAATTGGCCAAGACAAGTATGTTGCTAGCGTGCATGTAGGGTCAGACCAAAGTCATTACATCCCTATTAAAATGACCACCCAAACTGCATGGCAGAACTTGTTTGGCCAAAATCTGTTCATCGTACCAACGCAATACAACACTGCGGGTAAAGATGAGTGGCAAATTCTTAACGTGGCGAACTTTGAATGTCAGCCAGAGCGTGATGGCACTAACAGCGATGGCTGTGTAATGATTAACTTTGCTGATCGCAAAGTGTTATTGGCTGGTATGCGTTATGCAGGCGAAATGAAAAAAGCCATGTTCTCTGTGCAAAACTTCCTTTTGCCAGCCAATGATGTGTTGCCAATGCACTGCTCTGCTAATGTGGGCGACGATGGTAAAACAACCTTATTCTTTGGATTGTCTGGCACAGGCAAGACTACGCTATCTGCAGATCCAACGCGCTATCTAATAGGTGATGACGAGCATGGTTGGGGCGAAGGTGTGGTGTTTAACATCGAAGGTGGTTGTTATGCAAAGACCATTAACCTAAGCAAAAAGAATGAGCCGCTTATTTGGGATGCGATTCGCTTTGGCGCTATTATTGAAAACGTGTGTTTAGATGGCGACAGTAAAGAAGCAGACTATGACAACACTGAAATTTCAGAAAATGGTCGTTGTGCATATCCTCTAGAACACATTGAAAAACGCACACAAGACAACTTAGCAGGCGAGCCTGAAGCCATCATCTTTTTAACCTGTGACCTGACAGGTGTATTACCTCCAGTGTCCATCTTGACTAAAGAAGCGGCTGCATATCACTTTTTAAGTGGTTACACAGCCTTGGTAGGTTCTACTGAAATGGGTTCTAGTGCGGCGATTCGTTCTACCTTTTCTACCTGTTTTGGTGCGCCGTTTTTCCCACGTCCAGCCGGTGTGTATGCGCAGCTGTTGATGAAGCGTATTCAGGCGTTTGGTAGCAAGGTTTACCTTGTAAATACAGGCTGGACGGGAGGTTCATATGGCACTGGCCAACGTTTCAGTATCCCTACGACTCGTGCCATTATTTCAGCCATTCAAAGTGGCAATATTACTCAAGCTCAAACTCAGCACCTAAGTGGCCTAAATGTAGATGTACCTACTACTTTAGAAGGCGTAGACAGCAATTTGCTAAACCCACGTAATACTTGGCAAGACCCAGCGGCATACGATGCTGAGGCTGCTGTTTTGATTGCTAAGTTTAACGAAAACTTCAAACGCTTTAGTGTTTCTGAAGACATTGTTGAAGCTGGCCCACAGTTAGGCTAAACCTGCCAAGCTGTCATACACTGCTTATCAAAGGCTCCATTGTTGGGGCCTTTTTTTTGCTTTAATAAAAGGGCACTTTAAAACTTCATCCCACGACCCCATTATATAAAGTTCAGCTTTTAACATGATAAGGATGCTAAGTTTGTGATCAATCAGCAAATTGCCACTGAGCTTGCGGTACAAACCTGGCAAGTTGATGCAGCTATCAAATTGTTAGATGAGGGATCTACTGTGCCTTTTATAGCGCGTTATCGCAAAGAGGCTACGGGGGTGTTAGATGATACCCAATTGCGCAATTTAGAAGAACGTCTGGTCTACTTACGTGAGCTTAATGCACGTCGTAAAATCATTTTAGAGAGTATCGAAAAACAAGCTAAGCTCACGCCTCAGTTAGCTGGTCTTATTAATGCTGCAGACAGTAAAACACGATTAGAAGATTTATACCTACCCTATAAAACTAAGCGGCGTACTAAGGCTCAAATAGCCATAGAAGCAGGCTTGCAGCCCTTGGCCGATGACTTGTTGCAAGACCCCACTCTTCATCCAGAGCAAGCTGCACAGAGTTATTTAAATGTGGCACTGCACATTAATAACGTAAAAGATGCCTTAGATGGGGCCAAGCAAATATTAATGGAGCGTTTTAGCTTAGCAGCCGACTTACTTGCACAGCTGCGCCAATTAGGCTGGCAAGATGCTCATTGGCAAACCCAGGTGATTGATGGCAAGCAGCAAGAAGGAGCCAAATTTCAAGACTATTTTGAATTCCAAGAAGCCCTAAAAACCATCCCATCCCACCGTGCTTTGGCCATTTTAAGAGGACGAAATGACGGTTTTTTGCAGGCCACCATAAAATGGTCTGTCAATGATCACCTACCCTACGAATCTAAAGTGGCTAGTTATTGGCATATAAAAGACCAAGGCCGCGCAGCTGACAAGTGGTTGCTCGAAGTGGTGCGCTGGACATGGCGGGTTAAGCTTGCCACCCAATTAGAAACGGCCCTTATTAGCCGTGTTAGAGAAGCTTCAGAGCACAGTGCTATAGGCGTGTTTGCCAACAACCTAAAAGACTTATTGTTAGCCGCACCTGCAGGTGACAAAGTAACCCTAGGGCTAGATCCTGGCCTGCGCACAGGTGTAAAAGCGGTGGTGGTAGACCCTACGGGCAAGCTTTTAAACACCCACACTATTTTCCCTCATGTGCCCCATAATAAATGGCAAGTGGCTTTGGAACTGCTGGTGCAGTGGTGCCAAACCTACCAAGTTGCGCTGGTGGCTATTGGCAATGGCACAGGTTCTAGGGAAACAGATAAACTAGTTAAAGAAGTGCAAGTACGGCTGGGAATAAATGCACCGCAGCGAATTATTGTCAGTGAAGCTGGGGCGTCTATTTACTCTGCGTCTGCCTTAGCAGCTGCAGAATTCCCAGACTTAGATGTAAGTTACCGTGGAGCTGTATCCATTGCTAGGCGCCTACAAGACCCTTTAGCCGAGTTGGTTAAAATAGAGCCTAAGGCGATTGGCGTGGGCCAATATCAACATGATGTAAGTCAAATACAACTCACTCGTAAATTAGATAATGTCGTGGAAGACTGTGTAAATAACGTAGGAGTAGATTTAAACACGGCCTCAGCACCATTGCTGCAGCGAGTAGCGGGTTTAAATAAAACCATGGCTGATAACATTGTGCTTTATCGTGAAGCCAACGGGGCCTTTAATAACCGCAAACAGCTGCTTAAAGTGGCCCGCCTTGGTGATAAAGCTTTTGAACAATCAGCTGGATTTTTGCGCATCCGTGGAGGTATAAACCCCTTAGATGGCACCAGTGTTCATCCAGAAGCCTATGGCTTAGTTAAAAACCTGGCACAGCAACTAAAGCTAACTGTAGCAGATCTGTTAGGCAGTAATAAGCTTAAACAGATTAAGGCTCAGCAATTGCACAACCAAGGGTTTGGTGAGCATACAGTACAAGATCTACTCAATGAATTACAAAAACCTGGGCGTGATCCAAGGCCAGAATTTCGTATGGCCAAACTGACAGATGGTGTTGAAAGTATAAGACAGCTCGTTTTAGGTGCCATTATGGAAGGCACCATTAGCAATGTCACAAACTTTGGTGCCTTTGTAGACATCGGTGTCCATCAGGATGGGCTGGTGCATATATCTGCATTAAGTGAGCAATATGTGAAGGACCCCCACGACATTGTCAAAGCAGGTGACATTGTTAAAGTGAAGGTGATGCAAATAGATGAAGTGCGCAAGCGTATAGGCTTAACTATGCGCTTAAGTGATGAGTTGCCCACTCACGATGCACCATCAGCATCTGGTAAGCCGTCTTTAGCCAATCCACAGCACAAAGCAAAGCCTCGTCAAAGTCATCCTAATAAAGCTCAAATCAGTGCCCAGCCTGCCCAAGCACTAGGTAGCATGGCACAAAAGCTAAAGGATGCTCAGGCGCAGTTTAAAAACTAATCCCTACAGAATTTGAACGCAAACTAGGCTAAACTTTGTGTAAGTTTAGTCATTAGTTATTAAAGATCATTTGGAACTATAGATGCCCAACTACCTACAACAACGTTTACAGCAGGTGAAAAACTCCCCTGTAGCCAACACCTTAGCCAGACTTCAGTGCGGTATTGAAAAAGAAGGTTTGCGAGTCTCTTCCAATGGACGAGTGAGTCATACCGACCATCCCCAGGCTTTAGGTTCTAGCTTAACTCACGGCAGTATTACTACAGACTACTCGGAGGCTCTACTAGAATACATCACGCCAGTATTCCAAAGCCCCTCGGCAGCCCTTGATTTCATGCAAGAGTTGCATAGCTTTAGTGCCAGTCAGTTACAAAATACTGGCGAATACGTTTGGCCTGCTAGCATGCCGTGTTACTTGGATGGTGAAGATGACATTCGCATAGCCGATTTTGGCACCTCCAATACGGGCAAGCTTAAGCACACTTATCGAGTAGGGCTGGCGTTTCGTTACGGTAAAATCATGCAATCTATTGCTGGCTTGCATTTTAATTTCTCACCACAAGACGATTTCTGGCCAGCCTATCAAAAGTTACTGGCTGACGAACAACCTTTATGTGACTTCCAATCTAGCCAATATTTTGGTTTGATCCGAAATTTTAGGCGCCATTCATGGGTATTGTTATACTTATTTGGCGCCTCGCCAGCGATTGATGCAAGCTTTGTTAAGGGCCGCAATGTTGATTTGGAGCCTGGCCCAGGGGGCTCTTTAGTGGGCCCTTATGCCACGTCTTTGCGCATGAGTGATGTAGGCTACAATAACAAAGTTCAGTCGGTGTTGAGTTTGTGTTTTAACGACTTAGAAAAATATGCTAAATCTTTAGAACACGCTATCTCTACCCCTTTAACCCAATATGAAAAAATAGGTGTAAAGGTAGACGGAAAGTATCGCCAACTTAATGCCAATTTATTGCAAATTGAGAATGAATACTACAGTGACATAAGGCCAAAACGGGTGACTCGTGCTGGTCAAAAACCAGTGCACGCGCTTAAAGAAGCCGGTGTAGAGTATGTGGAAGTGCGCAATATCGACCTAAACCCCTTTTTACCCCTAGGTATAGATGCTCAGCAAAGCCAGTTTATTAACGCTTTTCTCACTTGGTGTTTGTTCTCACAAAGCCCAGTGATTAGTGATCAAGAGTGTGAAGTCATTGGTGCAAACCAAGCGGTTGTTGTGCACCAAGGGCGTAAGCCAGGACTCATGCTTGAAACCTGTGGCGGCCAAAAAAGTTTGCAGAATCTAGGCCTTGATATGATGAAAAACATGCGCTTAGTTGCAGACGTTATGCCTGAAAAAGACCAGGTGCTGGCAGCCATAGACGTTATGGAAGCTCGGATGAAGGATACATCCTTAACACCATCGGCCCAAGTGTTAGCGGCTATGGAGCAAGGCGATTTGTCACATCAAACCTTGTGTTTTGAATTAGCGAAGAAGCATCAGGGGTATCATTTACAGCAAAGTATTTGCCTTCAGCGCAGGCAAGAATTAAGCGATCAAGTGAGCGAGTCTATTGCTAAACAAGAGCAAATTGAAACTGAGCAAACCGAACCTTTTGATGTTTTTTTAGCAGCTTATTTGGCCCAGTAAAAGCTAGGTAGTCATTGTTTTTTTTAATTGCTTAAAAAAATAACACCACTGCCTATCACTACCAATGCAGCACCTAGCCACGAACCGCGGCTAGGTCGCTGACCTGTAATAAACCAAACCACAGGCAATATAAGCACAGGTGTGATGGCCGATAAAGTCATGACCATACCCACTTCACCTGCACCCAAGGCATAAACGACTAAGGTCATACCTAATACTAAACCTAGGGTAGCACTAGACATTGTGCGCCAAACAAATGAGAGGGTAGGCTTTGCATTAGCTTTAGCCCATGCAAAGGGTAAAATACGCACAAACAACAACACCACTGCGGCAAAGCCCACTCTAACCGCCGACGCGGCAATTGGATCTGCACCAGCCAACAATACAGGTTTTGCCATCACCGCCCCTGCCGCTTGCCCAAACGCAGCAGTGAGTCCTAATAAAATGCCTAAACCTAAGTGACCACTCACTTGTTCTAATCGATGCTGACCGCCGGCTTTTCGGCCCCACCAAACAGCATTTACTACACCTGCTAAAATTAAGCCGCAACCAATTAACAAGTTGGTACTGAGGGTTTCTCCCAGCCAAATAAAGCCCATGCCTGCGGCCATGGGTGCGCTGGTAGCAAAGAGCACTGAATTACGTCTGGGGCCAATGCGTTTTAAAGCCTGCATTAACGCAGTATCTCCAACCACAATGCCAACAAGACTTGAGCCCATAAGAGTGATCATGGCATTTTCTGGAACACTCGCCCACAAATCCATGATTGTAGTGATGGCTATAAGCACTGCCCCAGCAAAGACAACCCTGTAGCGATTGAATGCCACGGCACCAAAGTGATGAACGCCTGGTGCGGCTAGAATAGCGGTAAAGGTCCAGCACACAGCTGCACCTAATGCTGCTAATTCGGCCAAGGGTAAGTTGCTCATGTTATTCCTTTAAACTAGCTATAAACTTAAGACGAGGCAAGAATAGCAGCTATTGGTGATAAATCCACCAAATTAGTAGCATGCGTAGGTCTCCCTGGCCTCTGGCCCAGAGCTAAATATTAAGGCTATAATGCCTTATCACACGACTCATTTTTCCACTGGCCAAAACACCTATGTATTGCCCTTTTTGTAGCAACCCAGAAACCAAAGTTATCGATTCGCGTTTAGTGGGCGAAGGGGAGCAAATTCGTCGTAGACGCGAGTGCCTAACTTGCAATGAACGATTCACCACGTTTGAAGTGGCTGAGCTACTAATGCCTCGGGTGGTAAAGCAAGATGGCACACGCCAACCCTTTGACGAAGAGAAGCTACGAGCAGGTATTTTGAGGTCGTTAGAAAAGCGCCCAGTGAGCATTGAAGCCATAGAGGCAAGCCTTAACCGCATTAAGCACGCACTTCGTGCTGGTGGTGAGCGAGAAGTAGGCACACAGTTGGTGGGCGAAGCGGTCATGGCGCAGTTGCGCAAACTAGACGAAGTGGCTTATGTTAGATTTGCCTCGGTGTACCGCAGCTTTAAAGACCTCAACGAGTTTAGAGCTGAGATAGAGCGGCTAGAGCAAGAGCATCAAGGTAGCTAATGACGAATCAATTACACCATGATCAATTTATGGCTTTGGCCCTAGAGCAGGCAAGTTATGGGCAGCTTATTGCTCGGCCTAACCCAAGCGTTGGTTGTGTGTTAGTGAAGCAAAACCAAGTGGTGGGTGCTGGATTTACGCAAGAAGCAGGCGGCTCACATGCTGAAGTGATGGCGATTCAAGCGGCCAATGGTAATGCTATGGGTGCTACAGCCTACGTGACGTTAGAGCCGTGCAGTCATTATGGTCGCACGGGGCCATGCACTCTAGCGTTGATCAAAGCGGGTATTTCTTGTGTGGTGTATGGCTGCCAAGACCCTAACCCAAAAGTGGCTGGACAAGGGTTGGCCCATTTACGCTCTGAAAATATAGATGTTATTGGCCCAGTAATGCAGACGCAGTGTGAAGCCTCTAATAAAGCATTTTTTCAACGCATACAGACAAATAAGCCCTATGTTATCAACAAGATGGCAATGAGTTTAGACGGACGCACAGCGATGGAATCTGGTGAAAGCCAGTGGATTACTGGGCCAGAAGCGCGGGCCCAGGTGCATTTATTACGGGCGCAAAGCTGCGCCGTGATTACGGGCATAGGGTCAGTGTTAAGAGACGACCCCAGCATGACCACACGCGCCAAGGAATTAATGCTAGCAGGCGTGCCTGATGCGACTGTTCATCGAATAAAGCAGCCCTTGAGGGTAATATTAGACAGTCAGTTACGCCTGCCGTCCACGGCTAAATTATTGCATCAACAGGCTCCTGTGTTAGTTATTACCAGTGTGATAGACCTGAAGCGCCATCAACCCTTTATCGACGCAGGTGCACAGCTTGCAGTGTGTGCTTTAAATGATGACGGAAAAGTGGATTTAGATGCTGTGCTAGACATACTAGGCCATCGCCAGTGTAACCAAGTGTTGGTGGAAGCTGGAGCGGGCCTAAGTGGCGCGTTTTTAACGCAAGGGTTAACAGATCATTTAGTGGTATACATGGCACCTAAGTTACTGGGTAGTAAGGCTAAACCGTTATTTAATCTGCCATTAGATAAAATGTCACAAGCCTATGCTCTAGATATTAAACAGATCTCACAGGTAGGCTGTGACTGGCGCATTGATGCCGCTCCAAAAGCCGCTGATAGCTAGCCACTGCCGACGAAATCTGGCACAATAGCCGGCTAAAATACCTACCCACCACTTCGTTGTGTAGGTCTTGAATTTAAGCATGGGTTATCACATGAACATGAACACCTCAGTCGAACTCATTGAAGATCTACGTCAAGGCAAAATGATCATTCTTATGGATGATGAAGATCGCGAAAATGAAGGTGATCTGGTGATGGTCGCAGAGCAAGTTCGACCAGAAGATATTAACTTTATGGCCAAGCATGCTCGTGGCCTTATCTGCCTTACTTTATCCCGCGAGCATTGTGCAAAGCTAGACTTACCATTAATGGTAAAAAGTAATGGTGCGGCCTACGAAACCAATTTCACTGTATCAATTGAGGCTGCTGAAGGAGTAACAACAGGTATTTCAGCAGCAGATCGCGCTTACACTATTCGCACCGCCGTAGCAGCTGACGTGAAACCAGAAAATATTGTACAGCCAGGCCACATATTTCCATTAATGGCTAAAGAAGGCGGTGTGTTGACCCGTGCAGGCCATACAGAAGCTGGGTGTGATTTAGCTCGTCTTGCAGGCTATACACCAGCTGCGGCCATTGTTGAAATTATGAATGATGATGGCACCATGGCGCGGCGTGATGATTTAATGAAATTTGCAGCTGAACATGATTTAAAAATTGGCACCATTGCTGACTTGATTCACTTTCGTAATCTTAACGAAAGGACCATTACTAAAGTGAGTGAACATCTGTTGCCCACTCGTCATGGCGAATTTAGCTTACACACCTATGAAGATAGCATTTATGGTGGCACTCACGTAGCACTCACCATGGGTGACATAAAGCCACAAGACTCTACTATTGTGCGTGTGCACATGGCTGACGTGCTGCGTGACTTAGTGGGCGCTGTTCCGTCTACCCCTAAGTGGACCATTGACTCGTGTCTTGAACGCATAGCAAAAGAAGGCCAAGGCGTATTAGTGTTGCTTGGCCAAACGGATGATCGTAATCTTCAAGGCAGTATAGATGCTTTCTTTGAAACTGCGGTTCCTCGTCAGTTCAATACCGATGGCTCTGGTGCCTATTTAAACGTAGGCACTGGGTCACAAATTTTACGGGACTTGGGCGTAGGTAAAATGCGTCTTTTAAGTCAGGAAATGAAGTTTAATGCCATTTCTGGTTTTGATTTAGAAATTGAAGAATACATCGACTGCGATCAGTAAGTGGTTGCTGCAGGATAATGGGAAGGAAAATATATGTCTGTAACTCATATTGAAGGACGTTTTGACGATGCCAATGGCCACTACACTTTGGTTGTAGGTCGTTTTAATTCATTTGTAGTAGAAAGCCTTGTTGAAGGTGCTTTAGACACACTAAAACGCCACGGTGTTGATGCAAATAATATTCGTGTTGTGCGTGTGCCTGGTGCTTTTGAAATTCCACTTGTGGCGCAAAAAATTGCCCAACAAGGAAAGGATGATGCGATCATTACCCTGGGTGCTGTCATTCGAGGTGGCACACCGCACTTTGAGTATGTGTCTGGTGAAGCCTCATCTGGTATCTGCAAAGTAGGCCTAGATAATGGCATACCTGTAGCAAATGGCGTGTTAACCGTGAACTCGATAGAGCAAGCGATTGAGCGTGCCGGCACAAAGGCCGGTAACAAAGGCGCAGAAGCCGCCATGTCGGCGCTGGAAATGGTTAGCTTGTTACGTCAGTTAGAGGCATAAATGAACGAAAATAAAGGTCGCCCAGACCGTCGCCGTGCAGCAAGAGAACTAGCGCTGCAGGCCTTGTACCAAGTACACATGAGTGGCGCAAGCGCCATAGATGTGCAAGCTGAATTTTTAGTCGATCAAGACTTTAAAAACGCAGATAAGCGTATGTTTGGCCAGCTTTTGCGCGGTGTTGCGGTGCAGCGAGAAAGCCTTGACCTAATGATTGAGCAATATTTAGACCGTAAGCTATCAGATTTAGATCCAATTGAGCTTAACGTATTACGTATGGGTGCTTATGAGCTAAGTGATTCAGTATCAGTGCCTTATCGTGTTGTGATCAACGAATGTATCGAGCTGGGTAAGGTATTCGGTGCTACCGATGGACATAAATATGTCAACAGTATTTTAGATAAAATCGCACTAGATCACCGTTCAGTAGAAATTGCAGCTAAACAAAATTCTAGCACCCGCTAGGCAAGTTTTTTGACGATTATGGGCGAATTTGATCTAATCAAACGCTACTTTGACCGGCCAGAGCTTCGGCCTGGGCCGGACATGGCTCTTGGTCCTGGTGACGATTGCGCTTTACTCCAACTCCCTGATAATCATCAATTGTGCGTAAGCAGTGACACCTTCGTATCGGGGGTTCACTTTTTTGAAGATATGGCTGCCCACCAAATAGCACAGCGTTGTTTGGCGGCCAGCGTAAGTGACTTAGCTGCAATGGGTGCGGCCCCTGCGTGGTTTAACCTATGTCTGACCATGCCCAGCGCCAACACTCCATGGATTGATAGCTTTAGTGAAGGTTTGGCTGCCCAAGCTAACGCCTGCGGTATTAGTTTAGCCGGCGGTGATACTACAAAAGGCCCACTCAGTATCAGCATTCATGCCATGGGTTGTGTGCCAGTTGGGCAAGCAATAACGCGCAGTGGTGCAAAAGTAGGCGATGTGATTATGGTCTCTGGTACTTTGGGTGACTCTAGAGCTGGGCTGCATATCATGCAACAAAACCGTAGTGCCAAAGACTACCTTAGCAAACGCTTTTGGAACCCAACACCGCGTTTGCACCTGGGCCAATGGTTAACAGGTAAAGCCACAGCATGTTTGGATATTTCTGACGGACTAGTGCAGGATTTAGGTCATATCCTTATAGCCAGTGACTGTGGTGCAGAGCTCAATTTATTAGATCTACCCTTGTCTTCTGAGCTACGCACTCATGTTTCCTATGATCAAGCTCTAGACTATGCATTGAATGGAGGTGAAGATTTTGAACTATGTTTCACCTTACCCCTTGACCTTGTTGCTGAAGCAAAAGCCTACACACAGTCCCAAAATTTGCCTCTTACAGCAGTAGGTCACATTAGTGCTGAGTTGGGCTGTAGGATTTGGCGAGGCAAGGAAAGCCCATATGAGCCCCCTCAAGGCTACCAACACTTTTAAGGATTTGTTTTATGAAAACAGCCACTGTAAAACCCAACTGGTCAAACCCGGTACATTTATTAGCCTTTGGCTTTGGTAGTGGCGCGGCACCAAAAGCCCCCGGTACCTTTGGCACTATAGCAGCGGTGTTGCTTTATTTTCCCTTATCAACTCTGAGCTTGGACCACTATTTACTGATGATTTTAGTAACGGGTCTAGTGGGAATTTACCTGTGTGGTAAAACAGCCAATGATTTAGGTGTGCATGACCACGGTGGCATCGTATGGGATGAATTTGTTGGTTTTTGGATCACCATGATCGCAGCGCCAGTGGGATGGGTATGGATTTTGGTGGGGTTTGTATTATTTCGTTTTTTTGACATCCTTAAGCCATGGCCCATTAACTGGATCGACAAAAAAGTAGCCGGTGGTTTTGGCATCATGTTAGATGATGTGATTGCAGGGGTTATGTCGGCCCTAGTATTGCAGGGCCTTGCATGGTGGTTTTAAACCAGTAATATTTTTGTGCGAACCATACTTAAGCGCAAACAATAAAGCGCCAACAAAGTAAATAATATAAAGCTCCAGCCTGCAATAGACAAGCCTAAAAAGCTCCAAAGCACTTCTGCGCAAGAGCCTGAGCCTTTAATCATAGTGACTAGTACTTCCATCAATGGAAACGCATCAACCATGTAGCTAAAACTGGGGCCACAAGCAGGCACAAGGTCTGCGGGTAAGCTTTGGAGGTATAACTGGCGTGTTGCTAAGGCAATACCGGCTAAGCTGAGTATAAATAGTAAATAGCCGTAGCGCTTATGCCCACCAAAGTAGGGGTTATGCAAAGCAGCCAACATAAAAACAAAGGCCATGGCTAGGTAGATAAAGCGTTGACTCATGCACAGCAGGCAAGGATCTAAGCCCATGGAGAATTCCATATATAGGGCAACGCCCAAGATCACCGCGCAAGCAATTAAGCCAATTACAAACTCTCCTCTAAAACCAGCGTATTTCATGATATTTCGTCAACTCTTAGTATAGTGTGGCTGATACCACGTTGTTATAGCCTACTTTAACGCTCTATTAATGGACGATAAATGGCAATCTGTTAAAAGTAGGTTGACACAATATACAAGATAAGTTGCTGTCATTAAACCCTACACAATTTTTAGCGTCATAAATGCTGCAAAAATAAGGGTCTAGTCATAATATCACAATATTTACAGGGCTTCTGGGCCTGTTTCACCGGTGCGAATGCGAATAGCTTGCTCTAAGTTGACTACAAAAATCTTACCGTCACCTATTTTTCCTGTGTTGGCAGAGCTACTGATGGCTTCAATCACCTGGTCTACTAAACTATCGTCAACTGCAGCCTCAATTTTAACCTTTGGTAGAAAATCAACTACATATTCTGCTCCGCGATAGAGCTCAGTATGACCCTTTTGGCGGCCAAAACCCTTCACTTCAGTCACTGTAACGCCCTGCACTCCCATATCTGAAAGAGCTTCTCGAACATCATCTAATTTAAACGGTTTAATAATTGCGCTAACCAACTTCATTTGGAGCTCCTTTGCACTAATAAGTAATAAATGGCACATTGCCTAGCATAGGATGTTGCAGGGATTGTGCCAACTTTATTGTCCAAAAAAAGACAAAAAATGTCTAATCCTTCGTAATTAATCTGCTTAACCTTCGCTTAACATCTACCGAAGGGGAAAACGTCGCTGACTTGAAACCAAGGCAGCGCCAAAATAGCGCAATGGATAGGTGTAGCGCACTGATTTAGAGCGAAGCAACATTAGCCAGTGCAGCATTCACATCTCCTGCTAGACTTGAGTGAGTATTAACAAACTAGCCAAGGAAAGGCCATGTCATACGCTGTTACCTATAGCCGAGCTTATGTAGGCGTGGAAGCCCCTTTAGTAAGTGTAGAAACCCATCTAAGTGGTGGATTACCCGCATTAACTATAGTGGGGCTGCCTGAAACAGCCGTTAGAGAAAGTAAAGATCGTGTGCGCAGTGCCATTATTAATGCTGGGTTTGAATTTCCTACCAAGCGCATTACCATCAACCTTGCCCCTGCAGATTTGCCGAAAGAGGGAGGCCGTTTTGATCTGGCTATTGCGGTAGGGCTATTAGCTGCCAGTGGCCAGCTTCCCGTGGAAGAAGTAAAAGGATATGAATTTGTGGCAGAGCTTGCCCTAAGCTCCCAGCTTAGGCGTTGCCCAGCTATATTGAGCGCTGCAGTGGCTTGTCAAAACTGTGATCGCACCTTGGTAGTAGCTCCTGAAAATGCAGCAGAGGCGACCATGCCAAAACACAGCCGTGTTATTTGCCCTAGCCACCTAAACGAGCTTAGCCAGTGGCTACACTACCCAGAGAGGCAACTCAGTCCAGAGCCGCAAGCTTGCATCGCAGAGCAACTTCCAAGTGCAGAGTTACTAGACGTGCGAGGGCAAGAACAAGCTAAAAGGGCATTAATTATTGCTGCTGCAGGCCATCATAACCTATTGATGTGTGGCCCCCCTGGCACGGGTAAAACCATGCTTGCCCAGCGATTACATGGGCTTTTGGCCCCTCTAACGGAGAGCCAAGCGTTGTCTCTTGGGGCTATTAATTCAAGCTTAGGTTTATTTAACCCCAAGACCTGGCGAGTGGCCCCTTGGCGAGCGCCGCATCACAGCGCCTCTGCAGTGTCGTTAGTGGGGGGTGGCAGAGTGCCAAGGGCAGGTGAAATTAGCCAAGCACATCATGGGGTATTATTTTTAGACGAACTGGCAGAGTTCCCACGAAATGTGCTTGATAGCCTTCGCCAACCCCTAGAAAGTGGTGAAATACACCTATCAAGGGCCGCATACCAAAGCATATTACCTGCCCAGTTTTTGCTGATTGCAGCCACCAACCCGTGCCCTTGTGGCTACTATGGAGACGAGCAAAACACCTGCCGCTGCACACCTACCAAAGTGGCCAATTACCTACATCGATTATCAGGGCCATTGCTAGATCGAATAGACTTACAAGTCGCAGTGCAACGACCCACAGCCATTGCGCTCATGGCACCTCAATCAGGCATGTCTAGCCAACAAGCTGCAAGGTGGATTTTAGCGGCACAACAACGCCAGCTAAATCGAAGTGGAAAGCTTAATGGCTTACTATCCGCATCACAACTAATGACCCATGCTGCGCTTAAATCAGAGCAAGAAAAACTGCTCGCTGCTGCCATTACAAGCTTAAAGCTTTCACCCCGTGGAGTTCACAAAGTGCTCAGAGTAGCACGCACCATTGCTGACTTAGACGCACAAGAAGCGATTGAAAAAAACCACCTGTTAGAGGCGTTAAGCTATCGTAGGTTAGATGTGTTGAGTATGGAAAGCCAACAAATATAGGAGGCACATCAATAAAAAAACGCCTATAATGCGCAGCTGATTTCAGCACCAATTACTTGGGTTATCATACTGTGAGCCGTCTTAATCCCCGCCAACAAGAAGCTTTAGAAGCCATCACCGGGCCAGTGCTGGTGCTAGCGGGTGCTGGGTCTGGTAAAACCAGTGTTATTACCCAAAAAATTGCTTACCTTATCGGTGAGTGTGGCCTTAAGGGCCATCAAATTATAGCCCTGACCTTTACCAACAAATCGGCTAGAGAGATGAAAGAACGGGTGGGTAGCTTGATGACAGGTAAAGAGACCCGTGGTCTGACGGTGTCTACCTTTCACAACTTAGGGCTTAATATCATCCGTAAAGAAGTGGATGCTTTGGGCTATAAGCCAGGCTTTTCAATCTTTGACTCGCAAGATGTCTTGGCTCTATTGAAAGATCTCACTCACAAAGAATTTGAAGCAGCTGAAGACGCATGCGAGCCCATTCAACACCTTATTTCCAATTGGAAAAATGATTTAATCAGCCCCGCCAGGGCCATGGCTGGCGCCAATGGCCCAGAACAAGCTTTAGCTGCGCGAGTGTATGAAGCCTATCAAAAGACTTTAAAGCTCTATAATGGTGTAGATTTTGATGACTTGATTCTGCAGCCAGTGGAGCTGTTTAAAGCTCGTGCAGATATCTTAGAAAAATGGCAAAACAAAGTGCGCTACTTGTTGGTAGACGAGTATCAAGATACCAACAGCTCGCAGTATTTGATGGTAAAGCAGCTAGTGGGGCATCGCAGTAACTTTACAGTAGTAGGTGATGATGACCAATCTATCTACGCATGGCGTGGTGCCAGGCCTGAAAACTTAGCAGAGCTGCAAGCAGACTTTCCCTCACTTAAAGTAGTGAAGCTAGAACAAAACTACCGTTCTACGGGTAGAATCTTAAAAGTAGCTAACCAGCTGATTGCTAATAACCCCCATGAATTCAGTAAGGCTTTGTGGAGTGATAAAACCTTTGGTGACCCTGTGCGTGTGATCAGTTGCCGCAACGAAGACGCAGAAGCAGAGCGTATTGCCACCGAAATTTTACAGTTTCAATTACAAAATGAGGCTGAGTTTAGAGACTTTGCCATACTCTATCGTAGCAACCATCAAGCGCGGTTGATGGAGCTAAAGTTACAGTCATACAAGGTGCCTTACAAAATGAGTGGAGGGCAGTCATTTTTCTCTCGTACAGAGGTGAAAGATATAATGGCTTATTTGAAAATTTTGCTAAACCCAGCAGATGACAACGCCTTTTTGCGCATCGTGAATACTCCAAGGCGTGAAATTGGCGCTGCCACCCTAGAAAAGCTTGTGAATTACGCAAATCATCGTGGTGAAAGCCTGATTCGGGCCTGCCAAGAAATTGGCTTAGAGCAGTTTATCAGTGGTGCAGCACTAACCCGAGTAAAAGAATTTGGCGCCTGGATTGAGCATCTGTCACAAAAATCTCAGCAGGAAGATCCTATAGCCAGCGTACGACAAATGGTGCGCGACATGGAATATCAAGATTGGTTACTACAAACTAGTAGTGGCCCACCGATGGCCGAAAAACGTATGGCAAACGTGGAAACACTCATCTCTTCTTTGAAAACTTCATTAGAAAAGGCCGTAGAGAAAAATGATAATGCTGACATGGGAGATGCGGTAGCGCGGCTAGTGTTGATGGATTTGCTTGAGCGCCAAGAGGAAGAAGACGAAACAGACAGAGTGCAAATGATGACCTTGCACTCTGCTAAAGGGTTGGAGTTTCCTCACGTGTTTTTAATGGGCATGGAAGAGGAACTATTACCACACAGAAACGCCGTGGAAGAGGGCAACGTGGAAGAAGAACGTCGCCTAGCCTATGTGGGTATTACTAGGGCCAAGCGCACCTTATCTATCACTTTGGCCCGCAAGCGCAAGCAATATGGAGAGCTTATAGAGTGCTCACCTAGCCGCTTTTTGGAGGAATTGCCAGAAGAAGATCTGGAGTGGCAAGGCCGAGGTGATGATGATCCTAAGAAAAATGAGGCCCAAGGTCAAGCCACACTAGCTGGACTTAAAGGAATGTTTGCAGACCTCTAAGGCTAGGCTGCGATTGCTTTGTTGTTGCGCCACTGATAAAGGCTGTGTAAAAGCAAAGTGCCTATTACTAAGGAGCCACCTTGTATTGCTGTAGTGCTGGGTGCTTCGCTTAAAACTAGCCATACCCAAAGTGGGCCAATGGCAGTTTCTAGCAGCATTAACATGCCAACCTCTGCTGCAGGGATGCGCATAGGGCCTATAGTGATCAAACAAAAAGCTAGTGGGCTCACAAGCAAGCACAGTGCCACCATATACCACCAACTGACACCTGATAATGCCATAGGGTCGCCATAAAAAAAGCTTACTAATGCGGTAACTAGGCCCGCCAGTATTAATGCGGGGGTCATATCTCTGTGGCTAACGGCACGGTCATTTACAAACTTTGCAGCCAAAGCAAGGCAGCAGATTAATGCTAACAAGTCGCCTGTAAAATTGGGCTCAGACCAAGACCCAAGCAATACCCAGCCTATGCCCAACATCGATAGAAAAATCGCCAACCAAGTAATGGGCTGAGGCATTTCTCGCAAGAACACCCATCCTAAGACGGCTGCAAATAGTGGCTGAGAGCTAATAATAACGAGCACATTAGCCACACTGCTTAAATTGATTGCCATCACAAAGGTTATGGTGCAAACCACCATAAAAAAGGAAGATCTAAGTGCAGAAGCGTCCATGGGTAGGAATGAATGAGTCGATTTTTGCAGCAAAAGGACGACTGCAATAGTGACACTCATTAATAAGCCACGCCAAAATAATAGATCAAAGGAATTGGCTGAAATTAAGCGAATTAACAAACCATCAATGCTGAGTATCAAAACTCCAGCCGCAGTAAGCAAAATACCTTTAATATATTCAGACATAGCAAACCTTTCTTTTTATTCATGCACAAAAAAACCCGGCCAGTGCCGGGGTTTTACACATCCAGAAAATTACTGAGAGTTATCAACCAAATATGTTACAGCAGAACTGATTTCGTCTTGATCACATTTCTTGCACATACCTTTAGCGGGCATGCCTTTGTAACCATAAAAAGCATTAGAAAATAATTTTTCTAGACCTTTGTCCATGCGCGGAGTCCAAGCAGCCACATCGCCAAGCTTTGGTGCGCCGGCAGCGCCACTGTCGTGACAAGCGGCACAGCCACTGGCGTAAATTTCTTTACCAGTTAAAGGGCCAGCAGGTGCGACTACAACGACGGCAACAGGTGCTTTACAGCTTTTGCCCTCTACACAGCTTCTGCCTACAGCACTAATGCGCTCCTCAATGCTTACGTCACTATCGTGGTTAGCCACAACAGTAAATGAACCAATGCTTAAAACAATACCAGCTAAAACGCTAAACAGGGCTGCAGGCTTAAATGTGATCACGTGGAATGCCTCATACTAAAATTGAAAAGAAAGTGAACGACAGCAGTCGCAGGCCACTTTAAAAAATTGTTAGCCTTATTATAGCGGCATTACTACCAAACGGGAAAGGGCCAGAGGTTAATCCTCGACATCTGCTATGTAAATATTCACAAAAGGCACTTAGAGTAAACCAAAAAGCCCAGTTGGAGGCCTTGAACCTCAATCACAACACACGTATCATACGGCTTCTTCGCGGCACCCTTAAACTTATTAAAGGCTGCGAAATATGCGCCAGTAGCTCAGCTGGATAGAGTAGCAGGTTCCGATCCTGTTGGTCGGGGGTTCGACTCCCTCCTGGCGCGCATCAAATCCCTTGG
>Ga0308008_1000193_pt1 | contig 29536 bp, 45 predicted proteins | sample Neamet125_FD_203140 | JGI IMG/M metagenome (GOLD analysis project Ga0308008, IMG submission 203140) | Marine microbial communities from water near the shore, Antarctic Ocean - #125 | ecosystem: Environmental > Aquatic > Marine > Unclassified | place: Southern Ocean | collected 2014-07-24
CTCAGTCCCAGATGGTATTATTGCTACATTAAATGGTGTTGGATATAATAGATTAACAGCAGCAGATAACCACAATGGAGTATCGTTAGTTGATGGATCTAATACTCAAGTTGACTATGCTGGAATTGGAAACCAGGGGACATCACTTCCTACATATGTAGGTAATCAAAATGTAGACTTATTAAGTAACAGTCCTTACGATAGTGCTGGATCTTGTCCAACTCAAGGTACTTCTCCAGCTAATTTTTCTTTAGTGTCTGGTACATACGTGGATCAAGGAACAACTCAAAATGTAACAGTTGCTTCTAATGCTATAGGTTATGCTTCAGATCCTAATTCTCCTGTATTTACTATGGTTGTTCCAAAAACATCTGTAACCCCAACGGTTTTAAACTTAAAAATATTTGCACCTCTTTGTGGTACTGCATTTAATTGGGAGGTAGATTGTCCTATAGCATTACCGAGCTTTCAAGCTTCAACTCCAGAAAATGCAGCTACTTGTGCTGCCGCTACACAAACTTATTATTTTATTCAAAATGCAACAGGAACTTCTGTTCCTTATAGCATTAGAACTAATACAGTTCCAGAAGTAGGTAACTTTGTTTTTAGTGATGCTAATGGATCAACATACTTAGGTGACGCTGCAACTATTAAATATTTTATAATAGGAGGAACAACCGCGCTTGGAGTACGAAACGGAGTTGTTGTTTCATCAACCCCATGTATATAACATTTTAAAAAAACATTATGCCAAATTACACGTTAACATATAATAGAGATTCTTCATCACTTCCTAAGTACGGTGGTCAAGGTGGGTGGCCTTCTTTTTATTCCTTTTTCCCTGATTTCATGATAGGAATGAATAGTTTTTTTTATAGTTTTAAGGGAGGTAATTTATGGAGACATAACACCAATCCTCAAAGAAATAATTATTACGGAACTTTTACAGCTTCTTCTATAACAAGTGTGTTTAATCCAATTCCAACTTTATCTATTAAGTTATTTAAAACTTTATCTTACGAATCCAATACTACAGTAGTAGACACAAATGAGGCTCGTTGGAACTGCACTTCTTTATTAACAGATTTAACTGATGGTAATCCAGGATCTATGTTGGAAACTTATTTTCAAGAAAAAGAAGGTGAGTGGTTTTCATATATTAGAACAAATGAGGGAACTGTAAATTGGCAAATGCGTTCCGCTAATGGTATTGGTGCGTGTATAGCAGTAAGTGGAGCAGCCAACTCAACTAAAATTGTTTTTGCAACCCCTATTGGATCAATATTAAATATTGGAGATACAGCATACGGAGCTACTTTAGCGGCTGGTGTTGCAACTACAGAGCCTTTTCTAATAGGAGAAATTACCGCAAAATTAAGTACAAGTATTACTGTAGATGCTTCTTCAGGAGGAAGCACAGTTCCAACAGTTGGACAGTTTATTATGTTTATAAAAAATGCGGTTGCAGAGTCTAATGGTGCAAGAGGATATTTCTTACAATTCACTTTAAAAAATGACTCTACTGATCCAGTTGAACTGTTTTCTGTCGGTAGTAGTGTGATGAAAAGTTATCCATAAAATTTTATTATCTTTGTATTAAATGAAATTAAATATACGACCATTAGAAGCAGGCGATTACGACAGTATACTTGTTGATTGGTGGAATGATTGGAGATGGACTGCACCTGCAAAAGATTTTCTTCCAGAAAATGGAACTGGAGGTTATATAGTTTATGATCAAGAAATTCCTATTTGCGCAGGGTTTATGTACACAACTAACTCTACAGCAGTTTGGTGTGATTGGATTATATCTAACATACATTATAAAGATCGTGAAAACAGAAAAAATGGATTAGCCTTATTGGTAAATACAATAACCGAACAAGCTAAGAATTTAAATAAAAAATATGTATATGCGTTAATTAAAAACAAACCATTAATAAATGTATATAAAAAAATAGGATATGAAGAAGCTTCTACATATTCTATTGAAATGATTAAAAAACTATAACATGGCAGTAACAACAGCAGCAGTAATTGGTGTAGCGGCATCAGCAGGAGGAGCGATAAATTCTTTTAGTCAGTCAGCTAAGCAAGGACGAAAGTCAGAAGAAGCTGAAGCGGCAGCAAAAAAAGCAATGGCGGCAGCAAAAGCTAAAGCTGAAAAGAACTTCTACGCTGGTTTAAATGTTTCAACCGAGGCATATGATGCTGCGTTTCAAAACAATTTACAAGCACAAACTCAAAACATACAGGCCTTACAAGAAGGTGATAGTCGTAATTTAGCAGCAGGTGTTGGCTTAGTTCAACAAGCTTCTGATGCAAGTACAAACACTACACGTTTAGCTTTACAAAAAGATTTAGAGGCTAATGAAAAAATGAAAGCTGATGCTAAAGACGCTATAAACCAAGATTTAAAAAGAATAGATTTAGGATACGCAAAAGATCAAGATAAGGTGGCTAAAGAATCAGCAGCAGCTTCAGCACAAGCTATGTCTCAAGGAATTTCTGGTGTTGTAAGTACAGCTGGTCAAGCAGCTCAATTAGCTCCTTTATTTGGTGGAGGAGCAACAACTGCAGCTGAACAAGCGTATTTAGATAGAATGGCCGCTGATAAAGCAGCAGGATTATAAAATATAAAAAATGGCAAACGAATTTTCAAGAAAAGAATCAGTATCTGATTACGAAATATATCAAGGTCGTGAAGGATCTCAGTTAAATTTTCAAGAAGAGGCATCTAAAATTGTCACTGGTGTAAATGCTATAGCAACCGAAAGAGAGGGGAAAAAAGCAAAGATACAAACAGATACAGACGATGTAATTGCTCAGTTAGAGAAAGCGGATTCGTTTCAAAATCAAACATTAGGACAAACAGTTTTATTGGCAGCTAAAGGTTTAAAAGAAACTCTTTTAATGCAGTCTAAACTAATGAAAAAAGGTAAGATTAAGCCTGCTGATTTTATGGCTACACTTCAAACAGCTAAAGACGACATGGCTAACTGGGGTATTGCAGCTAAAGATTGGAATGAAAAATTTAAAGTTTCGGAATCAAGACAAAAGCTTGATCCAAAAACAAACAAAATTATAGCTTCAGGAATGGAGACAGCTATAAAGGAATCTACATTAGCTTTTAATAATTTAAATAACGTAGTTCCTTTCACTTCTGCTACAGGTAATTCTTATTTAGTAAGATTAAATGAGGATGGTAGTATGCCTGATTTTGAAACTCAAAAAGATCGTTATGGTAGTTTTAACAACATGAATAACTTATTGTTATACCAAGATGATAATTCCAAGTATGATTTAACTTCTTTAATTGCTAATGAAAAAAAGAATGTTGGTGCTTTTATTACCTCTACAATTAGTGGATACACTATTGAAGCTGGTGGTAATATCGTTGTTACTCGTGAAGGTGCAAGAGAAATGGAAGACGCTTTAAAAGGAAAAGAAGGAGGTACTAATTTTACCAAAATGGTAGATACCTTAAAGGGATCTATACTTTCTGATAATTTATCTATAGCTAATATTTTAGTAAACGAGAGTTTTGGTGATGATGGATATATAATTGCTCAAACAGAGCAAGAGTTTGTTGATAAAGGAGGTAAGGATTTATCTAAATGGATTGAAGCAGATTACAGTTCTCAGCCTCCAAGTGTTACATTAAAAGATGGGCAAAAAACTGCGGCAGAAGGTTTTGTGGAAGACAAAATTCTTATTCAATTTGGACAAAAAACAACAAAAACTAAAGGACTTAGTGGGCAGCAATTAAGTGCAGCGTCACAGACTACAAGTAAAATTGATACAAAAATTGGTGGGTATGCTGCGCAACTTGCGGATGTTCTTACAGGTGATACGGCAAATGCAGAAAATATTGTTAGAAGTTTAATAATAGATATAAATGATAATAAAAAAGACGATACTTCAGATATTGTTGATTTTGATATAAATGATGATACTATTATATTTTACAAGGATGGAGAAGATCCGATATCAGTACCTCGTAGATCTACTACTGGAGAAATTGACGATCCTACTACCCCAGAAAACGAAGCTTATAATGATGTTGATCTAATAAATGAAATAACAGGTCTATATAAAAGTTTAACAGGTGAAGCAGCTAACAGGACTCAAATTGAAGAAGGTCTGAAAGAAGTTAAATATGATTTGAGTGGTAAAAAGAAACGATCAGGTAGACTTGCTGGAGGCGCTCCAAGAGCGGCTTATGATTTAATTACAGAAAATCAAAAAGTAAATGCAGGTGGAGACACTGTTTTAAGTTTATTAGATGATGCTTTTGATGGCACTACAGGAGGAGTTGTAGATTGGCTGAAAGGTGATGACGCTGCTGAAGAGTCTATTAATGAAATAATGCAGAAAGCATTAAAGTCAGGGGTTAAAAAGAATATTAAAAGATCTAACCTTGGTAATGCTAAGACAAAATTATTTGCTGATGCTGACGCTGACAAAATTTTAAATGAATATATAGCAGAACTTGACGCAAAAGATCCGACTGGTAAATTATCCCAAGATTTTAAAACAGGCCCATATGCAAATAGAGGTGTGGGAGAAGAAGTAGTAATGATTAATATAGCAGGAACGTCAACTCCTATTTTACTTGATCAAAACTTGTCTAAACAAAAAATGGCAGAGCTTATTACTGAAGCAATAAATAACGGTATTCAAGCTGTTAATAAAGAAAGAGAAAGTACAGACGCAAAAAGAAAGGCTGGAGGAAGACCTTCAGTAAACTTGATACAGGCTAAAAATCCTCAAAAGACAGGCGAAAGCGCGGCTCTTTATAAGGCCAGGATTATGAAAATGTGGACAGATAAAAAAACAACACCATAAGATATGTTTGAAATAGAAGATTTATTTGAATACGATTTACTTCAAGAAGGTGCGTTCGATTCTTTACAAGAATTTATAGACTTTACTGATGGTGCTGATCCAGAAACTATATTTGGTCTTTTAAAAGATGGTTCTTTTGATTCAATCGAAGACTTTAAAGAAGGTGTTAATTTTACACGAAAAAAAAAAATCGAAACTGGAGATTCTCCTATTATTTCTCCAACGGAAAATACGGAATCAAATACTTCAACTCCTACAGTGGAGACAGTTGGATCTTCGGATTCTTCAGACATAATAGTTGAAAACCCAAATGAAACTATTGTAGAGGAAAACATTGAAACTCCTCAAGATACTCTTCCTGGAGTAGAAAATCCTAATTCAACTGCCACTGAAAGAATTTCAGAAATGATGGAAGGTGGTACTGATATTTTTCAATTTGACGAACAAGGTAATGTAGTTGACGAAGAAAAAGAATTAGAAGAAGGTACGACTTGGCTTGAAGAAAGCTGGTTAGGAAAAGCTTCTGATTGGGCGTTTGATGATGTTCCAATTTTAGGAGTTTTAAGTGCTGATTTCTGGGGTGATATATATAGAGCTATTGGTAATGGTTTTACTAAAGGACAGTCTGTAGACGATTCTATTGCTTTATTTGCAAAAGGAAAAAATATCTCACCAGAAGAATTAGAAAATTATATAGCTGCTGTTAAACAATCTGAAAATGTTGCTGTTTCAGATGAAATGAAAAGCTTTCAGAAAATTTACGAATCAAATGGTGGTGGTGTACTTGGTTTTATGCTTGGCTTTGGATCAAACCTTTCTATAGCTCCAGAATTACTTGTTGACTCACTTGCTTCAATGTTTAATCCAGGATCTCTTGCAGCAGCAGGAGCAGGAGCAGCGGTGGGAGCAGGTACAGGTGCTGCACTAACAGCAGCAGGTGGGCCTTTAGCTTTATTTGGAGCAGGAGCAGGTGGTGTAGCTGGAGCTATGGGTGGCGCTTCGTCTGCTTTGGAATTTGGTATGTCTTATACTGAGTTTATGAAAGAAGAGGTTGAAAAAAAAGGAGGTAAATTTAATCAAGAAGGAATACGAAAAGTTTTAAATGATCCTGAAGCTCTTCAAAGTATTAGAAATAGAGCCGCAGCGAGAGGTCTTGCTATAGGTATGATTGACGCCTTGACTGCTGGTCTTGCTGGAAAAGCTGTTGGAGCTACACGTACAGTTTTAGCAAGCGCAACAGAAAAATTGTTAGCTACTGGAGGTAAAGGAACTGTTACCAGAGCTATGGTAAACAAAGGTATTGAGATATCAGCTGGTTTAGGTGTTGAGATTGTTGGAGGTAGTACAGGTGAAGCGGTAGCAAGACTTGCTGCTGGTCAGAAAATGGACGTGGCTGAAATAGGTCTTGAAGGTTTTGCAGGAGCAGGTAATGCTCCAATATCTATAGCAAGAGGTGTTTATACAACTCCTCAATACAGTTTAAATGGCGATCTTGTTACTAAAAATTATATTTTAGCAACGATAGGTACGGCTACTCCTGCTCAAATTGCAGAGATGAATATTGTTGTTAAGAATGATTCTGATATTAAGAAAGTTGTAACTGACTTAAAAGCTACTTCACAGTTTGAATTAGAAATATCAGAGACAACTAATGTTCCTGTTGGGCCAGATATGGATGCTCTTATTAAATTAGAGATTGAAAAAAGCAAACTTCCTGATTCAAGATCAGAGACTACAAGGTTAAAAAGAGACCAGATAAATGAACAAATAAAAGCGCTGGTTCAAAAGTATGATGGTGCATTAAGTGAGAGTGTTACTATTGAAAGAGATGGTAATACTTTCACTGAAAATTTAGTTGTAACAGAACAAGACGCTATTGACCAACTTGTTTTAGAAGGAGAAACATCCTTCAACCCCAACAGTTTACGTGATAAGCAACAAGCCATGATGGAGCAGCTTAAAAACTCTGATCAGCAAGCTGAAAACGCAATAGCCGCAGAAGAAGAAACAAAAAAGTTTCAAGATAATAATGTTGTTTTCAAGAAAGAATTATTTACTGTAACTACTGAGGATGGTGGCAGAGTAGAGGTAACTGTAAACACATACTTAGATGGTTCACTTGGCCCAGCTGAATCTGTGTTTTTTGATGCAGAAGGAAATCAAGTTAACAAACAAAATACAAAACTTGGTGACAATGCTATTATTATCAGAAAAGGATTAACTGCTGAACAACAAGTAAGAGCTGGTTTTGAATATGATGGTGATGTTGTTGAGAAGACATCAGAAATTTCTGGTAATGAAGTAAACAATCCTAAAAAGACAGCAGGCTTAACAACTGACCAGAAACAGAAGTTAGGTATAGAAACAGAAACAACTAAAACCAAAGAAGATGCCGTTCAAAAGTCAGAAACAGAGAGCCTGGATGTACAAGAACAAACCAGCGATGGCCAAGGAGTGGGAGAAAGCAACGTCAACCAAGAGACTACCGAAGTTGGTCAAGAAAGCCAAACCCAGGACACCCCTACTAAAGAGCAGGAAAAGAAAGTAGAAGGATTTACAACTAAGCGTCAAAAACAACCAGGAAGATATAGAGTACCTGGAAGTCGTTCGGTAGATATTGAAGTATCTTCTGATGGAACAATTAGTGCTGTAGAAAGAAAAACAGGTAGACCTTTAGATGGGCCAATTAAACCAGCTGTTCAAGAGTATATCCTTGAAAACATTATAGATGTTAATGATGGCGCTCCTTTAAATTTAGATGAGTCTACTAATTTAACACCAGAACAATACACTGCTGAGATTGCAGAAAATTCTAACAACATAAAAGAAATTGCTGAGACTATTGATGCAGAGAAAAAAAGATCAAAAGAACTTAGTAAGTCAGAACAAGAATCTTTAGCTGATCCTTTAGATATAAAAGGAATTATAGGAAAAATAACCGAAGAAGATTACGCTCGTTTTGGAGATAGAACTAATATTAATCCTCAAATGAGACGTTTTTGGTTTAAGAAAAAAAACAAATATGGTCAAAGTCCTAAATCTGAATTAGATGTTCAGATAATGGAACTTGATGGATATACTCAGGAAAATTCTAAGGAACTTATTCAGGAAGTTATTGATTTTATTACTGCAAATCCTACTGGTAAGTTAGATGTACAGACTGGAAAACCTCTTGGGTTGGTAGATTTAGAAATTAAATTTGAAAATCTAACTGGCTTAAAACCAACAAAAAGAAATATAAATAAAGTACTATCTATTGATCCTAACAGAGAACCTTTAGTTGCTACTAAGCAAAGAAACAAAGAATCAAACCAGAAAGCAGCTGCTGAACCAGGGAAGTTTGGTAAAAAAAGAGGGCCTTCTCCTAAAAAAATTACAGGACAAACACAATCTAAGATTGAAGTTGATGAGGCATCGGCTTTAAAATCTCAAATAAAATTAGAGGCTAAAGCAGCGAAGCAATCTGAAAATGCTTATAGAAAAGCTGCTAATAAAGTTGCTGCTTATATTAAAGATATAAAAGCCAAAGGTAAAATATCAAATAGACAAGCGAAGCTTTTATTAGCGAAGACATTAAGAACTAAGTTAACAGATGCTAAACAAGTAGAGAAGCTAAACACTTATCTAACAAAAGTACTTGTTGATGCTTCTATTTCAGAGCGTTTATTTAATGCCAAAAAGAAACAGTCTCAAATTGATAAGAATATAAAAAAGGGATTAATTGGTTCTGAAAACATTGCTCTTGTAGAGGTTTTACAGGAATTAGGTAAGACTGATCTTAGTTCTATTCCTTTAAATAAATTAGATGCTTTTGAGTCTTTGATGAACACTTATGGTGTAAAGCCAAAGAGAGGAGCGTTGAATATAAAGACAATAGGAGCAGATACTCAAACAGGTTTAGATATATTAAACAGTCTTGAGCAAACAGAAGAAGTAGAGGTAGCTCCTAAAGAAGAGAAAGAAGCTAAAGAATATGATCTTGTAGAGGCTATAACAGAGATCCAAACAACAAAAGCTAACTTAGAAGCTATTACAGATAAAGAATCTAAATTAGTAGCTGATCAAATTAATGATTTTACAAAAGAAGACATTGAAAGTTTAATAATTGAAAAAGAAGATGGGACTTTTGATTACTCTCAGTTAGAGCAATTAAGAGGTGTGAAGCAAAATTTAGCACAGGGTATTGTAACTCCTACTGCTATGAATTTATTGACTGAAGTTATTAGTAATAAAGCTGCTAAAAAAGTATCTGTACCGATATCAAAGGTAACCTTGAAAGGTATTATGTTAAACCTTAGGAACATAACCTCATCTATTAAAACTGCAATTAAAAGCAATACTCCTTCTGGAAAAAATATTTTATTAGACAAAGTGAGATCTGGGCCTGCTGCATATATTGATAATGCATTTGGAAACTTTAACAGTAAGACTATATACGAAAATACTTTCGGTAAGCTGGCTCAAGTTTATGAGCGATTTACTGTTGATACTAAAAAAGATTTTGGAAAAATAGAAGCTGCTGAAAGAATATTAGAATATGATGGTAAGAATATTTTAAGACGTAAGCTAAGAGTTGGTACAACTGCAAATAAAATTGTAGCTAAAAAGTATAAAATTAGATTACTTCAATTAGCCAGGGAGCATATATTAAATATTGACAAAAACGGAAAAGAAAACCCAGTAGCTCCTTCGGCCAAGAAAATGATAGACGCTACTTTAAAGTTTTTTAAAGATACAGAAGGCTATGAGAATGACTTTAAAATTCTTAATAAAATTGCTGAAGAGTTTACTGTAGATGGAGAAATTAGTTTAGATAAATTAGAAAAAAGTTTAACTACTGGTGAGAAAAAAGCTTTAAAAATTTATGATGATGTTAATGCAAGTTTAGCATCAAAAGCCAAGTTTACATCCGCAGTATTGCGATCTAACAGAATTGATTTATTAAATGGATATTCTCACAGAATTGTTCTTAGCACATCAAAAGATGCTGAAGTAGATGTAAAAGCAAAAGCAGATACGTTTGCAAACGCTTCTACTAAAGGTGGTACAATGGTAGAGAGACAAAAAGGTGTTAGGCCAGTAAGTTTTGATCCTTCTCTTTCAGCACAAAGAGGTGTTCAAGAAACTAATTTAGATTACTACATGACACCTACAGTTCGTGAGGTTCAGAAGACTGCTAACAAGGTTTTAAAGAACATGGCGTCAGAAGGAACTGTTCCTTCAGTTAAGGCTGCTAAAGCTCTACAGAAGTCTCTTACTGAGATATTAAAAGTAACTTTTACTGAAACTATGCGAGACGTTACTCTTGCAGAAGAGGTTGCAAATAAAGTTAAGAGAACTGCTTATCAGGCTATATTAGCATCTTTACCAAGGATGGGAGCGGAGCTTGTTTCAAACATGACTTACTTGACCACTAATCCAAAAGCAGCAGCACGAGGTTTTACTAAATACGCTACTCTTTCGTTTTTAGGAAGGAAAAAAGGAGCGGCTATATTAAACGCATTAGGCTCTACAGAAACAACAAAGCTTTTTGATCCTAAGAGTATATCTTCTCGTATGACAGATATGAGTAATTTTGCGCAGACATCTCCAAAATCACAAAGAGCAAGGAGTGCTTTTATGAATGTTATTGGCCAGCTTTTAAAGTTAGGGCCAAAACAAACTGTTGGTGCTATAGATACTTTGGCATCAGGAATGATACAATCACCAGATAAAGCGATATCAATACCAATGTGGTATGGTACTTTTTCTCAAACATTTAAAAATGAGACAGGTATAGATCTTTCTAAAAAAGATATGGAGGCTATTGGAGAAGGAACTTCTAAGATTCAGAATAAAGATGGAAGTATTAAAAAAGAATATGAAAAAGCAGTAGAGAGATCTACTCGTAAGGCTGATCAAATGGGTACTATGATTAGTAGTTCAAATAATCCATTTAAAGGAGTTATTAAAAATCAAAGTAGATCAGTTGGTGAATCTTCTGGTAATATATCTAATATGTATCGAACTGTGAATAAATTCATGGCAAGTTTTAGTTTGTTTGAATATGGTACTGTTCGTAATGCTATTGGAGCGTTATATAGAAGTGGTGATATGTCCAGGAGTCAAGCATCTGCAGTTTTGCTTGCCGCAACAGCAAGGATGACTATGTATCCTATTTTGTATGGTGTTTTCTCACAAGGCTTTGATGAACTTTTCAGCAACGCAGAGGTTGAAGAGGATGAGTCTGATATTGAAGACATTATTATGCGTCAGACTATTGGGACTATGTTGCAATTAATGACGCGTAGAAGTGTAGGTAATGTTCCTAACCTTATACCATCATACGGTATAGAGAAATTTAATGAATTAATGCTGGGTGACTTTAGAGAAGGAGAATATAATCCTTTTAAACATTCAATAAGTTTCTCTCAGTTTAATGAAGATGATATTGCTAAGAAAGGTTTTATTGCCACTATGGCAAAAATATTTGCTGGGCCAATGGGGCCGATATTAAATACTGTTGAGCGTAGTGTAGCTTTATTATATAGATCTCAAAACAATAAAACCAAGGAGAGTCGTGAGAAAAACATGGACGAACTTACAAGTAGAATGGCTTTAGAATCTTTAGGAAACATGGGACTTATTCCATTTTACAAGGATATTAGAAGAATTGTTATGAAGGATATGTTTGAAGATGGGGTTATTGAGCGAAGAGAAGCAAAAGCAAAAAAGGAACGTAAAAAATATATGGAATTTTTAAAGGTGAGTGATCCAGAGGAGTATAGGTATGAGCTTAAACAAGATGCCGCTGAAAAAAAAGAGCTTGATGATAATGAATTTCAAGAAGATGATGACGATAAATTTGAAGATTAAAAGTTTTTAGAATAATTTTTACGCTCTGCTTCCAGTTTGTAGTATAAAAACGCCTGGAATCCATTAACATGAGAGTCGGTTGGGAAAAAGTATTTCCAACCCTTTGACCTTCCTTTATTAATGTAATAGAAAAAAGCAACAGCAACTTTGCCGCCAGTTTTCACGAAGTTTACGCAAGCCGTATGGTCTGAAGTTGGTATAATTTCTTCAACTGAAAATGTTTCGTTGTTTACGTTTCCAACTCTTTTTATATTAGAGTATCGTTCAGCAATTGTATTGCAAAAATCTTGTAGTTCTATGGCAATTAATTTATTCATAATAGTTGTTGTAGTTTTTTTATTTTCAATAACACCTTAGATGATTGAGGTAATTTTTTAAGCCTTAGTATTTCTTGTATTGTTTCTTTCTGGGAGTATTTAGATTTCATCTGACAAAGATTTTATTAAGTCACTCATTGTATTGATAATGTTTTTAGCTTTTTCTTTAGCTTTCTCATGATCCCTATCCATTAAATCTTCATACAAATCATCGGTTAATGTATGCATATTATTAGATACAAAATTTATATGCTTTATAGCTTGAACATCATCTGACGAGATAGGGTTTGACATTAGTTTTTATATTTTAATTTACATTCCATTTAATATACTATTTACTTTTCTTTTAAACTCCTCAAATTTATTTCCAACTCTATAATCCCACTCTTTTACTAATAATAAGTATTTCTTATACTTTTCAGAGTAATCATAATTATCTAATTGTAATTTGGTTACTCTCAAATTTAGCATTTTATTTTCATTTATAAGATCCTTTATCCTTGTTTTTAACTCAACATCTGATATCCTAACGTAGTTATCAACATCTCCAAGCCATCTATATGTAATATTTTGATAGCTATAAGCAAGATCAGAGTCGTATTTTAGTATGTGTGGCAGCTGTTTTACACTATGTATTATAGTAGCATGGTTTTTGTTAAAAACTTTTGATATATCTGTGTAAGACATTTTAAGGTGTTTTCTTAAAATAATGTATACGATTGCGCGACCATTTACTATTTCTCTTACTCTTGATTTTTTACTATTTCTTAAATCAAGTCCCATTTCTTCGTCTACTGTGCTTATTATTTGCTGGATGACTTGTGTTCGTCTTGTTTTTTTTGAAGATTTCAAAGCCTCAACATCATTTTCTTTTTTAGCTTCCATTGTATTATCCTTTATATATTTCAGTTTTAACCCCATGCTTTTTCAACTCTTTTAATCTATACTTTTGAAGTTCTGATACTACACCCTTTGGTTTTTTAATTTCTGAAAACAATACTCCACAGTTTGGAGGAATTGCTATTAAATCTGGGATACCATTTTTGTTTGTTTTAATTAATTTTATTACATAGTATCCTTCAGACTCTAACTCTTTAATCCTTTTGTTTTGTATCTGTTGCTCTGTCATCCCATAAGTTGTTTTCTGTTAAATATGCTGGATTCATCATTGGAATCCACATTGACTGTGGCTTACCAAAAACCCAAATTGTTTTAAGAGTCTCTCCTAATGTTTCTTTTGTTTCTTCTGTCATTTTTTTCCGTTTTTTTTCCAATCAATCCAAAAACCCACACCTACAATAACGTGCAAAAAAATAGATAAAGAGTATTCGTATAGATTATGCCAGGTGGCAAAATGTAAGTGTACGTGTCCTATTATCCAAAAAGGTATCGCCATTTGTTGACTGTACCAAATTAAAAAAAATTTCACAAACCTCATTTGTTATCTCTTTTAAAATGTCTTAATGTATAATCTTTCTTTTTAGTAACAGCTTTGTAAATATCTTTTTCAATACCACCTTTAGCAAATATCCAGTATACGTCACTTTTTAATCGTTCTTTAGTTGTCATTCGATCCCTGGATTGCCAGTAACTGGTGGCCGAAAAATCTATATTGTAATAGACCAGAGCTTTAGCGTTTTTTAAACTTATACCTTCACGACCACTTACTATCTGTAGAGCTATACTTTTTTTTGTGGTATTAAATTCTTCCAGCTCCGTACACAATTGATCTCCATAAACTTCTTTTAATGCATTAAGCTCTTGCTTAAATTTATAGAATATTCCAACTTTTACATCTCCAAAATTATCATTTATAAACTCAGCTTTACTTAGATCTAATATCATAGACTTACCAGATTCAAACTTTACTGTTCCAGAATACATTTGGTGTAGCTTCATCATTAGTTTTACTGCCGTATCGGCCAGTATTACGTCATCATTTCCCTCTACCACTAAATCTTTTTTTAATTTGTCAGCTAATTGATATGTGATAGGATTCATTTCTACTTCTAATACGTGTTCTTTAGTCTCTACTTTGAAACCAGCTTCTTTTTGAGTATAGGATAATGTATGGGGTTGCATTTTTCGTATGATTTCTTCTGAACCATCACTATAGTCTCTAACACTAAACCCTCCTATTGGTCTGATTTTTATTCTTACATAGTCTTCACAGAATTTATAGAAACTTTTATATGCGTTAAAAGGATTTTGAGGTATTGCGTATACCTGATGATACATTTGACTGTAAGACTCAGGTGTTGGTGTTCCTGATAATAGTATTACATAGCATTTGTTTTTAGCTATAAGAATTTTTACTTGCTTGGCTCTTTTACTTGGTTTTGGAAATGCTCCCATACAATGAGCTTCATCAAGAATGATCATATCCCATCCTTTTTGATCTATCTTATGTAACGACTCATAATTAATAACAGTAATATTATAGGAAGGATTTAATAGCTTATAATCATTTTCTATACTACTTATAGCTTTCTTTTTTGTAATAAATAAAAGGTTTGATACTGGCAAAAGCTCACTTACACCCAAGCTCGTGAGAGTTTTACCAGTACGCACCTCCATTGCAAGATACACAAATTTGTGTGTCTCTAATAAAGGTAACGCCTTATTAATTACTTCTGATTGGTAAGGTCTAAACTCCATATTAAAAATCTATTACACCATTTTCTTCTAACTCGTGCTTACTTCTAAATCTAAGCCATCTACCTTGTGAATCTCTATCCTCCTCTGGCTTACAATTATATTTATATACTGAGTATGCAGTTAACCACTTGTAAAATTTAGTCCTGGAGACTGTAAATTTAGACTTTGGAGCAAAATCAGGATTATCTTCAACAAAATCTAAATACAAATCACTTTTATAAATTCTTCCAGCTTGTCTTAATTTTTCGTGTTGCTTACCTCCACCTATTTCTCCACTCCATTCTAAAAATTCATGGCAAGTTTCAGCAGATAATTGCCTGGTCTTTAAGTTTACAAACTTAGATTTTATTAAGCCATGATTCATATAAGTTTGTACGCATTCAATCATATAGTTATCGAACTCACACCATTCATCATCATTCCATTCGCCAAACATTAATTTACCAAACTCCATAAGTGGGGTAAAGTCTTTAGTGTAATGTTGTGCTAATTCCAATTCCCATTTTCTTCTCTCAAAAGAAGATCCTTTTCCTTTTATTGCGTAATTTGTAGTTATGGTAACTTTAGGAGATTTACTAAATGGAATTTTTATTGCATCCTTGTTTTTCTTTTCTAAGGTAAGACCTTCTGTTACAACAGAAAACAATCTCTCAAAATCAAAATGTTTTTTAACATCATCAAAACATAGTATTTGAGTATCAACACTTACAGTTTGGTAAGCGAAACTTTTCTCAAAATTAAAAGATTTACCATCTATAAACACTAACTTTTTCATGTGACTAAGCGCATTCATAAAAATTCCTTTACCAGTACCGCCTTCAGGGTTGTCTGATATTACCTCATCATTCAAAATAACGGCTGGGCAATAGGATAGGTTTTTCCAAGCGTGTAGTAAGTAACCAATTGTAGACCTCATAGAGTTTACTCTTTGATCATCTTTACCACATATATTTGCAACAAATTGTTGGTAATCACAACTGTTACCATCGCACTCATTAAAAGTTCTATCAATTACATGGTCTTTCCAAACGTATCCACCAAGATCTAAGTAATCTATTCGTGTTACCAGGTCATTTGTTACTTTAACTGCGCAATTTTTATAGTATAAGTATGCGCTATCTTTTGTATCCTCTATAAAATAAACCGCTATAGAAGACAATAGGGTTAAAAATTCTTCTCTAAAGTAACGCGTATGCTCTGCAAAATAATTATAAACACTTAAATCGTCTACCTCTAAAAGATAATTTAAAATAAAATCTTTAATTTCTTTTTCAGAAGTGTGGTCAATTAAGTTATTTGTAACCTTTACAAAAACATAATTCTTACTACCCTCTGGATTGAATTTATAGAATCCGTTCTCCTCCAGGAATTGTTTAAAAAGTATATGTACTATTTTTATAACACCTTTATCGTTTTTTGTCCAAAACTGATTGTTTGCATTTTCTTCATCTAAACGCGCCAATACATTATCTATGGTTGCGACCTCAATGTCTGACTCCTGGAGTTGAGATCTAATATCTTTTTTTGGTACTCCACGTTTTAACTTCATTCGTAGGTTGTTAACCTTATCTTCATCTTCATAATACTTTGTACCAAAGTTATGCTTCTGTGCGTATGCACTATCTATTGTTCTTTTAATTTCTGATCTTGTAAAACTTTTAGTTTCGTAATTACTTAAAACAGACTCTGCTAAAGATTGGTATACTCCAAAGTCATTAAGAGCAGAAGCCAAAACATAAGTATTATTATTTCTCTCTCCCTCATTCATGGGATATTTTTTAGTCCACCACTTTATTAGTATTTCTACTATTTTATTTTCATCAGTAACTGGTATGGTAGGAATGTCTATATGCTTATTAACCTCTGTGTATTCTTGCTCCTCAATTTTATCCCACAAACTTGATTGCGCGTTAACGTGTATTAATGGATCGTAAGACTCATAGCAAACGCGTGAGATGTTTTTAGAGGTCTTATCGAAGTAATCGCTATCTAAGTATTTTTGGAGGCTTAGAAAGTAGTTTTTGTGATTCTCCGCTATTGGAGGTATTTTTACTAATGCTTTTAATCCGTTTCCACTTGGAGAAATAAAAACTGCATAAATATATTTGTTTTTAGATAGTCTTTCTTTTTCCTGGAGTAAATCTCTATCACTTTTATATCCATCAAAATCCAAACATATTAAACCACTATGTTCTTTAATAGCTTTATCACTTCTTTTTGTAAATGTTCCACTAAAACAAATTGCTGGTAATTTTTGTTTTAAAATATTTCTATTGCTCTTATCTTTTTCAGCACGTATTTTTTTAACAATATCTTTTGAAGCGCCATCTTGTATGCGCTTTAAAACTAAATTTATGTTTCTATAGAAAGGCTGAGAGGTTTGCTTTATATCTTTGAATATGGTAATGTCCATTATATGTTGATTTAATGTTGATTTAATTTTACGTAAGTATCTATTTATTAGTTATTTATATATTATTATGTCAATAATGTCAATAATATATAGTAAAAGTATATATAAAGAATATATTATTTTTAATAATTACTATAAGTCTATAAATATAGTATTATTTCTGTCATTCGTCATTGGTAGGAATAAAAAAAAGGGGAGCGCTAACTCCCCAGGGTTTTTTGTGTTGTGTGTTTAAAATGGAAGATCAGGATCTTCAGTTGCTTGAGGCGTTGCAATTGGTGTTTCTGCCTTTTGCTCTGGTTTAAATGTATCAATAGCTATGTAATGTGTCTTACCGTATTGGTCAACCTCTCTTTTTTTCTGAACTATAAGTTTAACATATTTCTTATTGTTGTACTCAAAAATCCAATCTTTAGGAAGATCTGATAAACATACAGATATTGCTACCTGGTCACCATCAAATTTCTCTTTTCCACTTCCTACATAAATTTTGTCTTTAACTTCACTCATTGTTTTTAATTTTAATTATTTGCTCCAAATGCTCGATAGTAGCGATAATTATTTCATCTTTATCTGACCTACTTTTACAGATAGTCGGAACTTCTATCTGCATTTTGTTTTTATTATTATAAAATCTGTTTATGTATGTACGAATGTATATCTTCAGTTGCTTCATCACTAAAATATTTATGATAAACCTCAACCGCCTCTTCCACTTTTTCTTGACCTCCATTTAAAAATGTAGGAGAACATTCAAATATACCAAGTCTTGCAGTGCGCTTATCTATTACTAAAAAAATTAAAGGCTTACCAAATAATCTTTGGTATATATACGCCTGGCTATCATAGTTGTAAGTTTTTGCGCTATACATAAACTTATCGATATCAGAACTGGTTTTTATATCAATGATAAAATTACTTTTATGGTTTAAAATATCAGCTTTACCCTTCCAATCTAAATTCATTATTTTTTGAATCTCTGGAATCTCAAACTCATTACCATCTTCATATATTAAATCAAACATCTCCATATTAGAAGTCATTTTTGTACATAAAAAATCCAGGTGTTCTCTTTCTTTTGATAGTAACAACATCTCTTCGTTTGAGTTGGCCAATGCTTCTTTGTATTTAGCAGTGGATCTTGTTGATGCATCTACCTCCTGGAAATCTTTTACTTTATGAGGCTCTAATATTTTTGTGTGGAAATATCTACCCTCCAACATTGGTTTTGTAAACTCATTGTTTACACGAAATTGTGTTGGGTTTTTTAATAACTTACCTATATCAGAGTTTGATAAATATTGCTTACCAAAATCTCCATAGTATTTAGCATCGTCCCCCAGGGTTTTAAGTATATCCGATTTAGTCAATATATCTGTTTTACTCATCTTTTAAGGATTTAGCTAATTCTTTTTTTACTGTTGCTTTGATATTATATTTAGCTTTTAATCTTTCAGTAATCTCCTCTAACCCTAAAGTTTTATTTTTAGAAACATAAGTCAACACTTTTGACCAATTCATATCTCCAATATCCAGGGTTATTAATGTTTGGGTTTTTTCTTTTGTAGTTGTTGCTATTTTTTTTGATTCCTCAAACTCTGGAATTATTAACGTATCCTCATTAGCATATAGGTTTAAGCCTAAACCATGCATCGCGATAGCTTTAGCCGTAGATCTCTGTATTGCAGTATTTACATCCATAGATGTAATCTTGTCAACAGTCAATGATTTATGTCTAAAATCTTTTATTGGAAGATAATCAATATGCTCTATGTTTTTTATTACAATACCTACTTTCACATACCCAGTCATTCCATCTGAAAACCAATTCAACCCAGTCTCTGGAGCTTCATAAACAATTCGTTGCGCGTTCTCGTCTTCTTGTTTTAAATAATTCCAAGCTATTGCCCAGGATAAATAATTAAAGTTACCTTTCTTTTTAACGTGTTTAGTTACATCTGTTGCAACCAAATCTTTAAAGTAATTGTTTTCTGTTTTGCTCATTTTATTTTAATTTTAGATTTAATTTTTTAATTTTATAAGCATACCTTATAAGTATAACTTCTCTTTTGTTTTTTAAGTTTTTAATATGCTTGTCATTCTTCCGAGTATTTACTTCGGTTTTAATTTTGTTCTCTATTAGCTTTAATTTAAAGAGACAATTAATAATGTTTAATTTTAAACAACCAATTAACCATCCATGTTTATAAAATAAATTGTAATGATCTTTATCAATTACTCGATAATAATCTCCTCCTCTATTCATATCTAATATTTCAATTCTATCACTGAACATTTGAATTTTAACACCTTTACTCCTTACGTTCTTACTAATAGGCAAATCCTCCGATATGCTATTTTTACAAACAAGTGCTTGATCAAATATTTCTTTGATATTATACATTAAAAGTTTTTTAATATTTTTTGAACCATATCATTAACATCTGTGTCAATTTTAATTAGTTCTTTAGCTTTATTATATCCATGTATAATAGTAGAATGTGTTACTTTGAAATCGTAAGCCTCTAAAAATCTTTGAATGTAAGATATTTTAATTGGCCTCTCCATACATAGATAATATAGCATCTGCCTTGCGTCTACAATATCCCCTCTCCTGGAAGATGTAAACATTTCGTCTAAAGTTAAATCAAATGCTTTAGCTACCGCAGTAGCGTAATCATCAAATATTTGTTTTTTCATTGTTTTTTAATTTTATTTAATTCTATTTGTAAATTATCTATAGATTTTTGAATAGATTTATAGGTATGAGGTGTTTCTTTAATTTCCTCATCTGTCCTGGTTTCTGTCCATTGGAATATTAATTTATCCATAACTATATACCTAAAGGGAAATCGTCATCTTCGATAACTTCTACCTGGTTAATTGTTTCGTCATCTTCCTTATCTTTTTTGTATTTAGGATCGAATGATAAGAATAATTCTTTAAGACTCTTGTGCATGATTTGATTATATTTTAATTAGACTTCGTTCACAAATATAGTATAAAATAGTTATAAAACCTAAAGTTACTCGTAATAACTTACTGACAAAAATATTTCTACATATTCATAATACTCTCCTATTTCCGAATGTATAACCTGGTCTTCCCCTATTGCTACGGCAAAAACTTTCTTCTCTCGTTCCTCTAAATCATTTAAAAAATCAGTAATTAACCTAACATCATTATATACACCAGTGTATCCACCACTACCCCATTTTAATTCAAAGATACTTTCATAGATCAAAATTCCTTGAGAGTTTTCTAATTTTAGAGAAAATAAGTCTTCAAAAACATTTCGTCTATCTCCATTTTTTATTTTAAATAAATTCTCTTTCTCTTCTTTTGGTATTCCTATTATTACCTGGCTTCTATATCCCATAGCTATTTGTTTTTTATTGCGCTTTGATTAATAAATCTTACTATTTCATTCAATTCGTAAATTTCATCACTACCTATCCTTTGACTCCATTCAAGAATACCCTTGACCGCGCTTCTGACTTCTTTTAAGTCTTTGCGCATCGATTTAATTATTTTTTGAGAATCCATGTAGTCTTCCATTAAAGATGTAATTTTATTAAAATCTCTATCTTTTTGTGTTTCCGCGTATGCCATTGTTTTCGTGTTTTAATGTTATTAAACTTAATTTTTTTAAAGAATCTGTAAAATCTACTCCTCCAATTATATTTGTGTATTCTTGCTCCTCAATTTTATCTTTAGCTTCAACACCCAGGAACAAAGTAATACTTTCATCTCCATCATCCCAAATTTCTACATTATCAAAAATAATGTCAAGATCTTCGTCTTCTGCGTTGCCTCTATTTCCTAATAAGTGTATGTACTTATCTTGGTTTTCTATTTTTTCCAATTCTATAATTAATTCCTTTACTTTCATATTCTTTTGCGTTATTATTAATTGTGTTTATTTTCTTGAGCGTGTTCCCATACCCTGGTATTTAGATCATCGTTTACCCAATCCCAAAAAAAGTGTGTTATATCTACTCCGTTTAATTCTACTTCCAGGATTTCTAAATCATTCTCTGGAGGAGTTTCATAATCTCCATCATCCCAATAGTACTCATAGTAAATATTTAGATCATAATTATCCTCCTTTAGTGAGTACGTTCCCCTACTTTGGTTTCTATATGCCATAGCTTTAATTGTTTTCTATTAAGTTTAAAACATCTTGTATTTCTACTCCTTGAATTTTTCTATCGTCAAACGTAAATGTTCTTATAAGCGTTTCAAAGCCTGGTATGGTTCTGAAGATTTCTTTTACCCAATAACTTGAAGTAAAATATACTTTTATCTCCTCTCCCATTTTAATGTATGTTAAATGATGATTTTTTTTACCCTGGCTTGTCAATATTTTTTCCTCCCAGGTATTCAATTTTTTATCATAGCCAATTAATTCAATCAACATTTCTTTTTTATCTTCAATACTTAAATTCTTTAAACTTTTAGGATATTTCTCTAAAATTGTCTCCTGGCAAGTATCTTCAATCTTTTGAATCAATTCGGTGTGTTTGTTAATTCCATACAAGTTTTTATAAAATTCTTGAAACTTACGATAGTCTGTGTATTCTCCAAAAACTTTAAACTCGGTTTCATAATCCATGTCTTCAATATTCATAAATGAAATTTTACCTATTCTGTTTTTTGTAATTCCTCCACAAACTTGCGTTTTAAATTCTAAACCTTTTCCGTTCTCTGTGTCTATTGTGAAACTAAATCTCACATAGTCATCGTGCTTTTTGATCTTTACTATTTTCATAATTTTATTTGATTTTAATTTATATTAATTTTCCTTGTTCGTTAAATTCATATCCATTTGGTTCGCATAATTCTGTTAAACCATCATCCGAATATATGTACTCTGTATCTTCATGTAATAAATCCAATACTTGTTTAAGATCATTTTCTTGCAATCCCTTAATTAATTCTATATCCCAATACGTGCCAGTCAATGGGCATTCATCAGCCTCCAGGTTATCCAATAATTCCTGGTCATAGTCATAAAACTTTATAAATTCTCCCCTACAAGGGTTTTGACTAATTGAATAATCGTTTTTTCCGCCTATTTCCTCGGTTAACTTTTTAATACTGTCCGTTAATTCATAAAGTGAAATATCGTTTAAATCGTGCATATTTTCTCTCATCCATTGAAAGCATAAATCTTTCGTTGGGTGTTCGCTAATCTCGTATACTTTGGTTTCTATTACTCTCATAATTGCTCTCTTGTTTTTTTATAAAGGTTTATTTCGCTCAATATTTCTTTGTCATAATCTTTCGTAACTATTAACAAGGTTATTTCTCTTATCCAATCAATATTTGTCATGTGACAATTATCAAGATCAATTTCATAATAATTTTCTAAATCTTCTTGCACCTGGAGAAAATTACGATCTTCCTTTAATCGCAATTCTTTCTGCAAGGCCTCTACTCTGTATTGTAGGTATTTAATTTGTTCGTCTTTTATGCTCATAGTTTAAAATTTAAATTAGTAGTAAGAAATAAAATCGCTATTTACAGTGTCAAAAGTTTCTGCCATAAATTTCATTGCGTCTTTATATGTTTTAAAATCTTTTTTTGTTTGCTTAAAATTATCTTTGCTATTGTGAAATAAAATAAAACATTCGTTTTTATTTGTCGTTTTGATCATAGTTTAAAATTTATGGGAGTATTTCTACTCCCTGGTTTTAGTTATATGCAATCATATCAAAAATTGGAGAGTATGCTTTTTGGCCGTTAAATCCACTTCCTGGTATCATTTCTATTTCTGCCGTTAATATTATTTTACTTCTATAATCCCAATCTAATAACTTTCTTTTGTCTTCGCTTGAAGTTATAATCGCTGAAACTAAATTTTGTCTTAAATCTGCCGAATTGTAATAAGTATAAATTTCTTCGCTTATTACATTCATTACAGTTGTGGTCTTGTTTTTACTCATAACTTTTATATTTAATTAAATTTATATTCTGCAATATAGTTATTATAAACATTCTGTGCAAGTTATTTAAACTTTCTTTAATCTTTATTGCCTAACCATTGATGATATATATAGTTATATTCTACATTCATTATTTCAGCAAGTGCCTCAAAAATTCTTTCTCTTACCAGGCTATCGCCTACACCTATTAAATCGTATATGTTTCCATAACTATCAAGACATTCAAAAACCATCTTAAAACTTATATTGCTATCGATTTCCTGGCTTAATTCATCTGTTGGGTATTTATCCAGGTAAAACGCTTTTACGTTGCTTGTTGCTCTTAATTTAAATTTCATCTATATTCGATTTAGTTATCGGAAATTTTCCCTTGTATCCTAACACAAGCGCCCTATCAAAACATTCGCGCATTAAAAAAGGTTTGCACCAACTTGTATCCATTATAATTTTATTGATTGTTTTTAGATCTGCGTTTTTTATTTCTTTTATGGTGTATGCTATCATATCTATTTTATTAAATTTCTAATTGTTGGTATGTCTATTGTTCCGTATTGGTCATGAGTTTTGCACAAATATTTTTCCGCTTCTTGAAATTCATAATCGGTTTGCGCGTTTTCGTATTGATGTATAAACTTTTTTAATTCCGTTAATTGTGTTTTTATCTTTGGCATCTTGTATATTATTGCTTTGTTATTATTATTATTCCTTTTTTGCCTTTCCATTTGTCAATAATTAATTTGCTTTTAACATTTACAAAATCTAAATTTAAAAACATTGCGATGCCTAATGCTCTGTTCATAGCATAATCGTACACGTTTGTAGTGTTAAACAATTGGCCGTTTACAAATATTTTATAAGTATTTAATGTCTCCATAACTTTTTTAATTTATATTAATAAAATAATTTGCGTACTTTCCTCGTTCACTGCAACAATTATAATACTGGTACTCGTTTACCATTGTTTCAAACTTTTCTTTTGCTTTGTTATTTAATAACATGGGCGATGTCCAAGAGTTATTTATACGCATGTTACACGCGTTTAAATATATATCTTTGCCGTCTTCGTACATTTTTCGCGCAGTCGTTTTGTTGATCTGTTTTACTTCTGTATTTCCTATTTTGATAAATTCGTTTGTGTATTTCATGATTATTTAAATTTAAATTCTCTTATTATTTTTGTTTCTCCGCTTGGTGATGTGCTTGTAAGTTTTACAATGTTGTAGCCTCTACAAGTGTAAGAGCGTTCCGCGTGTTCTTTGCCTCCGCATCTTCTAAAGGCTTTTATCGTGTCTTCATTAGTTAAAAGGTTATATTCTCGCTCTGTGATTTGTTCGGTTGTTGTGTCCCCAGGTAAATAGGTTGTTTTTGTGCTTGGGTTTTTCTTTTGCTTTGTGCGTGTTATTGTGATCTCCATTTTTTTTGTGGTATTGTGGGCGCATTTCTGCGCCCTGGTTTATAATTACTTTATAAAATTAAGTTTAGAATTTAGTTTTAAAATGTGGTAGGCCATAAAATTGAAATAGTTATCAATAATATTTTTAGTTGTGTTCTTCTCGTTTGGGTAGGTGTCCACTTCCTGGAGTTGCTTCGCGAGTTTTACAATGTCATCGTTATAAAATGGAATGTTCAAAACACTTGGTAAACCAGCTAACCAATTCGCAAAGCGATCTTGCTCGTTTGGGTGTCGTGCCTGGTTATATTTGTGATTAAATTCTTCATTGTAACAAGACATAACAAAATCTAATTTTTCCGCGTGTGTGGTTGCCTCTGTCGTGTGGTCTTCTGTATTAATTGCATCAATCAAATAATTTTGAATGTTTGCAAGATATTTTTTTGAATTTGTGCGTAACATATTTTTATTTTTATAGGTTAAAATTTTATCTGTTTACTGTGTTGTAATTTCCCGCTTTTGTTGTGCATCGCGAAGATCCGCAAGAAGTTAACGCCATCAAAAAAACGATTAAATAACAAAGCGCCATAAGTCTCAAAAAAAATCTTGTTTGCCTCTTTTGTAGTCTCTTCGCTCGTGTGAAATTTTCCACGTCTTTAACATTGGTTAAAAGGTTTGTATTACACAAATCAATAAAATAGGTTTTGAATTTTTTCATGGTTTTAAAATTGTGGGCGCATTTCTGCGCCCTGGTTTATATTATTTTAATAAGTTTAAAAGCATTTTTAAACTTTTCACTTCTTCTTCTAAAGTCTCAACCAATAAATAAACATCATTAGCCTGTAAGTTTTCAGCGTTAAAATCTTTTAATGCGTTCTCTTCGCTTTGACATCCAAAAGAAATAGAGTTTTTAATTTCTTGCGTGTCAATTTTAATACCTTTTAAAGTTATTAATACTTCCTTTCTAATGTTTAGTTTTAAATTGCTCATAATATTAATTTAAGTTAGTAATGTTTTTTACCACCAAAAACTCGCCATTTGGCAAGTTGTTGGAGGTGTTGAGTTGTTAACTTAAATTACTCTCTTGATAATATTTATCAAATAGCTTCCACGCTTCGGACTCACTACAATCGTTAAGCCAAAATTCCGTACAGTGCATTAATCTACATCCTACGACTTCGCCTATTCCAAAAGTTGCGTGTACTATTTCGTGTAATACTACTTGAGTAAATCGCTTCACATTAATATATTTTTTATTAAAGTGTATAATGTTCTGTCCAAGATATGCATAGGCACATGCGTCAGTATTTTCACTCACGATCCTTACCTCAATTCTTGGGATATTATAACCTTTTCGCTTTATACTGTAAAGCTCATCAATTACCTTTCTTCTAAGTGCATAAATGTTGTCGTCCATTTTTAACATTTTACCACCTCTTGCGGCTGTGTTTTTTAAAGCTTTTCTCATAATTCAATTGTTTAGTTAATGTTTGTATTTTGTTCAAAGATAGTTTATATATTGACATATACAAGTCTTATTTTAATCATTATACTTGATACAAAGATTATAAGCGTGTAACGTGCTGATAACGTGCAAGTTATATGTGTAGTTTATAATGATTATAAATAAGAAATGTTTGCTATTATTTTGGATCGTGGGGGTATAACGCGAAGAGTCTAAACGTATGAGCGTTTTTTCTTCTTCTTCTTCTTCTTCTTCTTCTCCAGGCGCGCGGAAGATCTGCGCGGCCTGGTTGCTTCGCTTCGCGGCCTGGCCTGGGTGTTTCTCCTGGCGTTGTGCTGCTCTCTTTCTGCTCTGCGCGTGTGTGCGTGTGGCAAGTAGCAAGGAGAGAGGCGCGCGGAAGTGGTAAGGCGTTGCGCGTGTAACGTGGGCGCTCCTGGTGTGGGCGCTCCTGGTGTCGTGCTTGGAGCGTAGCAAAAGCCGAAACAATCGGAAGGAATTTTTTGCAAATCATATCAACTTTTTTAAAACATTTGATTTCTTTTTTTGCAATAGCAAACGTATTTGTATGTATTACCCTCAAGCTCCAGGTGTCTGAATAAAAAAAATTTTTTTTACTATATTTGTCTTTTAATTAAAAACAAAAAAGTTATGCATAGTAAAAACTTAAACAAAAGAGATTTTGTAAACGGACTTTATGTTGAGGGTGGTAGATTGATAAACGATAGACCTGATTCAATGACTGGTATTCAGAAAGCAGCATCTATAAAAAGATCTGTAACGAATGATCGTAAGATTAATCAAATCGCAGAAGCTATAGAGCTTGCTGAAGACAAGAAAAACTTCAGACAATTAAGATTTTAATCACTCATTATCTTTATTTAGAGAGAGAATCATAACTGGTTCTCTTTTTTTTATTCGTTATGTACAATAAGCGACACGATAATGCTTCTTAAAAAAAAAATCGTCACAAACTAACTATCTATTTTTCAATACTTTATATTACTATTTATCTTAAATGTCGAAAATGTCGAAAAAAAAGTATTTATAATAATATAAAAAAAGTAGTATTAGTATAAATATATATATAAGTAAATAAGCCATATCTTTTTCTGCATCCGACACATTTACAATATTGTGTATTAAAATATATAGTGTATATTTGCATAAATCAAATCCAATACAATGAGCAATTATATACCAAAGGATCTTTTATTCGATCAAGAAGGAAGAGAGAGATTAATTAGTGGAATATCAAAAATATCTAAAGCTGTAAAGAGTACTTTAGGCCCACGCGGAAAGACTGTTCTTATAGAGTCTTCAAATCATACACAAGGAATTACAATTACAAAAGATGGAGTTACTGTTGCAGAGTCTATATCGTTAATAGATCCTGTAGAGAACTTGGCTATTACTATGATGAAGGATGCGGCTCGAAGAACTGCTAATTCTGCTGGTGATGGAACTACTACTGCAATTGTTTTGACTGAGGCTTTAGTAAAAGCTGGTGAAAAGTTTTTAACTTCAGAGCATAATGTTACTGAGGTAGTTAAGAACATAAAAAAAACTACAGAAGAGGTTATTGATAAATTAAAAGAGCGTAGTCGTAAGGTAACTTCTGATATGTTAAAAGATGTTGCTACTATTTCTTCTAATAATGATTCTGAATTAGGTCAGATTATTTCTGAAGCTTACGAAAAAGTAGGTGTTAATGGAATAGTAACTGTTGAGAGTTCTCAAAACCATGAGACGTATGCAACTGTTACAAACGGTATTAAGATTGATAGGGGTTATACTTCTCAAATGTTTATTACTAATCAAAAAAATGACGAGGCTGTCCTGGAGGACACTTTAGTTTTAGTTTGTGACCAGGAGATAAGTAACATTCTTCAAATCGAAACGATTTTAAAACCAATTATACAACAAAACAAAAAACTTCTCATCATTGGAGCTTGCTCGCCCAATGTTGTGAATACTCTGGCGGCAAACGTAGTGAGAAATGGATTAAAGCTTTGTAATATTATACCGCCAAACTTTGGCTATAAGCAACATGAGCTAATGCAGGACATTGCGTTGTCGGTTGGAGCAAAATATTTCTCTGAAAAGACTGGGGACAACTTGAATTTAATAACAATGGAGGATTTAGGGCAAGCGGATAAAGTGATCTCTGGTAAAAATCAAACTGTTATTATTAAAAACAACCAACTTACTGGGGATATAGAGAATAGGATTAAAGAATTAAAAGAGCAGCAAGAGAATACAGAGATTGTATCTGACAGAGAGTTTATTAACGAGCGTATTGCAAGTTTATCTGGATCTATTGGAGCTATTTATGTTGGAGGAAACTCTGATGTAGAGCAAAAAGAGAAATATGATAGGGTAGAAGACGCTGTTTGTGCAGTTCGTAGTGCTTTAGAAGAGGGTATTGTAAAGGGTGGTGGATCTGTTTTGTTTGATATTGGTGAACACATGGAGGCGCAACGCTTTAAAGGAAAGCCTGAAGATGAATGGGATAACGAAGATGTTGCAGATGTTATTTTAGGACACGCAATGTGTGTACCTTTTTATCAAATATTAGAAAATGCTGGTATTGATGATAGAGGTGCAAGTACTGTTTTAGTAAAATCACATAGTCTACCAAAAGATCATGGGTATGATGTTAAAAATGAAGAATACGGAGATATGTTTGAAATGGGTGTTATTGATCCCTTAAAAGTAACTCGTCTTGCTTTATTAAACTCGGTAAGTGTTGCAACAACAATACTTAGTACTAATGCAATTGTTACTCATGCAAGAAAAATAGAAGAATAGTTATGAAACCAGTCGGAAAATATATTATTATAAAAACAATAACAGAAGAGGTAAAGACTTCTTCAGGATTATTACTTTCTCAGTCAGATGTAGATGATTTTAGATACAGAAAAGGCTCTGTAGTTAAACCAGGGACAGATGTAACTGTAATAAAGAAGGAAGATTTAATTTATTATGATAAAAATGCTGGTCATACAATGATGATAGATGATAATACCTATACAATTATTCAGGAAAGAGATGTTGTTATAGTTCTTTAATTTCTTTATTCATTTCCTTAACCATATTACGATACACTTTATCCATATAAGATGCATCGTTTCTAAAAAGCGGATTAGATATAGCAGTTTCTGCTAATTCTTCTCCGTTTAATTTTTTATATATAGTATTAATTACTCTTTTAGCCTTGTATGTTAATTCATATAGGGTAGTTTCATTACCATTTTTTTTTCTCCATACATGAATCCACTCTTCATTTAGTAGTTTACGGAAGCGACATATATCCCAGGACATAATTTGCTCATATTCTTTGAATTGACTTTTATTAAATATCTGTTCACTATACAAAAATAGAAGCATTTCTAATTCTGGTGTCCCTAATTCGTATTTAACTTTTACCCAATACCTTATAACCCTCCAGTATTTTAGGAAATCATGATCAGGTAATTTACGTGTAGTATTTTTTCTCGGATATACTCCTTTAAATTTCATTAGATTAAATTCTTTATATTTGTAAATATAAAATAATTATTTAAAACATATAAATTATGCCACAAGGAATGGGAACATATGGTTCAAAAAAAGGAAGACCACCAGGGAAGAAGAAAAAAGTAG
>Ga0308008_1000195_pt1 | contig 29214 bp, 46 predicted proteins | sample Neamet125_FD_203140 | JGI IMG/M metagenome (GOLD analysis project Ga0308008, IMG submission 203140) | Marine microbial communities from water near the shore, Antarctic Ocean - #125 | ecosystem: Environmental > Aquatic > Marine > Unclassified | place: Southern Ocean | collected 2014-07-24
TCATGGATATTATCCTGAGTGGAGAACTGCAAATCCATCATTTACTGAAATTGGGTCAGACCAAAACAGTCATTCATGGGGTCAATGGGACTACTTCACTAACAGACGTTCAGATTGGGATACAGAGGTAGCAACTTTAGGTACTGACTTAGGTCAAATGAGAAACCATCACGCAGAAATGCTTGCAACAATTCCTGAATAGAAAAACACTAAGATATTTTAAAGGGTCATAAAGACCCTTTTTTCTAGCATTAAATTTGCAAACGACTAAATAGTGTGGTATACTTACAATATTAATTGCAACAGACTAAACTTATGGCTGGAAAGAACTTACATTTAGAACACCTCGAAGACGAAATCATTAACTATGGAATCGCAGGTGGTCGTGCATCAATCAATTTCTTAAGAGAGTTAAGAGATATGATGAAAGGTAATGCATCAGGTCGTGTCAACATGACTGTTAAGTGGGACGGTGCTCCTGCAATTTGGTGTGGCCCTCATCCTGAAACAGGAAAATTCTTTATCGCAAAGAAATCACTATTCAATAAAGGTGGTGGACTTTTCTATTCTAGTATAAAGGAAATCAACGACACTTCCGACTTAAACGGAACACTTAAACAAAAATTTACAGAAGCATTCAATGCTTTTTCAGGTATCGGAATGAAAGAAATCCTGCAGGGAGACTTGATGTTTACTTCGGGAGACAAAAGTAACACTAAGATGGATGGAGTAGATTACATTACATTCCAACCAAATACTATTGTATACGCAGTTCAGAAGGATTCTAAGTTAGGAAAAGAGATTGCAAGTGCAACACTAGGTGTAGTTTGGCACACAACTTACAAGGGTTCAACAATCGAAGGTTTGTCTGCATCATTCGGTGCAAAACTTCCACCTGCACCATCCAAGGTTTGGCAAGATGATGCAACATACAAAGATACAACTGGTTATGGTAACATGACTGCACAAGAAACACTTAAACTAACACAAGCACTTACTGCTACAGGTAAATCATTTCATGGTATCACTGCGAAAGACCTCAAAAAGTTCAATGACATACAGGGAGTTCTTAATTCAAAAGGAGCTGCAGGTGCATCGTACAAAACGTACACTAACACCCTTATCCGTAATAATAAATGGAATCCCAATGGAAAAGACTATCTTACACACGTTGAGAACTACTGGAGAGATAAGATAGTTGCAAAGGTTAAGATGCAAAAGACTAAAGACATCAAGATACAGGTTGGTAAAGATGTCATGAGAGACTTAAATATCATTAAGAAGATGGTAGATAACCTTGCTCAATTCCAAGGACATCTAATCACATCAAAATCATTGATTATTACTGCGTTAAATAGAATAAAGAGTATAGGAACCTTTGTTAAGACTGATAAAGGATTCAAGGTTGTAAACCCCGAAGGATATGTCGCAATCGACTCAGACGGGTCTGCAGTAAAACTTGTAGATAGAATGGAATTCAGTCATAATAACTTTACAGCTGCAAAGGCATGGGACAAATAATGAAAACATTCGGAGAGTTATTAGATGAGACAATTAGAGTACCTATAAGTATAGGTGATACAGTTCTCGGTGGTAAGTTCAAGAACAAAAAAATGATAGTAAAGTCTATCGAGAAAAATGAAAAGGGAGACATTACTATTAATGGTAAACCTTTCATGAAATTTAGGGTAATGAATCAAGATGAAATCGTTTAAAAAACTATTTGAAGCAAAGGGTGAAAAGGTTGTATTTACTTTTGGTAGATTCAATCCACCTACTGTTGGTCACGGAAAACTAATCGATGCACTTAAGAAAGCATCGGGTGGTGGATATGCACCCCTAGTGTATATGTCACATTCCCAAGACCCAAAGAAGAATCCCTTAGACTATAACACAAAATACAAATGGATGAAGAAATTCTTTGGTAAGAAAGTTGGTGTAGTAAATTCAAATTCAAGACAGGTATTTCAAATTGTAACAGAACTATATTCTAGAGGATGTAGAGACGTGAGAATGGTTGTGGGTTCAGATAGAGTTAGAGAATTTGATACACTTATAAGAAAATACAATGGGTCTAAAGGTAAACATGGATTCTATAATTTTGATAATATTGAAATCATATCTGCAGGGGAAAGAGACCCCGACTCAGATGATTTGGTTTCAGGAATGTCTGCAAGTAAAATGAGAAAGGCCGCAGAAGAAGGAGATTACGATTCTTTTAAACTGGGTGTTCCATCTAAAATGATGACCGACCAAGCGTTACTTTACAAAGAAGTAAGAAAAGGTATGAGTATCAAAGAAGAAACAATGCCAAACTATATGTTTGAGGATATGTTAACTGAAGGTGTTTATGACCAAGGTATATTCAAAGCAGTATTTCTAATGGGTGGGCCAGGAAGTGGTAAATCAACAGTGGTTGATGCACTATCTTTAAAGACACTAGGTCTTAAAATGATTAACAGTGACGTTCACTTTGAAAGACTTATGAAAGATGCAAATATGTCTATGAAAATGACCAAGACTGGTAGTGGGGAAGTCAACCCCGAAAGAGATGCACTCAGAAGTAAAGGAAAGAAGATTGCAGGGAAACAATTATCAATGCACGCTCCTGCTAGATTGGGATTAATCTTCGACACTACTAGTGCAAAAGCATCCAAGATTCAGAACTACAAAAAAGAATTGGATAAACTAGGTTACGAATACAAAATGATATTTGTTAAGACTAGTCTATCACTTGCACAACGACTCAACTCAATGAGAGCAAGAGTAATACCCCCTGAAATTCTTATTAAAGAACATGAAATGGTCGCTAAAAATGCAGAAGGATTTAAAAGATTATTCAAAAAAGATTTCATAGAAATCCTAAACGATGATACAGTTAAGTCACTAGAAGCAAAATCTAGTAGACTATACGGACAGATGCTAGGATGGACTTCAAAGTTCCCTACGAATAAAGTTGCACTCGACTGGAAACAGCGAGAGTTAACCTTAAAAAAGAGATAAATAACAATATGGATATATTAAACCAAATACTTAACGCACAAAAAGAAGTCAGAAAAGAAAAGGTTCAGAACTTCCAATCAATGTTTGAAGAAGACGATAACCCTTGTTGGAAAGGTTTTAAGCAATTGGGGATGAAAAAGAAGAACGGTAAAGAAGTACCTAATTGTGTCCCTATGAGTAAAGAAGAACTTAAGTTGGCAGGTATCCGAAAAGAAGAGGTAGATTACTCTCACTTTAATGAACAGAATGTTGCAATCAAAACTGCAAATACAAAAGCAAAACAAATCGATGATTTGGAATCTCTTAAAATTAAACACGAAAAGGAAATCGAAAATCTAAAGAAAAGACACGATAGAGATAACGATAGACTTGCAGGTGAAAAAGAGAGAGAATCAGAAAACGATGCAATCTCTAAGAAGAGAGATGCAACTAGAAGTGAATCTATTGATGAGAAGTTCAAACCTTATGCAGATAAAGTATATTCTAGATGTGTAGATTTCTACATTCAATTCAGAGGTGGTAAAGGAGACAGAATCACTTCAGAAGAGAATAAGAAGGACTTTGAAACTGCAAAGAAGATGATTGATGCATATTGTAGAACAAATAAAATCAAACAGAAACCAGTTTACTCAACACCTCAAGAAGGTTCAAGTGCATACAAAGTCGGTCTTATGATTGACAACTCTTATAGTAAAACAGATGACTATGAAAGAGGTGTAGACTTACAACCTCTATATGTGTCATTAAGTAAACTAAAGACTGCAGAAGACCACGGTGGTGGTTGGGATAAAGCAACTCCTTCAGATTCCCGAAGATTGAAAGGGGCAGTAATTGGTGAAGAAAAGAATTGTGGTTGTGGTAAAACTCCTTGTGAAACATACGGTGAAGAAGTCCAAGAAAGAAATTCAGATGTAATGAAAAAGAGAAATCAGTCTCAACAAAAGGCCCATCAAAAAGCAATGATGAAGTCTGCAAAAAAGTCTATCAAGGACTATGATGCAAAGAATAAGAATAAGAATGAAGATACCGAAGTCGAAGAAGGTAAAATCAAATACCGTGGTAATCTAAAAGACCTATTGAACTCTAAACTCAAGGAAGAAGAAAAAGTAGAATGTCCTGAGTGTAACGGTCAAGAAGGTGGATGTGACCATTGTGGTGGTACAGGTTATCATGTAACAGAAGGTAAATTAGTTTCAGCTATTCAGGACGTTATTGATAATGTTATGAATAAAATCAATCAACAAGTCGGAAAAGAGATTGCTAAGAACCAAGAGAAAGGTCTTGGTATGTTGAATACACTAGGTTCATTTGTTGGTTACAAGGTCACTGATAAGAAACAAGAGAAAGGAAAGTTATTCCTTAAGTTTGGTGACAATATGGACGAAGAATTACAAGAAAGGGACTATAAATCAGAGTACGAGAACTACCATAAAGACCCTGAACAAATCAAAAGACGTGCGAAGAGAAATGAAGCACGAAGAATGTTAAAGAATAGAAAAGGAATTAAAGGTAAGGATGTTCATCATAAAGATAACAACCCTATGAATAATGATAAAGATAATCTATCGATTGTTTCACAAAAGTTCAATAGAACCGAACCAAGACTTAGAATCAATGCTCAGTGGGTTAAGGCCGCTGCTAAAAACAAGAACAAAAAGGGGAAATAGAAATGTCAGACGGTAACAAAAACAATAACGGAGTTCATGAAGTGGGAACAGAGGAAACTCGTCTTGCATACCAAAATGATACTCCTGGCCAACAGGTTGAAAGATATCTCAATACAATCAATCAAGTGATTGAAGAAAAGAAAGAGAAACAAAAGAAAGCTTTCACTAAGGTATTCGATAACCCCCTTAAAGGATTCCCTTACAATGAAACTTTAGATGATTCTTTTGTTGATGATATTCAAGAAGCACCTAAGTTAAAGAACTTGATACCTGAATTTGAAAAGATTGTAAAGACTAAAGGTGCAGCTAAAGTACAAGGTACTATGGTAGATATGTTTACTGCAAGTGTTATTGTAAAAGCATATGAACAAGTCAATGATAAGAACAAAAAGAGAATGGAGACATCAAATGTATTCACTCTTATTAAACTTGCACAAAAAGTTATGGGTATGAAAGAAGAAACTGTATCAGAAGCAATGAAAATAAAAGATATCTTCAAGAAACATAAAAGAGAACTTACAAAAGCATACAAAACTGGTGATTTATCATTCTCAGGGTCGGCAGGTAAGAAAGCAGAAGATGACCTAACAACATGGGCGATGGACAACAATGAAATTAAGACTGATGACCCCGATGAGTTTTTTGATTGGTTGTCTCGTGACCTTGAAGATATAGTCAAAGGTAAAATTAGAGAAGAAACTGTTTCTGAAAAAGTAGAGTACGCAGAGTACAAATTCAAAAACAAAAAAGATGCTCAGAAAGCACTAGACTACTTTAAAAGTCAACAGAGAATTAAACTAGACATCAACGATGATGGATTAAGTCAAGGTGAACTTGCAATCGATGCTGGTAATAAGGACATGACTAAACAACACAAAGAAGTGTTGAAAATGTTTAAACCAAAAGTTCTAACAACAGAAGGTACTGAACAGGATGCTTCGGGTGAAGGAACACCAAATAAAGATGATGTTCATTTACCTACTGATGCCAGAGATGATAACGGAGTACTTTCAGAAGGTAAAATGAGTGAACTATTCCTAGACATTCAACAAGGTGCTACAGCAAAAGACATCGCAAGAGACTATCCAGTTACACTTGCACAAGCAAAAGACTTCCTTAAAGATTACTACGGTCAGAAGAAAAAACCTATGAATATGGGTGAAGGAATGCAAAGTTCTAAACTTACTGGACAAGAGATATCAGTATACTTCAAGAGAAATAAAGTTAGAGATGCAGAAACAAGAAAGGCAGTTGAATTCGCACTTGACCATGGTGGTGCATACTCTTATGCAATCAAAGGTATTGAGAAGATGAAGAAAGGTCTCTCAAAGAATAAAGATGTTGTAAAAGCACTCAACTTTGCAAACTATGGTGAATCAGTTAAGGTTCCTTCAGTAGGATTCCAGTTTAAGGAAGACTCACCTGTTGCAGGTAATATGCAAGTCGAAGGAGACCCATATATACCTCAGAAGAAAGGAGTTAACAAGAACATTGCGAACTACTGGAATAAAGAGATTAAAGGGTTAAAAGACAAAGAACTAGAAGCAATCCAATCCATGTACATGATAACAGACCATAGTGGTGTTGTTCAAATGTACAAGGCAGGTAAAAGAGACTTTATTAAGTCTATAAAATCCTAACTAAATACTTGGAGAAGTACTTGAAGGATATCTTGACGGAACAACACGGAACAGGTATTAAATATCTGATTAGGACGTTTAATGATTCGGTTCCTTTAGAGATTGTGAATGGCATGAAGAAGACTATGCACATTCTAAGTGGTAATGGGTGGTGTATGAGAGAACGAGGTTATATGCCAATTGAACTAAAACTGGGTAAAGAATATACAATGAAGGGAAACCTTGAAAAAGGGGAATCTGAGTTGGTAGTTAGAATCCAAATAACATAAATAAAGATATGAGTCATAAAACAGAAAACTGGCAAGATGCACTATTAAGAGTTCGTAAGGGTCTTAATGAGTCAAACACACCTGTTGAAAAAACAGAAGACGAAATCATCTCGGAAGAGATTGATGCACTTATCGGGTTATTAGAAGACGATAAAAAGGATGCATTGAAAGATGTCCCTAGTGCTGGTGATAAATTTGATGCAACTAAACTTAAAGACGCTGACGGTAAAAAGTTGTATGATACTGGTATCAAAGAAAATGCACTAGAAGGTATGTTAACTAAACTTACCGAAAAAAATATGTTAGGTAGACTTGCAAAGTCAATGGAACTTAACGAAGAAAACAAACAAAAATTATTCGATTATTTCGAATCAGGAGAGTTAGAACAATGAGTTTTACAGGATTTCAATTAGGTTTAACAGATTCTTTAATCGAAGCATCTAAAAAAGTTGTAGAGTCATCAGCAGAATATAAGAAGTTCTTTGATGGTGCATTAAAGAAATTTGGTGTTACATCCCCAGCAGAATTATCAGATGAGAAGAAGAAAGCTTTCTTTGATTACATCGATAAGAACTGGAATGGTGAAGATGAGTCAGGAAAAGACGGTGCAAAATCAGAAGGAACACTTCCACCTGCTCTTCAAAAACACTTAGACAAGAAAAACGGCAAAAAAGACGATTCTAAAGACGAAGACAAAGAAGATGTCAAAGAAGGCGAATTACCACCTGCATTGCAAAAAGCAATAGACAAGAAGAACGGTAAAAAAACTGATGACAAAGAAGATGTCAAAGAAGAAGAGAAAGACGAAGAAGAAGTAGAAGAATCTCCAAAACCATCGAAAAAATTCCTAAAAGCACGGTATAGTTAATACCATGAGTTTAGTTAGAGTCATCAAAGAACATAATATCCTTGCAGAAGCAAGTAGAGATTATTACAAACAGGTAGATGCTCTTATTGGTAAACACGGGAATGAAACAGCATTCAGGTACAAGTCACCTATGCACAATAAAATGATTACAGATATCAAAAAATTGATGAAATCTGAAAAAGAGTTTCCTGAGTCACAAAAAACTTCTACTAACATCATGAAGAACATGAATGCAGGTTTTGAGATGATGGGTTACGAAGAAAACATAGTTATGACTGAAAGACAACACAAATCACTGGACAAAGATTGGACAGGTGATACTGCATTTAGAGAAGACCTTGCAAGAATATTAATGCAAGACGCTATTATGTCACACGCAATATTTGGAGAGTAACATGAACTTATACGAAGCTTACAGAGATATGAAGCTTTCTGAAGAGATTGTAGATATTACTGTAGATAAGAACAATAAAATCGCATCGTCTTCAAAACAGAATTCGATGGCATTGTTGGTTCATAATGCAGGAAAGAGAATGGGTCTTAAATCTTCAATGGTGGGTAAACACATTAGAGTTAAAGGTTCAAAGAAGATGATACAAGACTTCATGATGGTAGTCATAGGTAAATCATCTTACGGTGACCCAACAGAACAAGACACATCAACACCTCAGATAGATAAGATGTTGTCAAAAGGATTAAGATAACGTGGAAAGAGTAGACGCTAGATTTAAAACTTTTAAAGAGAAAATTAAAAAACTCGGTTATATGAAAGGTGAGGCGAAGAAAGTCGCACAAGTCATGGAAAAGGTTGCAGACTTCGGAATGATGTCTGATGCAGGGAACCAAAAGGTTGCTCGTGCAGTATCTAAAGCAAAAACCGAAAAAGATTTGAGAGATGCGTTAAAGAAAATTGCTACGATGGCAAAAGGAAAGTACGCAGAAGCTGGTGAAGATGACGTTATCCAAAGAGCAATTTGGGCAATGGGTTCTTCTGCAGTAGGGATGCAATTGCGACCTGATGCACAAGTATTAATGCAACTTAAGAAATTAATTGATACTGGAAGAGACCAAGACATCAGAACAGATGATATGAAGACTATGAAGGTCAAGGCGAAAGATGCAGAAAAGGTTCATGACGTTTTAATGCAACTTAAGACTCCTGATCGGTCTAAATACCTTATATTATTACAGAAAGACATAAAGTCTTTTAAAACCAATTTTAACGGTATACTTAAGTTTGCCAATAAACAACTTAAAAAATAGAGGAAATCAAAATGGCATTATGGGGACATAAATCGGGAACAGAGAGTAAACCTAACTGGTTATCTACTGCCGAAAAAGAAAAAACACAAGCAACAGCAGGTGGTTGGGAACTTTCAACAGTTGTTGGTTCTAGAACTCGTAAAGAAGTTTTAGTATCAATCAATGGTTTGAATACTCTACTTGCAAATGCTAACATCACATCATTCTTATGGACTACTACTACAGTAGATAAATCAGAAGGATTCACACTTGCTCTAACTGCAACATTCAATGAAGCAGTAGACGTAACAGGTTCACCTACATTTACAGTAGTTAATGACCAACGTGCTGACCATGTATTAACATACTTGTCAGGTACAGGTTCAAATGAGATTAAATTCGCACTTGCAATCGCAGCTGCTAACGCCGCTACTAACGCTGGTGACGTACTTTCAGTCGGTGCAAATCCAATCGCATTGAATAGTGGAACAATTAAAGATGCAGGGACTTCAGTAGTATCAACTATTACTTCAGTCGCTTCAATCGGAGTCACTGCTGGAACTAAAACAGTAGTTGCATAAGGTAGGTTAATATGAAAGTAAATGTATTAGGAACAGAAGCCGCTTGTGGAGTAAGTTCAACTAACGGTTCAAACTTTGGTAAAGGAACTTGTGTTAGACTTCACAATAGTGGTGCTAGTGCAAGATTAATATCTGTAGAAACTTCTGCAGCTGCACTAATTGGTACATTTACACTAGGTGCAGGAAGTACAGTTAACTGTTCAAAGAACCCTACAGACGAAGTATTTGCAGCTCACGCTGAAGTACTTGGAGTCTCAATAGGAATAATAGGATAATAATATGAAAAAATTTGCAGAATTTATGAACGAAGGATACTCACACGACAGTGCAGGATTGTCATCAACTCATGTCCCCCATGATATTAATGACCCTGAAGTAAAAGCAAGGATTAATGCCATCCTTGGTCATTGTGCAGTAAGTGAATTCTTAAACCCAAGTGCCGCTATTGGAATAATCAATTCTAAACTAGGTCAACTTGGTATCGCACTTGACAGTGATGCTCCTGAGATATCTGAAGGTGGTAACTACACTATCGGAATGAAAAGATACGGAGACCAGTTTGGTAAAACCGTAGACACTCCTCATGACGAATTTGATACTAAAACTGAAACAGTTACATTAACACTTAAGGTCGAAAAACTCGCAACAGGTTCATTCAAAGTATACGGAAGTATCTAATGTCTAACCAGTTTGACACTATTCGTGCAATGTTGGAAGGTGTGGAATTAGAAGAAGCACCAAAGATGAAAGGTCTTTCCATATACGGTTCAGAAGTATCAGGACTAAGACGTTCTAAGGGTAGTTCAATGGGTACTTACACTGCTAAACCAGTTGTACTCAAAGGAAAATTAGGATATCGAGTAGAAGATGACAATGGTGGATTTGAAACTCTTGACCTTAAATCTTTTGCAAAGATGTACGGATAAACACAAAGTAATGTCCTAAATACTTTTGAAATTTAATTATATTATGGAAATTCTATGGGTCTATTCGACAAACTCACTGTAAAAAACTTTAGTGCATTCGCACTTCAAAACTATGATGACCCTCAATGTGCAGACATAGAGGAGTTTCAAGAAGACTTAAGAAGGTTTAGATACCTTAAGAGACTTCTACATAGATATCATGAAGCAGGTGAACTCAGAGAACGTCTCATGTTAAACCATCTCATTACTATATTCAATGTATTTGGATATGCAGCTTCAATGAGAATGTTAGAATTTAAAATCCAAGAACCAACATATTGGTCATCCATCAAAACAATGTTATTATATCTAGGTTACATCGAAGATACATGGGAAACAGACATCCCAGTTAACGGTGAATTAGCGCAAAAACTTAGAGATTTATAATGCTGGATTAGCTCAGTTGGTAGAGCAACTGATTTGTAATCAGTAGGTCGTCAGTTCGAATCCGACATCCAGCACCATTCGGGGGGTTTAAAACACCTAAATAGATATATGCGTATCGTAGACACATTAATAGTATTCAGAATTCTTAAGATGTTAACAACACCTTGGAAAAAGTTTGACGCTCATAAGTTGGGTATAATCGATGATAAAGGAACTCGATTAAAAGATAAGAAAATAGAAACCAACGATGATAAACAAGCGTATTCTTTACTCCATAGGTTAGTATTCAACCTTAAACGAATTCTCAACAAGGTTCCATTCGGTAAAACTGCATTTGCATCTTATGCTGTTGCACTACTTTTACTGAAGGAAGAAACTAAACTAGACGAAGAACAAATGGATGAACTTTGTGAAAAGTTCTACAGGGTTCTAAAGACCGAAGGTATCCTACAATCAGAAATGATTACAGAAACTATCAAGGTTCCCGAACTTATGGTCGGATGTAAATATAGACTAAAAAGACAATTGGTCGAACAAAACGAAAAAACTTATCTTCCTAAAACAGAGGTGGACATCATTTCAGAACACAGCATGGTGTTTGGACTGAAAGTCTATGTCGGTTATATTGACAACGAAAGAGTATTGGTGACTGGCGATGACTTATACTAAAAAACAACATTTAAAGGTGTGGGAAGATGCACCAATGAACGCAACTGGTGTTGGAATGTCCTTACCAGTAGATGCAGTAAAGAAAAAAAAGAAGAAGAGAATGCCAGATGAGGTATTCAAGGTACTAAAGCGAAAACTTTAGATTTTAAATTATGAAATATTTGAATTGGTTAGCACTAGTAACTAGTGTCGCAATTGCAGGAATAGCTGCATATTTTTCCGTACTCGGACTTGCAACAATATTTGCAGGTGCATTCATGGGTATAGTCATCATGGCAGGTGCATTAGAATTTGGAAAGATTGTTAGTGCCGCTTACTTACATCTCTTTTGGGACAGACTTAATTATCAAAAATGGATAATGGCATTCATGGTCTTTGTCCTAATGTTAATCACATCACTGGGTATATTCGGTTACCTATCAAAAGCACATTCAGAACAAACAGGTGATACTGCACAAGCACAATCTATTGTTACCCGAATAGAGAATCAAATACTCAGGGAAGAGAACAAAATCAAAACTTACGAAGGTCGTATTGGAACACTAGGTGTTTCGAATATCGATGTAAGTGCATCAATATCCCAACAGGAAGAGATAAGAGACGGTGCATGGGAAAGAGTTCAAGGTGATATTGACTATGCAAAGATTCAGATAGAATCACTAAGAGGTCAATTAAGTACACTAGACGAAACATTGTCTACTTTAAGAAACAAAGGTGTGGCAACTATAACAGTTCAAGAGGGTGGAATATTCTCTCAAGATGATGTAGAGGTTATTGATTACGTTGCACAAGCAGATGAACTATTTACCCAACAGGGTGACTATAGAACTCAAATAAGAAACGACATTGCAGAACAACAGGGTAACATAGACAACTACAGGTCACAAGCACAAGACACTATAAACGATGCAAACGTAGAGATTAAGAGATTACAACAGTCATCCACGGGAGATGTGGATGCGATGATAGTAAAAACAGAAGAATTCAACTTGTTGATAGACCAATCATATGATATAATAGATGGGTATAAGGACGAAATGTTTGATTCTAAACAAATCATACTTACACTAGAACGAGAAGTGGGCCCGATTAAGTATATTGCAGAGGTAATTTACGGTCAAGAAGAGTCTGTCAAGTACCTTGACAACGCAGTTAGATGGGTCATTTATATGCTTATCTTTGTGTTCGACCCACTTGCAGTGTTACTATTGATTAGTAGTGTTGGTCAAGTTGCAAGAGAGAAAGAGATAATAGAAGAAAAAAAACCACCAGTTATTGAACAAAGATATGTCCTACAGGTTCCAAAAAACCGAGTTAGGAACATGGAAAATACTAAATAACAATAAGAATACAACCCATCAATAGGAGAACCCAATGGCATTCGTAGAAAAAACAATTGCAGAAATGGAAGCAATGACTAGAGTAGAAAAGAAAGCATATTTTGAAGGTGACGGAAAACCACCTCAACCAACAGGTTATGCTGGTATGGCTGCAGACGATAGCAACAAACTTGCATTTGACGAGTCACTTGCACAAAACTTGCGTCAAATCGCAGGTATAGATGACGCTATAGCAAACGCTGACTAATCTAACGCAAACCCCCTTGTAAAAAAGCATCACCTATAGTATAATAGGTGTATGCTTTGGTTAGAGAAAAAATATTTATCGATGGTCGTGTCCAATTTGGACAACGCCAAGTGGAAGGGTGACACCACCCTAAATCATAGATGTCCCTATTGTGGGGACTCATCCAAAAACGAACATAAAGCACGTGGTTACCACTTTGTGATAGAGCAATCTTATGTCTATAAGTGTCATAATTGTGGTAAATCTACCTCATCTATCAACTTCTTGAAAGACCATTTCTCAGTCATATATAAAGAGTATATGAAAGAGTGGTTAACCGAAAAAGGTTTCAAACCAAAGGGAAAAAAGATGCCAAGTGCTAACGCATTTAAGTTCCGACCAACCCAAGAATCCCTAAATAAAAATGATATTATGACCGTTGAAAATCTTAAGTTTCTAATGAAACCTTGTTCTGAGGTCTCAGTTGCTAGAGATTATCTGATGGAAAGACAGATACCTGAAGTCCATTATAAAGACTTATGGTACACTTCAACTCCTCAGAGTTTATCAATGTTGTGTGAAAAATATAAAGATAGAGTCTTAGGAACAGACCCAAGAATAATAATACCATTTTATAATGTAAACAATCAGTTAATTGGTTTGAGTGGTCGTGCAATGAACAACAGTCCATTGCGATATATGACCATGAAATTTGACGACAATGAACCGTTAATTTACAACCTACATAAAGTGGACAAAACAAAACGTATCTATGTGACCGAAGGCCCAATAGATTCAATGTTCCTACCAAATGCAATTGCTGTTGCAGGAAGTGACTTCACAAAACTAGACGATAGTATTAAAGAAAATGCTGTATTAGTCTATGATAATGAACCACGAAACGCAGAAATACTTAAGAAGATTGAACACGTTATCAACTTAGGATTTACCGTTTGTATTTGGGGTGACCGAAGAGTGAATGAATTGAAAGATGTCAATGATATGATATTAAACGGATTGACAGAAGAAGAAATTGTTAGTATAATAGAGGACTGTTCCTATAGTGGACTCAGTGCCAAGGCCAAATTTATGGAGTATAAGAAAGTATGAATTCCCCGATGTTAGTAGTTAAGTCAGATGGTTCTAAGGTTCATATAGACCTAGATAAAATTCATAAAATGGTTCATAAGGCGTGTAAAGGTATTGCAGGTGTATCAGAGTCTTTAGTAGAAATGAACAGTGGTCTTCAGTTTTCTGAAGGTATCTCCACAATAGATATACAAAAGATTTTAGTTAAGTCTGCATCAGATTTAATCTCATTAGAAGCACCCAATTACCAATATGTCGCCGCCAGACTATTACTGTTTGGTGTTCAAAAACAAGTGTTTAACACTAAGTGGAAAGACTCTACCATCTATCCACCACTCAATGAAATCATAGATAAGAACATAAAGAAAGGGGTATATGACCCTGAGATTCTTAATATGTATACTCTAGAACAGATACAAGAATGTGACAAATACATTAAACATAGTAGAGACCTAACATTCACATATGCAGGTCTACAACAAATCGTAGACAAATACTTAGTTCAAGACAGGTCTAATTCTGAAGTGTTCGAGACACCTCAGTTCATGTATATGTTAATAGCAATGACTTTATTCCACAATTACGAAGAAGAGACGAGATTAGATTATGTCAAAAGATACTACGATGCAATATCAACTTTTAAAATCAGTATACCCACACCTATTATGGCAGGGGTCAGAACACCTTTACGACAATTCGCATCATGCGTACTCGTTGATGCCGATGATTCCCTCGATTCAATCTTTACGAGTGACATGGCAATCGGAAGATATGTCGCCCAACGTGCAGGAATTGGAATTAACATGGGGAGAATACGAGGACTTGGTTCAAAGATACGAGGTGGAGAAGTCCAACATACAGGAGTCATCCCTTTCCTCAAAAAGTTTGAAGCAACAGTTAGAAGTTGCACCCAAAACGGAGTACGGGGTGGAAGCGCAACGGTACATTTTCCAATCTGGCATCAAGAAATCGAAGACATCCTTGTTCTCAAAAACAATAAGGGGACAGAAGACAACAGAGTAAGAAAACTGGATTATAGTATTCAGATATCTAAACTATTTTATGAAAGGTTTTTAAAGAACGAGGACATAACATTGTTTAGTCCTCACAACACGCCTGGCTTATATGAAGCATTTGGAACACCTGAGTTTGACGAACTATACGAAAAGTATGAACGTGCAACCTCAATTCCAAAAACCAAGGTTAGTGCAAGAGAATTGTTTACGGATATGTTGAAAGAACGTGCTGAAACAGGACGTATCTATATTATGAATATCGACCATTGCAATTCTCATAGTAGTTTCACGGACAAGGTGAACATGAGTAATCTTTGTCAAGAAATTACACTACCAACAGACCCATTGACTCATATCGATGGAGATGGCGAGATAGCGTTATGCATTTTAAGTGCAATCAATGTTGGTATCATCAAGATGGATGAATTATCAAACCTATGTGACCTTGCAGTGAGAGGACTTGAGGAACTTATAGATTTCCAAGAGTATCCTGTAGAAGCTGCAGAGAGGTCAACCCTCGCAAGAAGGTCACTAGGTATTGGTTATATTGGTCTTGCACATTTCCTTGCAAAGAATAGAGTCAAGTATGACGACCCTGAAGCACATAAATTAGTGCATGAACTTACAGAGTCATTCCAATATCATTTACTATGTGCATCAAATCAAATTGCATCAGAGAAAGGTGCGTGTGAAGGTTTCGGTGGAACAAAATATGCACAAGGTCAACTACCTATCGACCATTACAAAAAAGAAGTCGATGAGATTACCCCTCATGTATTGAAACATGACTGGGAAAAATTAAGAACTTGTATTAAGGTTCACGGGTTAAGACACTCCACATTGACTGCACAAATGCCGTCAGAGAGTTCCTCAGTCGTCTCTAATGCGACTAACGGAGTAGAACCACCTAGAGACTACCTAAGTGTCAAGAAGAGTAAGAAAGGAACACTTAAACAAGTAGTCCCTCAGTATTCCATGTATAAGAACTTCTATACATTACTATGGGATATGCCAGATAACGATGGATACATAAAAACTATTGCAGTGATGCAGAAGTTCTTTGACCAAGCAATTAGTGGTAACTGGAGTTACAACCCTGAGAATTTTACAGATGGAGAAGTTCCTGTATCAGTTCTTGCAGGAGATATGTTGAAGACATATAAGTATGGATGGAAGACATCATACTACCAAAATACAATGGACGGGAAAACTGAAGACGTAATTAAGGATGAGAATTCAGCAATGAATGAATACATTCCACCTATGTTAAACAGTCCCGATAGTGAAGAGGAAGATTGCGATGCCTGTGCGATATGAAGATAAGTTAGTAAAGATAGAATTAGAAGATGTACCTGAAGGTGCTAAAATTGATTCCAAAGATGGTAAAGCAACCATTAAAGGATGGACTAATGACCTAACAAGAGACTTTCAGAAGAATGGTTATGTTATTCTAAGAAATTTCATACCTAAAGACATTATCAATATGACCTTGGACTCATGGTTGTCACTTGAAAATAAACCCGAATGGAATGAGACCTTCTTTGATGTAGAAGAAGATATCATTCACGATTCACCTAAAGAATCTTTGAATAAATCTTCGGGATGTTACTCCTTTCCACCTGCAGTTGCACTACATAGATGGTTAAGAGATAATCTCGACAAGACTATTGATATGCAACTCGTAGAAACCTATGCATACACTAGGAAATACGGAAGAGGTTCATATCTTAAAGCACATAGTGACCGACCTTCATGTGAAGTAAGTGCAACGATTTGTCTTAAGTATAAAACAGATGACAATACCCCTTGGAAGATATGGGTTCAGAAAGATAAGAACTATATCAATGATGCAAGAGGTGAAGGTCAACAAGTATTCTTTGAAGAGATGCAAAACATCCCTCATAGAGATAGAAAAGGAATACCTATATCATTAGAAGTAGGAGACCTCTTACTTTATCAAGGGCCGAATGCAGTTCACTGGAGAGATACTCTTTTAGGTGACCATTCATATCATATGTTTTTACACTTCATCAATCATGGTGGACAAATAAATGCATTTGATAAATTCCATCAACCCAAGGAGAGACCAAGGTCAGACGGAAGACCTCATAATGTATTTGCATATGATGGAAGAAAGAGTAGATATCATCATGAACAACAAAAATATTTCCATGATGCGATGGAATTTTGGAATGAGTGGGGTGCTGGTGAATACGATTGGTTTGACCCATCAGAATATATAAACAACTATGATATCATAGAAGACGTAGAGTTAACAGACAGAGAAAAGAGACTAATAGATGACAGTATTTAATAAGAAAAAGGTAGACTTCACTAAGGAACAAATGTTCTTCGGTGAACAGTTAAACACCCAAAGATTTGATGAGTTCAAATACCCAGTATTTGATAAACTCACTCAGAAACAATTAGGTTTCTTTTGGAGACCCGAAGAGGTGTCCTTGCAGAAAGATAGAAGTGATTATCAACAACTTAATGATGCACAAAAACATATCTTTACATCGAATCTAAGATACCAAACACTACTAGATAGTGTTCAAGGTCGTGCTCCTTCTATTGCATTTCTACCATTTGTAAGTATCCCTGAATTAGAGTCATGTATCATTACATGGGATTTTATGGAGACGATACATTCACGAAGTTACACTCACATTATAAAGAATATCTATAGTGACCCTAGTGATGTGTTCGACACTATCCTAGAAGAACCAGCAATCCTTGCTCGTGCAGAATCAGTTACACAAAAATACGATGAGTTTATTGATATCGGAAGACGTAAATTGATGGGTCATAAGATAGATGATTACGATTTATATAAGGCACTTTACCTTGCATTGATATCAGTTAACATCTTAGAAGGGATTCGTTTCTATGTTTCCTTCGCCTGTTCATTCGGATTTGGTGAATTGAAAATGATGGAAGGAAGTGCAAAAATCATATCTCTAATTGCAAGAGATGAGTCACAACATCTTGCAATCACAACACACATATTGAAGTGTTATCAGAAACACGAGAACAACAAAACAATGAACAAGGTCATGAAGGATTGTGAACCTGAAGTGTATCAGATGTTTGAAGATGCAGTCAACCAAGAGAAAGATTGGGCAGACTTCTTATTCCAACACGGGTCAATGATTGGTCTATCTACTCAGTTACTTGGACACTATGTTGAATACACTGCAAACAAAAGACTAAGAGCGATTGGTCTCAACCCTATATATGACAGAAGTTCCACAAATAATCCACTACCTTGGACTGAACATTGGTTCAATTCAAGAGGATTACAGAATGCACCACAAGAGACAGAAATTGAATCATATGTCATTGGTGGTATTAAACAAGATGTTGATGATGATTCATTCAAAGGATTTACATTATGATTGAGATATGGGGGAAAACACAATGTCCCTATTGTGACATGGCGAAAACACTATGTGAAAGTAAGGGTATAGAATACACTTACCAACAATTAGGTGAGGACTTTACTAGAGAAGATTTAATGGAAATATTCCCAACTGCACGAACCTTCCCACAAATAAAAGTGGACGGTGAATCGATTGGTGGATTTGATAACCTAAAGGACATGATTGCATGAACAGATGGTGGCAAGTGTTATGGGGTAGTCAAGAAGAGAACGACCTCGAACAGAAGATTGCAAACAAGGTTGTCAAGGAGATTAATCTCAAACAACATGAAATTGGAACTCCCGACCCCGATGATTTAACAATAGAAAATGCATATAAGACTAGGTGGATATGGTATCACACTATACTTGCAGGACTTATGTTCCTAATAGTTATTGTCCAACTTGGTATATTCACATTACTCGCAGTTAAGTTATGATTATTCACGCATACATTTTTAATGATGCACAACAGGGTGTCCAAGATATGAGGATTCAACATATGTTGAAGACCCTAGACCCCAAAGAACACGAAGTCCGAATTTTTATTCTAGGACAGGATTTCCATCAATCAGATGTAGAACATCCGTTGCCATTTGCAACACTGGATGGTAAGAAGAAGTCATTTGATAATTTATGGAATGAAGTAATAGGAGAAAAATTACATGATAAAGATATTTAAAATACACTGCAACGGTTGTAAAAGCGAATGCGACATTCATCATGAGATGGATACAGACCCATATAATATCGAAAATTGTCCATTCTGTGGCGAAGAGATAGATGAAGATGAAGTTGAATTCATCGGTGAAATTGAAACAGAATAATTCCTAAAAACCCCTTGACCTAGACCCCTATCTTATGTTATACTAGATGTATAGTTATGAGAAAGAAGAACTACATGGTCAATGTTGGAATAATAGGTCAAATCGCAAGAAAGAATGACATCCACGGGTATATCCAAGATACCATTTACCATTTACACCCCAAACTAAGACGAAATGTAGACCTAGAGTTGTCTATTACATCATATAAGATGGAAGAGGGTGACTACAACTATGCAACTTGTTCAGGTAACAAGAATACAATAGAGATTGTTTTGAATAGATTAGATGAAGACGGAGACAAATTCTCACATGACCAAATGATGTTGAACCTTGCACACGAATTAGTTCACGCAAAACAGTTTATTAAGGGTGAATTATCCCCAAAACTACAAAGATTTAAACACAAATACCATGGAAAAACTCCTTATTCGAGACAACCATGGGAGAAAGAAGCATACAAAATGGAGAGTAAATTATTCAATATGTTTTGGGTTGGAAGAGAAAATTTCATATAAAACCAAAATACTACTTGACAATGACTCTCACTTTTTGTTATAATATACATATAGTCGGAAAAGAAAACGACTTTAAAACCTTCTCGAAAGAGATAACCAAAGATTCTTTACCATTCGGAAATTTTGACAACCTGTTAAGTGTTTACGATAGTGAGTGGTAGTAAGTGTAGTATACAGTAAGTCGGGAATCCAGCGCAAAGAAACTCTTCAACCTCACCTTGACGATACCATGGTGTCCCAATTCTCCCCTTCTGCTTCGGCACGGGTGAACACGGACAACTGAAAACGACTAAGACTGTAATTAATGATTAGCATCAACGGCAGATGGAATTGGGACTATAGAGAATAGCAATCTTGAACCCCTAAGTGTGTGCGTTTTTATGGACGACTGGAACCAACGAAACTTTTGATGTAGTCCCTCACGGTTCCTTCGTAAATTTCCACCTTTTTTATAAACTAAATTAGAACGGAGAAAGATGGAATTTAGTACATTTTGCAATCATATGTTTCAAGAGAATTGTCACGAACGTAGACAAAACGAGGAACAGGAATATGAAACAGTCGAACAATACGTTGATAACGGAAGTAACCTTGTATTCTTAAGAAAAGAATATATGAAATACTTAAACAGTCCCCAAAATATCCTTAAATAGGGGTTGACAGTGACGCCACAAAAGTGGTATAATTACTGGGTAATAAGGAAATAATACAATGAAAATAGAAAGAATATTCATCGACATGGACGGAGTCCTTGCCGATTTCAACACTGGAGTGGAGACACTCACTGGAACACCTTTTCCAAATACGGATAAGGGTCATAACGATTATGACGAAAGAAAAGAAGAGTTAACGAACAAGAGATTGTTCAGACACTTACCCCCTATGCCAGATATGTATGAACTGATTGGATATGTCAGACACACAAATCTTCCTTGGGAAATACTAACTGCTGCTGGTGTTATCAACAGAGAGTTGGTAGTGTATGACAAGAACGAATGGATTAAAGAATACATTAGTCCGACAGTTGTAGTCACCTGCACAATGACAGGAAGTCAGAAGGGTGCATTCGCCTTTGAGGGAAGTGTCCTCATTGACGACAGAGTAAAGAACATAGAAGCGTGGGAAGCAAATGGTGGAATAGGAATACTACACACCAATGCAAGAACCACGATAACAGAATTGAAGACTCTCAGAAATGGGAGTGCTTCTTAACAAATTCAACAATCAAGTTGAATGAATAGATGGACATGGGAATGTATCATCGCTTATATGGAGAAAATATAATGGCTTTATCTAAAACGCAAAAAGTGTTAAACCTACTTTCAAAAGGTAAAAATGTAAAATGGACTACAATTCGTAACCGTTTTGACTTACAGAGTCCTGCTAGAACAGTAGGAAAACTTCAGTCAATGGGTCATGTAATCTATACTAATGTAAGTTCAGCTGGAACTTCATATAGAATGGGTACTCCGTCTCTTGCAATCTTGGCCGCTGGTCAAGCTGCAGTAAATGGTGGTTCACTCTTTACATATGACAGCTAAGAAATAACTTTTTTAGTTGACTAAATAATAGACACCCTTATGGGTGTCTATTTGTAAGAGGATACAATATATGATAAAACGAAAATTAAAACAATGGTTCAATGCTATCAAGTATTGGTTCCTACCCGAATACGAAATCACCGTTTTTAGAACGCAGGATTTGACGGGTAATGTTTATAAGGATGAGTATGTATCCAAAAAAATACTAATCCAAAAAGAGAAACATCTCAAATTCAGAGATAAAGAAAAACGAATAGTCGAACTTCGAAGTGCGAAGGGATTGGACTATAGAATAAAGGAGCTATAATATGCAACAACTTTTAATAGGAGTAATACTTGTCCTCGGAATGGGTTCATATTACCTCTACAATCAAAATCAAACACTAAGTGCAAATAATGTTGCATTAGAGTATGCAGTCGAAGAACAGAAGGCGACCATGACTGCACTCAGAGAAAACTTTGAGAGACAAACTGCCGCCCTTCAAAATATGTCTCGTAAGAACGCAGAGATTGAAGAAGACAAAGCAAGGTATCTATCCATCCTATCCAAACATAACTTTGAAAGACTTGCAACCGTCAAGCCAGGGTTAATGGAGAATAGATTTAATAAAGGAACGGTTGAAGTAATTGAGGGAATAGAAAATGACACTAAAGACATTAGCAATCTTGAGTCTCCTAATACTAACGACTAGTTGTTCGTTAATACCTGAAAGAAAGGTAGAGATAATAAGTAAACCGATTGAGATAGAAATCATTCAACCTACATTACCACGTCCCTTAGACCTACAACCACCAAAATGGTATGTAGTATCTGAAGCGAGAATCGCCAATCCATGTAAGAAGGTTACACTAGAAGATGGAACAGAGAAGAGACCAAAGACTTGTGACCAAGACATGAAAACTAACCCCGAATGGAAAGAGGGTTACACTTACCTAGATAGATTCTTAGATGAAATGAGAGACCTGAACAGTGGTGATGTTGTATTTGTTGCAACAACTGTTGGTGACTACAAGGTCATGATAAAGAACAACCAAGAGATTAAGAGATACATCAAACAACTCGGAGAAGTGATTGTTGTATACAGAGACGTTACTATGTCAGATGGTCAAAAAGGAATAGTAGCAGAAGTTAAAAAATAAGGAAACCCCTATATTATGAAACCCCCAGTGATGCCAGAAGAACGAAGAGAGAAGACTGAAGAACAACTTAGTCATGAGGAGAAGGTATTCGATGCAATTAAAACAATACCAACTATGACTGAATTGAATGACGAAGGGACATTTGATGTTCCATTCGACCAAGTCCCCGACTCAGTAAAACGAAGTGCAGAGGAGATATATCCCCCTGTTCCCGATTCGTATCAACCTGCAGAGGCGATGTTACTTCAACTATTCCCTATACCATTTTTAAGAGGTCAACTTGACTTCGATACAGATGTAATTGCAGATTCATGTCGTGAGATATTACGAGATGTTGAACAAGGTGATGTAAACAATGAATACACTACCTATTTCAATGAAGAGGCACGAATCAAAATGCACGACACACAATGGTTCAAAGACTTCTCGAACAAAATCAAAGACTCATATATCACATTCATTGCGAATATGTTTCATACACCAGTCGCACATCTTTCAAGAAATGACATCCATCTATTCGCATGGATAAATCGTTACACTGGCCCACATCAACATGGCGCCCATAATCATGTCAACTCGCACATCAGTGGAACTTACTATGTCAAGACAGAACAATCAGACCAACCTATAAAGTTTTGGTCACCTAATATGATGGGTAATGCTAATCACCTTGCAGTCGATAGAAGTCAACAAAGGGAAGGATTCCCTAACATGGTATTTGATGGTGTCGCAGGTGTTGACTCTACAATTCAAGTATTTCCAACGAATGATGAGTTCCTATTTTGGCCATCATACCTGTTACATAGTGTAGAACCTACTAATAATCAAAATGGGATTGCACATTACGAGAGAATATCAATCTCATTCAACCTTAAATACAGAGACACAATCGACAATAATCTTACAGGTGATGATATGGGTTATGGATTCATGCAAGAGGAGATTGGCCATAATCGTGATTAGTTGGATAATGAAAAAGATATCCGATGCATTTGAAAGAATGATTGAACGAAGTTGGCAAAGGAAGGCAGACAGAATGCACAAACACTTAGGAAGAAAAAAGAAATGATGAACAAAACATACATAATGGACGAACTATTTAAATTCTCAGATAGATTCGATGCAGAATTTGATGGTGAAGTATTGACCATAGACAACTTCTATGAGAACCCTGAAATCATCCACGACTATCTAGAACATAGAAGTTATCCCATGTGGAAATACTCGCAGGATAGACCATCACGCAACGGGATAGATTACAATGATTGCAGGATAACCGATAAGGTTGCACATCCTACTCGCACCTATTACAATGAAATGGATAGAGTGATAAGTCTATGTAGAAATTACTGGCATAAGGGAGAGTACGAATGGGACATGATTGAGGAGTGGAATTGTTTCCAGTCAATCAACCAATTTGACACTAAGATGCAACACTACCCACATACAGATTCAACACTAGATTCACCCGATAATGAATCGATACTCAACATGATTGTTTACATGGATAAACATGAAAGTGGTGGAACTGCATTCTATGACGGAACATGGTTATCTAATGATGAACATCAGAACTTACTATTTCCAGTATTAGATAGATTTGAGTTACAGAGAGTAATCCCTGCAAAATTTAACAGATGTGTCATATTTCCTGGCAACCGTATCCACGGAGCATGGGTTGATGACTACCATAAATATATGGGTAACGACTGGAGATATTCACAAGTCCAGTTTTTGAAACCAGTGAGAGAATGGAGAAATAAATAATGAGAAACCCCCCCGTAATAATAGTGGCACACGCCGCCGTCCCCGATGATATGTGTTTTGCAATCATTGACAAACACGTTGAAGCCGATGAATCCCTAATTGAATATGATGACCTAGGTGTAGAAACCTATGCACTCATGGAAGGTACTGGAGACCATAGCGATGTTATGGAATGGATTGAACGGTATTTACCATGGGACGATGACTTCGGAAAGATATCCAACATGAGAATATTAAGGTATGGAATGGAATGTTCTAGACCTTGGATGTGTGACGACCCTGAATCAGGTGACACTGGTAAGGTGATATTTAACCTCAACGAGAATTTCGTTGGTGGTAACTTGTCCGTAGATGGACATAGATTTATTCCGTTTTGTGGAACTATGGTTGCATTCAACAATAGTACTGAAAGATGGCATGGAATCGAACCTGTTCTAACTGGAGAAAGATTTAGTCTTGTAATACGATTTACAAGAACAGATGACTTCGTAGAACCTGAAGACAATATGACAGAGGATATGTTTGACCAAGAAGAGTCTGCAAATGACCCTGTCGAAACAAAAGTATTCCCCAAGGTAATACTTAAAAACTAATAATAAGAATGTTCAATCCAACCATGAAGTGTGGAGAGTGTATGACAGATGTCAATCAACTCGACATTAAATATCATACCTCAGACGGTAGTAAGATATTTTGTGGGCCGAAGTGCAGTCTTGATTTTCATCAAAGGAAAAATAATGAGAAAACAAATAACAATATTGAAGATTTTAACAACACTAACAGCAATAGCACTACTAGTACAAGTAGTTGAACTGTTCATATAGGAAGGAAGAAGATGCCGACAAAATTTAAAGACTCCCAAACCGTAAGGTCAAGAGGAGAAACCAAATCGACAACAACCCACCACTATATGAAAACTCAGAAAGTGGAAGTGTTGGAGAAAGAACTTGAGTCCTGTCGAGAGACAGACCTTGAGGGACGAGTGACTACTAAGAAAGGTAAGGGAAAACTGAAACAGAAAATACTCAACGAATTAGTTCGTAGACAAATCAGACCTTACAAAACACATTTCAAAGCAGTCGTATAATAATGAAAGAAGGAGAATATATGAAAAATATATTAACAGGATTGTTAATAACAATCTTATCTGCACCTGCATTTGCAGGGTCAGTATCGGGTGGTTTAAACTATGGTTCAGACTACATTTTTAGAGGGATGTCGCAATCGGGTAAACCGACTGCCGGCGCATGGTTACAATTAGATTCCGATTTAGGATTCTATGCAGGTGCATGGGGTAGTCAAGTAGACTTCTCATCCATGGACTCATCAGAGACCTCTCAGGAAGTAGATTACTATGGTGGTTATAACCTACAAGTAAGTGATTCAGTGTCAGTAGACATGGGATATCAAAGACTTACATTTAATGGTTTAACACCCAGTGTTGAAGAGTTCTACTCTAAAACACAAATAGGTAATCTTGGTATCGATGTATATCAAGACTTAGAAACTAACGACAACTACGCAGAGATATCATATGCATTCGGATGGTTATTCGATAACGCTTTTGATGCATCTCTAATGTTTGGTACTCACGATAGAAAAGGTGACGACTCATTCACTATGTTGAGGTTAGGTAAATCATTTGGTTCACAAAACCAATTTAACTTTGGAGTGTTAGTCGGTCAGAATGTCTTTGAAGGACAAGTTGCTGACTCAATCACTGCAAGATTATCATATAACTTTAAGAGGAGTAACTCATGAGTTGGTGGAATAACGTAACAGACTTTTTCGGATTTGAATGGGTCAGAGCAAGAGACGATAAAGGTCGTTTCGTTGCAGATGACAAGTCAACACCCGATATAGACGAGTCTAAAAAGAAGGTCTATAAGAGTAGAAAGACAACTACTCCTAAGAAAAAAACTACAACCAAGAAAAAGTAACTGTTTTTTTGGGGTCTTAGCTCAGTTGGGAGAGCGCTTCCCTTGCACGGAAGAGGTCGCAGGTTCGACCCCTGTAGACTCCACCAGTTTCTAATTGGAAGATTGGCAGAGTGGTTGAATGCACTGGTCTTGAAAACCAGCAAAGGGTCAAACCTTTCGAAGGTTCGAATCCTTCATCTTCCGCCACCTTTAAATCCATAAGGAGAATTGAATGGATAAGATGACATTTATAGATTATAAATTTTATCTAAATGAGGATGGGAATGTATCGTTTGACGATGACCCCGACCTCGGAAACAGAATAGGTATTAAAGAAGGTGACTTATTAAGAGTCACTAAGGATGCAAAGGGTCGGTTGACCCTTCAAAGATTCGGGTTTTTCGACTCAGGTGAGTGAATAACCTGTTGATAACCATATATACTTATGTGACATTTATGTGACAAGACAAAGTAGTCGAAAGACGAAGTGCAGTTCACGGATAGTCAACAACAATAACAAGGAGATAACAATGCAATATTACGCATCATTGTCTGCCGAGTATATACATAGACTTGCAGACAACTTTCATACCATGATGAAGAGTGGACGACTACATAAGGTTCTAAATCTTATGGAAAAGTCATAAAAACCACTTGACCTAATTCAATACCTCTTGTAAAATAGGGGTACTGAACTGAACTAAATACATTTATTAATTGAATTATATTATTATAGGATAAACAATGGCAACGAATATTATCATGCACCAAAAGGATGGAGTCTCATCCGATGTTATAAACGACTCGTTCGTAAGACTACTCAAATACAGAATTAAGAAAATCTCAGAGGGATATAATGAAGTACGCTTTTTTTGTCTCACTAAAGATGCAACTGGTCTCTTACCCGAAATCATTCAAATCCCTATCAGAGAAGATGAGAATGTCGTGAATGAGGATTGGTATATCCTTCAATTGTTGGATAACCAACCTCAACTTGCGATTGACCATTGTAAGAACATTCTTTGGAACCCAAGACTTATGCCACTTGACCTATGTCAGACTGCAATGTTGTTTGGAATGCCATTGAAGGGAACGACTGATAATCTACCCGAAGGTCATGGACTCGATATTGAGACAAGACAAACCATAGAAGATAATGCATTACCATTCATGGAATGTCCTACAAAATGGTGGGATGATGGAAAGGACAATACTTTCCTTGCACATTGGTATATGGCATGGTGTGGAGATGACCTCAGAAGTCTTGACAACCACTCAGAAGACACTAGTGGTTCCGTATGGGAATACATAGAGAACTCATTCAAAGGAGTTGTATTACCCACTAAACTTGCACAAATGAGTCCTTACTACCTTAACGATAAAGATAAGAATATTGAACTCAATGCACAATACGAAGAAAAGGTCAGACCTTATTTCCCTGCAGAATTCTACCCACCACAAGCGGAAGAGATGGATTCAGAACTATTCTCATATGACCATGAGTGGAGAGACATCACACCACAAGTGCGATTTGTATATCTAGATGACCAAGGTGATTCGACCATTGAACCTAAATCAGATATGTATGCACGATTATGGTTTCTGTAGGAACTACTGAACATCTAGTGTTTGACGACTTCCTCGGTAGTGAGGAGGCGTTGCATATCGCAAATATCCTTAGACGGGACGAACACAAAATACTTGCAATCCCTAATACCTCTTCAACGGGGTATAAGGGAACAACTGCACAATATTCCGTTTATAATCTACTCACACATCCCGACATACGTCCCATGAATATACCTGATAGGATATTCGACTTACCTATATTCCAACCCACACCTGAAAATGACTATGCAGAACTATGGGTGCAATGTTGGGGTAACGTACTCCATCAAGGACAAAACTTACCCGTCCATTGTCATGCAGAGAAAGAGGCGGAACATACCAATGATTTACTTGCGTGTTCAATCTACCTAGACGGTAAAGACCCATGTTATACGCATTGGGAAGACGGGAAACAAGTCAATGAACGAGGTACACTTCACGTTGCAGGTAAATTCCATGAACACGAAGTCAAGACCAACGTATTCACTGAACCACGCATATCAATGGCGTTCGATATCTACTGGAATAGGGATAAAGTACTCACTGATTCACATAGACGATTCCTACACATACATCGAAAGGAAAACGTAGTCTATAAATCCGACTTCAACGGAATGCCAATTGTCGTAAAGAAATCCGACACCCAAACCAAACTACATTTCGGACATCAATCAGACATAGTTCAAGCAATTATATTGAACAAAAGTCCAACAACACTATGGTTCACCTATGTGAATCAATTATGTGGAGTAACCAATCAAGTCAAAGACCCAAAAACGGCACTTGTGTTAGGACTTGGGGGTGGAGTCATCCCTTCATGGTTACAAGAGAACACTAAGTGTGACATAGACGTGGTCGAAATCATCCCTGAACTCGAACAAATATCCCATGAATACTTCAATATGCCAAAAGGTATCAATGTCATCATAGAGGATGCATTTGATTATGTCAGTAAAACCCCAAAACACTATGATATTGTCGTAGTGGATATAGGAGATGAGACATGGGAATTCATGGAACGATTTGATGATGCATTTTATAGAGACTTACAGAATATACTCACACCAAACGGATGTGTTGCAATCAATTACTTTGCATGGAAGGATACACCTGAACACGACAATCACTTAGAACAACTTAGAAAGACGTTCGGTCATGTAGAACTTCAACCCAACCCTTACCAAAAGAACAACAACTGCATAACCTATTGTAGTAATCACAAACCCGACCATGGTACATACACAAACGCTGCTAGGTCATCAACACAAATAGATTCCAACGCAACTTGGGGCCCATTAGGAGAATAGAACACATGGAATTCAGTAAGACAAACCCAAAGGTATTATTAAACTTCACCCCCAACAACGAATTCACGGAAGGATTCTTCGTATACCTACAAGACAAGGTGCCCTTCATGGATTGCGTAGACCATAACACACCTGAAGAAGACCAACCAAACGCATGGGTGGAACATACACAACGCCACGGGGTATTTGACCTCTACTTCCACCTTA
>Ga0308008_1000196_pt1 | contig 29163 bp, 44 predicted proteins | sample Neamet125_FD_203140 | JGI IMG/M metagenome (GOLD analysis project Ga0308008, IMG submission 203140) | Marine microbial communities from water near the shore, Antarctic Ocean - #125 | ecosystem: Environmental > Aquatic > Marine > Unclassified | place: Southern Ocean | collected 2014-07-24
GTATAAAGTTCATGGTCAGCCTTTCACGATCAGTTTAGTGGCGCTTACCGCCGTACCAGCAAAGACGCTTGGAGTACCCGCCGTGGTGGTAATAGTTCCGTCAGTTTGCACGAAGTAGGATTGACCGGGAGTAAGGCTACCTTGGTTGGTGTTGATTGCGCCCTTAGTGTTTACTAGCACAGCACCGCCGCTGGCTACTTCGCCTATGATTTCAGTGGTAACTACCTGAGCCAACCCTTTTGAATCAGCATTATTTCTAAAAGAAAGTACAACATTTGCCGAGCTAGGATCAAAAACGGAACTATTACCGTTCCCAGAAATACTTGCCCCTCCGTTAAATATACTGGAAGAGCCTAGATCAGTAAAACTTGTACCAGAAACATTGGCGGTAACAAACTCACCACGATTGTTGCTACTTGAGGAATAGTAAGAAAAGATTACCTGTGCCTTTGTGGTGTCATACACTGCGTGGGTGTCCCGTGTTGCTGATGCATGAAATGTAAAAGCACTGCCGAACGATATATTTGTTCCACTTACAGTTCCTACAAAAGCTTTTCCAAGATCACTACTACCCTCATCTCTGACTGAAACTAGGCACTTGTTATTCGCTGTGTCAAAAGCCGCGCCTATCTCAGTAGTGTTAGACGATAGAAATATCACAGCAGTGCCGAAAGAAATATCTGTTCCTGAAATTGTCCCAACCCTAGATGTCCCGTAACCACTGTTTGAACTGTCTTTGAAAAACACAACACATTTATTACTGTTTGAATCGTATAATGCTTTCTGAGCAAAAGCAGACCCTGCATCCACGACGACTTCTGTTCCGTAACTTATAGAATTGTTTGATGAGTCTACCGTTGCAACCCTTGCTCGTATAGAACTATTCGGCCCACCATAGAAAATAGCAACTTTACCTGCATTTGAATCAAAGCAAGGAGTAGTACGACTAGATTCATTACCTGTTTGAAATACGACAGGCGTTCCAAAGCTAATGCTCGACGAGGTTGCCGTTCCTACAACAGCCTCTCCATAACCTGTACTAGCATTTTTATACGTTATAACTACTCTGTTGTTGGTCGTGTCATATGTTATACCGCCGCTGGCACAACCTGCTGCTTTGAAAACCACTGGAGTGCCAAAAGTAATGCTATTTCCTGATATTGCTCCCACGACAGCCGTTCCGTAATTTGAGTTACCAGAGTCCGCATAGGAGAGTATAACTCTGTTGTTATCAGGGTCGTAAACAGAACTCATAAACTCGTTAGCAACAGTATCAAACACAGATGTTGCCCCAATAATCTCAGGGTCTGCGCCACCACTGGACATGCCGATGTAGTTCTCGGCGGTGAGGTTGCTGGAGGCATCGCCATAAACAATACCAGTGATGTTCTGTGAATTGCCAAAATCTGTAAAAGCTATTACTGTTTTGTTAGCATTGCTGTCATACACATTCGCATTATTTCGGCTTTCCGCCGCATTATAAGTTGTAGACGCACTAAAACTTATTGATGTGCCACTTACAGTACCAATCCGTATTTTTCCATAATTGCTATCTGTGTTATCCCCATAGGATACGATCATTTTGTTACTAGAAGAGTCAAAAGTTATAGAGGTCCATTGAAAGGAGCCTGTGTTAGTTCCACCTTCGTAAACCACCTCGGAGCCAAAACTTATGTTAGTACCGCTGACCGTTGCAACAACAGCCGTACCATTACTAGAATTACCACCATCTTTATATATAATTACAACTTTGTTAGAATTGCTGTCAAACGCACACCGCATGTAAACCGAGTTTGCGTTATTAAAGACTGCACTAGAACCAAAATTTATATTAGTCCCTGAGACAGTACCAACAATAGCCGTACCTACACTAGAATTGCCTTGGTCCCTATATGCCACAACTATTTTATTACTATTTGAATCAAATGTAGAATCGAGGTTTTGAGTAGTGTCACTTAGAAAAACTTTAGCCGTGCCAAAACTTATGCCAGTACCAGAAATAGTTCCTACTCTTGATGTTCCATAATTAGAATTGCCAGCGTCCCTATAAGATAAAACTACCTTGTTTGAGTTAGAATCAAAAGCTCCAGTGGTCCAAGTTACGTTACTGGCTACAGTTACTTTGGAGCCAAAACTTATGTTAGTACCAGAAACCGTGCCAACTACCGCTGTGCCAGCACCGCCGCTACCCCTGTAGAAGAATACAGTTTTGTTTGCATTTGAATCGTAAATTGCGTTTATCAGGGCAGAAGAAACAGATTCCATAACAGCAGGAGTGCCGAAACTAATGCTCCTACCTGAAACAGTCCCTACAACGGCTGCGGTATAGCTGTTACCGTCTCTGTAACCAAAAACTATTTTATTGCTGCCACTATCAAAAGCTATTTTATATATATTTGCGTTACTATCCGTTCCGCTGATATTGGTTTTTGAACCAAAACCTGCGTCTGTCCCAGACACAACACTAACCGTCCCATCGCTATTAACTACAACAGGCTTACCATTGGGCAAAGTTCCGCTAGCCGTAGCGTAAACTTTACGTGCCACATCTCCGAAATCTCTGCCAATGGTTTTCATTATTTATTCCTCTGCGTCTGGGTCAACCCAGTTAGGATTAGCTGCCCAATTAGTACCGTCAAACGTGTAGCGGTTGCCTGTCCAGTTATCAGGAGCGTTGCTCACGTTGTCCGTAATTGTAACTGTGCCACTGTTTAGATCACCAATGATAAACTGGGCTGGATCGCCAACCGTAATGTTATCTGCGGTGCTTGTGATTGCTACATCGTCAGCCAAGAGATACTTGCTCAAGCCTGTGGATGTTTCTACTATTGTCTTCATTTCCCTACCCTTTCACGATGAGGTCTGTCGCTGATACTGCTGTGCCAGCTAATACTGAAGGGGTAGCCGCCGTAAGGCCAAGCGTCCCATCTGTCTGTACGAAATACTGTTGCCCCGGTGTGAGGCCCGTTTGTAATGTGTTTACTGCGCCGCCAGCTTGTATAATGGCTGTGGACCCGCTGGCTGTTGAGCCTCGGACAGTGTTGTCGTAAGGGACTTGTATAACAGTAGCTGTTCCATAATTTGAATTGCCTTGATCTCTAAATAGTGCAACTACTCTTTTTGAATTACTGTCAAAAGCAGCAGCAATACTCGCTGAAGACGCTGCTTCAAATACAGTAGCCGCCGAAACAGTAATAGATGTTCCACTTACAGAACCTGTTCTGTATGTACCATAGTTACTGTTAGCTCCGTCCCTATAACCAAAAACTACAACTTTTGCTGTGGAATCATAAACCAAAGAGTTCGTGCTACCAGCGTTGGAACTAAAAGAAACAGCAGTGCCAAAGCTAACATTAGTGCCGCTTATTGTTCCAACAACCACCTTACCGCTAGAACCTGAAAAGTATAAAAGAACTGATTTTTGAGCAATTGGATCATAGGCAAGGCCACCGGGCGAAGCAGGATAACTACCCGCACTTTCAATTACTACTGCCGTTCCGAAGCTAATATTGGTGCCAGAAACGGTGCCAACAATAGCCGTGGCATAATTAGAATTGCCAGCGTCCCTGTAAGCTATTAAAAACTTTTGTGCGTTTTCGTCATAAACACAGGCGGTATAGGATGTCCCCCCTGCTTCAAAGACAGCGGCGGTTCCAAAGCTTATGTCCGTGCCACTAACTGTTCCGACGATGGCCTTGCCTTTATTGCTATCCCCCCCGTCTGAATATGTAATAACGACTTTATTTAAATTACTATCAAAGGCCATTGAAATTTCATTTGCGGCACCCGTTTCAAAGACAACTTCCGTTCCGAAGCTTATTGTAGTCCCTGAGACTGTGCCAACCCTAGCTGCACCTCTGCCACTATTACCGTAATCAGCATAAACAACCACAACTTTGTTAGAGTTACTGTCAAATACAACATCGTTGTAAGCAGTGTTTGCACCTGACCTATAAATAACTGGAGTTCCAAAGGTTATAGACGTACCAGAAATTGTTCCAATTGCCGCTGTACCAGATGAGGAATTACCTTTATCCCTATATACAACCACAACTTTATTAGAGTTACTGTCAAATGTTGCTGAACAAAAATCTACTTCTGCGGATTCAAAAACTACGGCGCTTCCTATTGCTGCGGTTCCTTCATCATAATCCACGACCCCATTAGTTATGCCTATGTAGTTCTCGGCGGTGAGGTTGGTGGAAGTGCTTGCGTTCTGTAAAACTCTACCCGTTCCGTACTGACTATTACCAACGTCTTGATAAAGAATTAAAACTTTTTCAGCATTAGAATCATAAACTGGTGCAAAATACCAACTATAGGCGGCTTCAAAGACTACAGGAGTTCCAAAACTAATGGCTGTTCCAGATACCGTTCCCACGGCTAACGTGCCGTAATTACTGTTACCATTATCTCTATAGGTTATAGCTACTTTCTGAGCGCTAGGATCGTAAGCTGTTCCCGTATCGAATACTGTAGCCGCTTCAAAGACTACAGCAGTGCCAAAGCTGATTCCTGTTCCAGATACCGTTCCCACGATAGAAGTTCCGTACTGTGAGTTTCCAAAGTTTGCATAGGCAACAACAATCTTTCCAGAGCTAGTGTCATAGGCAGAAGAAATAAACTCCGTTCTAGTAGAGTTAAAAGTTACTTCTGAACCAAAACTGATTCCCGTCCCGCTTACAGTCCCAACTCTAACTCTACCAGAGTTAGCAACCACCCCTTCTCTATAGAAGATTACAACCTTGTTGTTTGATGAGTCGAACACTGCTGAGACAGATTCAGATTCGCCTGAGAAGAAAACTACTGCCGTTCCAAAGCTAATGGTTGTACCCGAAACGGTGCCAACAATAGCCGTCCCATAGTTACTATTATTTCCATCCTTGTATCCAATAACCACTTTATTGTTACTGCTGTCAAAAGTAGCGGAAATGAAGGTTACGTTCACGCCACTATCAAAGGTAGCGAGATTACCAAAAGAGATGGAAGTACCACTGACTGTGCCAACTATAGCTTTGCCTGTTCCATTAGCAGTTTCTTGGAAAGCGATAACCACTTTATTAGAGTTGCTGTCAAAAGTTGTGGAAGTGTATGCCACTCCACTAGCATTATGGAAAACTACAGGGGTTCCAAAACTAACACTTGTGCCGGAAACCGTCCCAATAACAGCTTTGCCATAATAGCTATCATCTTCGTCTGAGTAGGCAATGACTACTTTATTTAAGTTGCTATCAAACGCAGATGAAATCCAAGCCGAGTTTCCTGACTCAAAAACAGCAGGGCTACCTAATGTTTGCGAAATATTAGTCGCAGAAGCAACACTCACAGTCCCATTGCTATTAACTACAACGGGCTTACCGTTGGGCAGCGTACCAGAGGCAGTCGCATATACTTCTGCGTTAGCTTGGGATTGGACTTTTCCCACATACTTCATTAGCTGATCTCTTCGTAACTACATACTACTGTTAGGTCGTTAGCTACACTTGCTTTCGCGCCGATTGATCTGTTCTCCTCTAAATACACCGCAGTGTTTTTATCCAAAACAACTAGAGTTGTGTCAGCGGGAACTGAAATAGTGCTTGCAAGAGCGTACGCCGTACCGCCAATGTCATCTTGGCTGTAGAGGCTTATAGTTATATCGGCGGCGTTTGTGCCATCGACATTCGCTATCTGGATCATGTTTATTTTAAAAACTTTTCCACTTGATGCAGCGTTACTCACAATTGCCGTAGCACTGGTTGATGAAAGCGCGATCGTGGCGGATTTGCCTATGATCGTCGCGACGTTTACAATATTTGGTGCAGCCATTTTCTAGCCTCCTTTATCCAAAGACGATTGCCATAGCGATCGCCTTTCCTGTTGATATGCCTGCACTGCCAAAACTGACCGTACCACTTCCGTTAGTAACTAATGCTTGCCCAGTTGAGCCGTCTGATGTTGGCAGCGTAAGGGCTGCAACAAAGCCTTGTAGATTTGCATCATACGCCAAGACATCACTGCCTATGGCAAGTCCCAATGCAGTCCTTGCGGCAGAGGCAGAACTAGCTCCTGTACCGCCGTCAGTAATAGCCAGATCAGCAATGCCAGATACTACCCCACCTGTAATATTAACACTGCTCATTGCAAAGTCAGCGGTCAGATCAAATACAGCCGCTCCAGACCCTGCGCCGTCACAGAAGATTATCTTGTTGTCACCAGCCGCTACGCTAACAGTTGCGCCAGACCCTTGTTTAAAGATTGTCGTCTGGTTTGTAGCGTTTCTAACAAAGTAGATGTGATCGCCATCGTTGGGCGCGATTGTAATTGTATTCGTACCAGAAGGAGAGCCGCCTAGAACAAGTACCTTAAACATACCGTCCGACAAACTTCCGTCCGAAGTTGTCAAAGTGGTAGTTGTGCCAGATAGAGTTAACGCCCCTACACCGTTTACCAATCGGTCAATTATATCTAGGTTGGTGTTTGTAGTGTTGCCCCAAGCGCCAGACTGTTCGCCCGTTGCAATTTTTTCTATGCCACTACCGTTATATGAACTTGCCATCTTGTTTCCTTACGCCGCTATTTCGGTCCAAATGTTCGGGTTAGTGTCCGGAATAATACGGCCCCAAACGGTTACTCTTGAAACCCGCCCAGTTGCCGAAACTCCTGTCACACTTACATTAGCATCGCATTCGCAGACAATTGTAGCAGCATTAACCAACGCTGTCGAGCTTAACCCAGAAGGCACTACAGGAATAGTCTGATCTGTAACCGCCGTGACCTGACCAATTCTACCCGTAGATGCAATACCTGTAACCGTGAAAGAAGAGTTTCCTTGGACCGTAGTTGATCCAACTCCACCAGTGGCAGCTATCCCTGTAACGCTTACATTTACGCCTGCTCCAACTACTGTGGAAGCTGATCCGACTTGACCCGTTCCAGCCACACCCGTTATTGAAGGTACACTGGAAGCGCCTGAAATAGTTACACTACCTACCGCGCCCGTAGCGGAAGCGCTAAATGCTACATCGTTGCCCCACGTACCAGCACCCCAAGCCTGTGTGGAGGAGTTCCAGCCCGCAAAGACAACGACTGCATCAGCCATATTTAAGCAATCCGTATAAGAGCGTTAGAAGCATCTGCCGCGGGCATAACAATCTTGAAGTCGCCGTTAGTGGAAGCTTTGTCCGCACCGAAGTCTAAAACAACCACAGTGTTTGTAGTGTTTGAACCAGTACCTTCAGTACTGTTATAGACCAACGCGCCACGAGCCGTGATGGTGGCTGAAGTAAACGTCAAGTCAGCGAAATCAGTAAAAGCCGTAGTTCCACCAACAGTTGGGTTAACTCGTGTAAGATTACCTCCACCAGCAGAGTACGAGCCAGAGTTACTGACTTCGTTGCCAGTAGTATAATTCGCAGTCGCAGCGTTAAAGGTAGCACTATTAGTATAGAGAGCTAGCTTAAATGTGTCGCCCCCACTATTTACAAAATTATGACCGCCCTCAAGAAGTTCTTTCTTGAAAGTAGTACACATGAAGTTTCCGTTGAAAGCCATTTTAAAGTCTCCTTATAAGTTCAGCAAGTTGTGGATGCCCTGCATCTATAAGGGCGTTATACACAGTTGTACGGTCACTGCGAATAGATTGTCGCATATAATAGGCTACAGTGCGTTCCATTTGTGTTCTGAAAGCTTTTGCTTGGTCTCGTATAGCAGGGTGCGCTGTGTCAGAAACACTTATTAACTGCTTTACACAATCTATCGAAAGTTCTTCTGGAGTGAAACCACGGTTGTGAGTTGTTTCAACTCCTACCAGCGGCGTGTCTTTTGGAACATCTATTTTAAGTTCAAACATTATTGCTTCGCCCTTATTACTTTGCCCGTCCGGTATTCATCCGTTGGTTCTTTGGCTTCACCCAGAAGCTTTAAACCTGTCAAGGACTCGGTAAACCGCTTGTCGTAGTATGTCATCATATCCTGCTCGCCCTTCATAAATATATAGGCTTCAACCAAGCTGCCGTACAACAAAGTAAGTTCTGCATTCTTACTCAACCATGTTGTATCAGATCCAGAGGCGCTTTCCGTTATACTTACGGGTCGATAGAAGTAATGTAGCTCTGCGCTGTAAGCCGCATCGGGCGTTGGGCCTAAAATAAGATAATTTAAATCAAACACCGCAAAATACTTGGGCGTACCATATGTAGTAGCATTAGGAGTGTATGTCTGTATAAAGCTGGGGTCTTTTAACTCTAAAAAATCTTTGTCTCCGTTTGCTTTATCTATGCTTAAAGAAAAGGATGCCAGATAGTCTGATGGAACGGGTAAATACTTATAATTCTGAGTTGTGACCGCCGTTGAATTTTTTCTAAACAACGATAACTGAACGCTTTTTAGAATACGCTCTTCTGCAATTTTTATAAACGTAGGCAAATTAGCGACAAAAGAAGTTTCATCGTTTTCTGTGTAAGCCTGAATTGCAGCTTTTAACTGGTCATATGTAAAGCTCATAATATCACACTATTGTTATGTTACCAACCATACCGCTATGATTGGTGCATTGATATACTAAAGATGTATCGCTTGGTTCGTGAGGGACAATGAACTGTGTCAGCCCACTAGTTGAGTTGTAGTTATTTGTAACACCTGTTGTAAACGCAGACCCACCATTAGATGTTCTGATCTGCAAGGGGTGGCTACTTGCATTAGCCGAGTTATTTAAAAGATACGTGTGGCCTTTATAGAAAGTAAAATTGGGGTTGTTTCCAGATGTGGCACCGGGGCCAGTAAATGTATAGGCAGATGACCCATTTGTACCAGCGGTATACTTTGTAACGGGTCCAGTTGTTTCATCGTTTAGTCGAACCCATGCACCGCCATGCGCGAAGTATAAACCTCCAGTTGCATGAACGTGCGCCACTGCGCCATGATATGACCCAGCGCTGGGTAAGTCGCTTAAATTGGCATAATAGAATACAATCTTATTTGCGCCAGAGCTTACATTTATAAGGCCATTACCGTCTATAATATCAGTAAGAGTTGATCCGTTGCCCAAGGCAGCGTAAATTTCTGTAAAGTTTGCATTTATTTTTGTAGCGCCAGTGCGCAGTGTGTCGCCTGCGCCATCATTTGGACTACTGCCAACGCCTACTGTCTGTAAAGTCATGTTCTATCCTTCATCAAAAGTATCTGCTGTAGAATCTAATGTGGTCGAAGTACTATCAAAACTTGGTACTGTTGTACTAGGATTAATTGTAACAGAACCAACAGAGCCCACTAAAGAAGGTGTTAATGGAATTTCTGTGGGCAATTCAGCCGTACCTTGAGTACTCCAGTTGCCGTTGCCTAAATAAATAATACCATTAGTTGTCACTACCAAAAAAGCCCCCGTCGGATCATCCGAGTCGGGTCTGGCATCTCTTAAAGCTTGAGGGTCAATAACTTTTGTAAAGGGACCTAACTGAGGTTGCTTTGTTTCAAACTCGTCTCTTCCAACAAGCGCACCCGTCCACTCCTTGCGCATATCTCTATACCGATATCGAAAGCCGGATCGGTCTGATATGGCATAAGCGTTTTTCCCTGATGCAAATTTAGACATTACGTTGTCCTAAAGTATTGATACATGGGAACTACGTTAAAGGAAGACCTGTCACGATCTTCCGTCATAGCGCGTTCAAATTCTTCTTCATACACGGCTTTTAAAAGCTGTATTCTATCCGGAGCGCGCTTCATAGAAATATAGTAGGCTAAACCCGCGGCAAGGCAGGGATAAAACCTAAAAGGCATATCCATAGTGTTAACTTGAGTATCCGCATCGTCCATTCTAGTAAGACCATCGTAAAAAATCACGTCAGTGCTGTTCTCAGGAACAGGCCAAATCTTTAAGTTTGGAGTATTTTGCCTGTCAAGAAAAAACTGAGCGGGCCGACTTTGCGTGGTCTTATTTGGTATCGTTATAAACGTATCTCGACTAACTCGTCCTAAAGCATAATCCGTGTTATCTCGGCGCAAAACCACAGATAATACATCTATTATATCCGCGCCTAATGGGTACTCTCCGTCCCCTTGAACAAGGGATAGACTGCGTTGTTTAATAGTCCATTGATTAAGGCCGCGATTAGCCCATTCTGCCAGCATTAAGTTTAAGGATCTTTTAGCTGTCCGAAGGTCGTAACCCGTTCTAACCTCTAAGCCGCAACGCTCAAACGCTTCTTCAATGTATTCAGCTACGTCTAGCTCAAAATCTTTGCTATCGGATAAAGCCATTATTCTTCCCCCTGATACAGATTATCAAAGATACGGTTCACATCCAATGTATAGTCTAAATCAGACTTTGAATAGTGTATATGTTGTGACGGCTTGAAATCAGGCGCGCCGTTTCCCGTTGAAAACCATGCGGGATGCGTAACACGCACACGATTGTTAGGCAACGCTACAATGTTTCCCGCCCACTGAGGAGCTTCTTCGCTATCTAAAATCTGTAGTACATGATTTTGCTTATGCTGGGCAGGGTCATCTGCAATCTCACTGTCAGTATAATCTACAGTAAATAAGTACTTTGCAGGCAACATATTTCCACCTATTTTTGCAAACCAAGGACAAGGTGTGGCCCTATCCATAACAAAAACGGAATGAGTGTGAGAGGCGCAGTCCCACGGTTGAGCATCGTATGTTTCCATAGGCTCCGGCCAATCAGACAAAGGAATATCTCCAACTAAAGCCGTTATGGGCATTCTTGCCCACATAGCTCCACCATGAACCGTGTCTTCTTCCTCGCCTTCAGCTTCAATGCCTGTAAACATTACTTGAAAGCTCAAGCACCTGTTGGGGATCGTCGTGACGCCAACAACCATAGCATGAAGAAAATCCCCATGATACTTTTCGTGGTTATGCGTGTATTCACGACGAACCCATGCCTTAAAATAAGGAATATTTGAGTAAAGGTACGACATTTACTTCTTCTTTGCCGCTCCACCTTTAGCCGCTTTCATGGGAGACAAAGTCATTCCTTTGGCCGAAGCCGCAGAACGTAACTGAGCCATAGTCATGCCTACACCGCCCATGTTCATTTTAGAAGCCATCTTGCCGCCCGTAGCGCCACCCTTGGACATCTTTTTAACTTTTCCGCCCATAGTGCCACCTTTGGACATCTTTTTAACTTTTCCGCCGCCGCGGTAACCTTTAGTTTTCTTCTTCATCATTGCCATTGGAACCTCCTTTAGGCATTTACCGAACCAGTTGTTCGCTTTCTTCTTAAAACTTTACCGCAGCCCCGAGCTACTACCCCTTTTTTGGATGTTTTCGGGGGCGCCCTCTTGGCCGTGGTTTTTGGGATTGCAATTTCACCTCCGAAACGGGCGAACTTGACTTCCGCGGCTTTCGTGTTTTTGACGTTGGTTTTGCCTTTTGAACCTTCACGCTTCTTTTTTCTTGCGGTTGAGGCGCGCTGGCTTTTTGAAAGACTTTGAGCTTTACTTCTTGGAAGACACCTATCAGGGTTCTTTTTATCTTTTGAAGTACCGCACTTACCTTTAATTTTACCATCTGTACCTATCCTCACCCAATCTTGATCACGCCATTTTTTTAACTCTCCCATTACTTTTTTCCCTTAGATTTTGTGGGAAATATTTTTTTAAGAGTTTTGGCTTGACCTTTATGTAATTTAGAAGCTTTGTTTAAACCTTTTATAACTTTTTTAACTTTCTTTTTATTACCTATACTCAAAGTCATGATTTCTTCCCCTTAGCACCCTTGGCGTAGTTAGGGTCCTTGCAATATTTAGATGCGGCCATGTTAGCATAAGCACTTGGATAAGTATCAAACGTTCTTTGAGCCCAAGCTTTTCCCTTTGGGCAAATCTTACTTCCCTTGCTTTTTGAATCAGCAGATTTAGACTTTCTATTGTAGTTTTTTGCCACTATAAAAACCTTTCCGCTACAGCCGCGGCAACAATTAAAGCCGCAATACCCCAAAGTCGCATGTCTAAGCGTTCTAGTTGTTTTTCAATATTCTCAAATCTACGATTAGACTCTTGCTCATGCTTCTCCATAAGCATTAAAACCTCTTCTACCTTCATTAGCATTTCCACCTCTTACGAGCTTGACGCAACCTTGAATTAGGGTCCTTGGCTGCTTTAGGAAACTTCTTCATCTGACCCGCAGACCTTGCGCAATAAGACTTACGTCGCTTATCATCTGCGCTGCCTTTTTTAACTTTTCCAGTAACCGCGGTCTTTAACTTAGAACCGGGATTCTTTTTACGGTAAGCTTTAACGCCTTTTTCAGTCATTCCCGCCCCAGATTTAGTGGGGCGAAAATTCTTTTTATTGCGCTTCGGCATTTCGCCTTTGCTGGTAGCAGTCATTGCAGACTCCTATGCGTGGAACGCCGTAACCATTTTTGCCCCAGAAACATTGAACTGGATCATCAGATTATTTTTAAACAGAACGCCTTCTTCTGGAATATAAACATCGTCTGCTGCGTTAGCAACGCCACTGGTTCTTGTAACAAACACTGTGCTGGCAGCATCATCGGCGGGGGCTGTCCCGTTGATAAATTCTATCCTTGTGGAAGCCGCGTTTGAAATAGTGGTAAACGCCTTCAACCTAGTCCTTCCTGTAAGTAATGAACTAGTAGCTGCGTCCGTCATTCCCAAAGAAACGTTAGCGGCGTACTGAGCGCTACACGTTGCAGAAACAATTTTTTTAAAGAACCTAACCCCATCGACAGTTGCCGCAGAACCCGTAGAAGTTATGATGTCTGTTATAGTCTTGTCATTCAAATCTGTTCCAACGATAGTTACCGTTTTGTTATTATCATTTGTCCCCGTAGTGGTGACAGATATTCTACGGGCAGTGTCGGCATTGGACGTAGCGAAGAAGGTATTAGCTAACGTAAACACCAGATTTGGTCTTGCTGCCGCCGCGATAAACGTGGTGGAGGCGGGATCAAATACGCCAGATACAATGCTGCCTTCTACCGTTGTAGCGGTAATGTCTGAGCCTGCCATAACAGAACCCTCCTTTAAGTTATTAGCCTACACCGCAGTTGCGTCTTGCAAGTTGTTTGCCTGCAAATAAGTGAAAGTCACAGTAATTTGACCCGCAGTAGCAGCCGCTCCCGCAGATATAAGTGTTGCTGTGATCTGGCTGTCAGCACTAAAACGATCTGCTGTGTCTAAAGACCCAGCGGCCAAAGTTTTAGTTTCCCCCGCCGCTTTAACATTGGTATTTGCAATAAGAAATTGAGTCGTCTTGCTCAACACCCCTACTGAAACAGTCGCTGCGCCACCCGCGTTACTAGCTATAGCCACTCTTAGTGTGACACCCAGTAGCTGTGAATTATCTGGAATGACGCCGACATTGTAGGTAGTTGTTCCAGCGGCGACTTGTGCGTCAATCATAATAGATTGAGACATTACAACTTGACCTACGTTGGCAACATTTGAGCCTACGGTTGTTCCTGTTGTATCTTTAATTGTGCCAGCCTTTATTGGGCCAGAAAAAGTTGTAGTACCCATGTCGATCTCCTGTCAGGGTTAAGTCAGTCACGGGATGTGACTGTCAGGGATAACAAAAGTATACACATGTTTTTTTAAAAAGAAAGGGGCCACCGAAGCAGCCCCCAACTTAAAAGTTCTAAGTAGATTATGCTCCGGGTGTACCGAAGACACAACGCCAATCAGATACGCCAAAGCTGTAACGCTCACGAGCTTTAAAACGCATGTTTCCTGTATCAAAATCGCCTTCCATAGCGGTTTTGATGGAAGAACGATTAAAGTTCTTGAAGCCGTTTGGCGAGTCAGTCTTGATGAAGAACGCATCTGTGTCTGTAAGGAAGTGGTTAACAACCGCACCATCCGGCAGCATACCCATGCTACGAGTGGCGTTTAGGTCATTATCCGCACTGCCCGGACGCAGATTAGAGTTAAGAACACGCTCTGCAATAAACTGCAATTCTTTTGGAATGATTAGTTTCGTTCCACGAACCGCAATTTTAAGACCACGCTCATCAGTCAATCCTGCAACGTCAATTAGCATCTGCTCAAGAGAAGTCTCGTTGAGATCCGCCGCAGTAGCCAGAATGTTGGTCTGGTTACCTGACAAAGAAGGGTGAGCCGCTGAACAAAGCGCCGCGCCATCACCACCAGCATTAACACCCGCCAAAAAGGCGTTGTTAAGTATAGCAGCAGCTTTAATCTGCTTAGTCTGAGCCATAGAACGGGCCAGAGCTTTGGTATAGCGAGATGCTAGACGATCATAGAGATTGTCTTCGATAGCTTCCTCTGTGATAGAGAATGCTAACGCAATAGTTTCATGCGTATAACGCGCTGTGTAAGTCTCTTGAGCATCATCAAATGTGATGGCTCCGCCCTCACTTTTAACAGGTGCGGTTGAGAAACCTCCGAGCATAACTTCCTCTTCGAATGCTCGGTCAGAGCTTTCTTCTTCAAAGATTTCACTATGCTCGTTTTCGTAACGATCATACTCAAGCCCAAACAATGCGTTAAGGCCCGGTTCTAGCTCTTTAGCTAGTTGTGCGCGAGAAATAGCCATTTGTTAAGCTCCTTATACGCCAGTTGTAGAAACAGAGGCCGCTACAATAGAGCCCGTAGGCGCATTGAAGTGGTTGTTTATACGAACAATTAATGGGATACCCGCCTCAGTAAAGTCGGTATTACCAGCATCGTCTAAGATGCCCATAATTCTGAGAGCAAGCGTGTTTGTGGCCGCGACAGTGTTAAGGTCAGCAGTAGCTGACGACAACCCTGTAGCAGTAGAACCACTGTTTCCGTTTGCAAACGCAATGTTTGCGAAAACGCTAGTACGAACTTCCGCCTCAGTGTTTTGACCGCCAACAACATTAGATGTTGCAATGCGGAAAAGCTGATTAGGGTCGTCGTACACAAAGGCTTTGACAGGATGATTCGTGTCAGCGCCAGAGCCGGGCCAAAAGTTTGAAAAAACCGGTTTTCCAGTAGTCGAGGATATATATTCACAACCGCCAAACACGCCCACGATAGAAACGTTACCACCAGCCGCAGCTTGTAGATCGTCAATAACTCCCGCAGCTAACGGAATAACCGCCATGCCGTGAAAGATTGGGTTAGTGTTGCCAACTGCAATACGATATTCTGTCATACCCGTAGACGAGACTGAAGCGCCCTGTCTGGATATCGGTCGAAGGCCATAAGATAGCTCAATATTTGCCATTTACTTTTCTCCAATAGGTTAATGGGCCTAATTCTTGTTAGGAGGTCCACCAAAGGTTACACGAGATTGACGATCCGCTTTCTGGATCGTCATGGTTGAGTGTGCGTTCTCCCGCATCATATCTGAATCAACCGCTTCCATCTGGTCTTGACTACGACCAGCAAAGTACGCAGTGCGTTCAGCGGCAGTTTCTTCAGGGATGCGAGCAAGCATTAAACCTCCAACACCAAAGACACCTTGATATTTTCCTGATTCAACTACCGGGGATTCAAAATCAGGGTACTCGTCTTTACGAACAAGCTCCCAACCTTCGCGCATTTTAGCGCTAATGTTCTTAGTATCATCAAAGCCGCGCGTCTCTGCGCGTATCCAACGATGCTGAAAACCATCCGGTGCAGGCGGTGCATCTAACATTGAGGGGGGAGCCCACGGCTTACGCTGCGCCGTCTTTTCCCTAGTTTGGTTTGCGCGAGAAGTGCGCTTGATTGGGCCGTTTACATCTGTATCTTCGCTCATCAATCTTACTCCTTCACGTATTTCGCGTATGCTTCTAGCGGCACACCCAATTTCTTCGCGATTGCGACTTGGCTAGGGGTGAGTCTAACCTTTTTCCCACTGCTGCGCCCAGAATTGTTTCTTGAAACACCAGTAACCGTCTGAACGGGCCGTTTACTAGTCGTTCTCGAAGACCCTCCAAACGTGTCGGAAATTCTTCGATCTAACTCATTATAGTATTCATTGCTCGTCGGGTCAAACCCTTCGTCCTCAACAAGCTTTTTATGTATTCCAAAAGCACCAAATGTCTTAGCATCGTCTTGACCAAACCACTCGTTTCTCTCCGCCCAATCTTGAGCTTTGGGGTCTGGACGCCTTATTTGCTGCTGTTGCGGCTGCTGTTGAACCTGCTGCTGCTGTTGCATTTGCTGCATCTGCTGCTGCGTTTGTTCCGCTTGACGAGATTGAGCCACTTTGGCTTGAGCCGCACGATCCGTCTCACTAGACAAAGAAATCATGCGTTTATTAGCATCAACCGCTGCCTGCGTGTCGCCCATCTCCATCGCACGGGCATACTCTTTTTCAGCCTGCTCCATTTGATTTTGAACTCGGGTGCTATATTCTTCAACATAACTGTTGTCCAACTGCTCAAACCGCTGCTTTAGCCCGTTTGATTCTTCTTGGACCTGTTTTGCGTAGTTTACAGCCTCGTTTTCACGCCGCTCCGCCTCACGCATCTTCTTAGTTAAACGGTCGATCCGCTTCTGAGTGGCGTTATCCGCCTTTTGAAACTGGTCGTCAGAGACAAGCTCTACGTCCGAATCTTCAACTTCCGGAGTATCTACCTCAACTTCGGTATCTACCTCAGATTCAAGATCTAATTCAATTTGATTTTCTGCCATTTTTATCTCCTAGTAATGTAATACGTCTTCAGGCTCGGATATCCGGGCTAATATCTCATCATCGTTCAAAATACTCACGGTGCCACCATCAATGGCAAACCTAGATCCCGAATAACGAGCAAACATGACCCAATCTCCTTGTTTACACCACGGACCGTTAGGAAACTTTTCAGTATCCTTGTAGGCAAGCTCGCCTACTTTTAAAACGTATCCAACTTGGGTGGAAACCTGTTGCTGACTTACCGCGGCGTCAGGTAAATATACGCCGCCCTCGGTCTTACCCTTACCCTTGTAAGGCAAAATCAGCAGACGCCATCCCGTAGGGGTAGGCATTTTTTCTAAAAGCGATTCCCCAATAGAGTCCGGGTTTAAAACCCGTTCTTTTGGCTCAGAATACGCATCAGATAGGCTGGCTACAGCCTCTTTTATTTCAGTCAAGTTAATTGACGAACTTTTAGTCATTTAATAGCTCCTGTTTTTCTAGCAGGCCCTTGAGTTCCTGTTCCACGTGATTCAAGGCATCCATCTGCCCCATAAGCTCACGATACTGCTCCATTGATTTTACGTTTCCGTATTGCAAAAAATCCACTACCGCATCCCGTTTATCCCTTATTATGCGAAAAACTGCTTCCTCAATAAATATCGTATTCATTCCTATAAAATCCCAGTTTATCTGATATCGGGATATCGGGATTTATATCGGAAGGCAAGCGTTATTACATCGTTTCAAAATGCGGCGCATCAATAAATGGTCTACGCCCTTGTGATCTGCGCAAATCAACATACTCGTTCATGGCTTCTTCCGCCGTGCCCTCATATGCGCCGAAGTCATCTATATGCCACGCAGCGCCCCAGCGTATCTTAACTCCGAGTTCCTTCGCGGTGATTTTCATAGCGTCGGCAATCTCATCATACAGATTGAGTTCCCATCGACCGCCATCAATATACGCCATCAAATCTACAGCAAAGCCGCCAAGATGCTTGGACTTCATAGTCTGACTAGCACCTTTTGCCACAAGAGCTTCCTGCTCCTTGCGGGTCCGCAGGCCGCAGATCACGCTGAAATCCTGCTCAGAGCGACCTATCGCCGAACGGACAACAGTCTGCAAGCTAGGGTCAACGCCCTCTAGCCGCTCATTACTACGGTTTCCTAGTTTATATGTCATGGTTTCCCCTTCATATATTTAGATACGGCTCTTCCGCCGAACCAAAAACTTACTATTGCAGCGAACAAGCCGCTGGTTGAATCATCCCAGATCAGAGACAAAGACTTGCCGAAGTCTGTTCCAGAATCCATTAAAGCCATCAAAGCAGTTATCTTGATGGCAACGAAAAGGCTAAAAAAAACATAAGTGATGACAGGGCGGACGCTACCTCGTAGTGCGTTAATAAAACCTCCTGCGTCCATACTATCATGTTTATATAAACTCTCCGTTTCCTTAATATCAGCCTGCTTGTCTAATATGTCCAGCTTCAACTCGTTGCGCCTTGCCATCATGTCCATCTCAAGAGACATCCGCTCAAGGTTATGTTTATGATCCTGACCCGCCCGGAAGTAGTTTAGTATCTCCGGCAGAAAAGATGTTCCAAAACCTAGTAAACTACCTAATAAAGTTATCATTTATCCATCACCTTTGATGTAGACACAGGAGCAGCCGACTTTTTGTTCATAGCATTAAAGCCAAAGTACGCGGCGCACAGACCCGAAACACTCACAATGTATATTGAGGCTATATCCGTAATCAACTTTGCCGCAGTGTCAAACCCCAGAATAGAACACGTCAGAATAATCAAAGGGTAAAGTACCATGCCAGACAAAGCAAACCACGTCATCCGTAACTGAGCATCTCGCTTGTGATCTTCGTCGTCCATCTGACGGCGCTTGTCTTCCCAAGCAAGCTTGTCCCACTCAGCCTTGTCTATGTGGCCGTTGCTATCAAGGTCAGCTTTATCAAAATCAGTCATCTCTTAAAACCTCAAAACAAAGTATCCTAGTTTTACTATTAGTTATTAAAACCATAGCCTCAGATTTTGCAGCTTCGCAAGCCTTGTCCGTCCTGAACTGCCCCAATTGGTACACATCCACGGCGTTGTTTGAATATAGAAACCACATTAAGAAAAACATTACCATTTATCCATGTATTTGCCTACCATATATATCAATGCGGCCATTGAAGAGACAGCAAAGAAACACCCCAAGCAAATCATCAACATTTCAATAAGCTCTTCGCGTTCTTTTTGTTTCTGTTTTAAAGCTGCTCTTCTAGCCTTTCTAGCGTCCGCTTGCCAAAGAACCCAGCGGTCCCATGTGCCGGGAGGACCATACAATCTACACCAAGACTCTAGTTCTTTTCTTTGTTCTTTTAATTTCTCAAGGGCTTGGAACTCTTCCCAATCCCCTTCGGCCCCGCCCGTAATAGAAGAGATGGGATTATTCTTCTTACGCTTTACGGCATCCTTAAGCTCGTCCTCAGCGTTGAGAAACTTGCCGACATGGCCTACCATGTCTTTTACTTCGCGCCCGTTCTCAAGACACTTCTTGATTATTGAGTACGCGGCGTTAGCCGCCGCTATAGTCTCTAAAACAGCCATTGTTTCTAAGCATTCCCCAAAAGCTTATTTTAAAGTTAGCACTCCCAGTAGCCGCCGCCCTTAATAGCAGCGCCCATGCCCCGAACCGTGCCACGCTTCATAGTGGTTGGAATCTTAAATTCAGCAGTCTTCCCATAAGGAATACGACCCTGCTTATCTATCTGAGCGTAAGGAACCGCTTTCGGTGATGGACCCGCAGGGGCCCCGTTTACTTTTACTTTAGCCATTCTATTGTCCTCTCTGTTTTAACAATTCGCGCTGCATTGCGCTATCAATCCGTTTGTCCGTCTGAGACTCTTGACTCGCAAGCCGCTGTTGGAACTGCTCGCTGCGCATCTGCTGATTCTGAGCGTCAAGCTGCAACTTCGCTTGGTCGATCTGAGTATCTGACTGCTCCGCTTGAGCCTTGATCTCCAATTCCTTCTCCTTGAGTTGTACCAAAGGATCCGGGCCCTGACCAGATATTTGTCCGGAAAGCTGCTTAACCTGTTGCATACCCTCCGCAATTAACTGAGCAACCATAGTCTGATACTGCAACTCTTGCTGGTCCGCTTCCATAGGACCCGCTTGCTGCATCTGAACCATAGCCTGCTCTTCCGCACCAATCTTAACATGCTCCATAACGTGCTTTTGTAAAGACATGGCAACAGCAGGTAACTGTCCAACCATAGGACTAGCGCCAAAAACTAAGTGCGCCATAGTATGAGCCTGATGGTTCTGACCAGCAAACGCCTGCAAAACTAAGTTGTCTAAGGCGTTGATGTTCTCTTGTGCAGGATCCAAAGGCCGCGCCTCTTCGTCCGGAACCGCCTTCATTATACGGTCAACATCCGTAACACCCAAAGCCTCATACATGTCTCGGAAAATCTCGTGCATGTTGTGCATCTCAGGAGCCTGTGTCGCTAACTGCAACTTGGTCTGAGCCAAAACAATCCTTTGAGATTGACTGAACGCATTCGGATTGGAAACAGGAATAATGTCTACACGGTCGTCAAAGTCCGTCGCCATAACAGTCTGATCGCCGCCCGCAACACTATAAGGATACTCAGAAGGTAAAGTCTCGCCCATAACCCGAGCAAGTATCTTAAACTCCTGACGCATCGCATAATGCAAACGCTTGTGAACAGCACTCATTACCCGAGAACCCTGCTCCAACATAGCTATCGTAGTGCCAACAGCCGCGTCCTGATTGCCGTCGCCAACCTTCATGTCCGTGATCGTAGCAAACCGCTGACCCGCCTGAACAACAAAACCCAACAACTGAAATAACGTCTGATCCGGTCCCTTGAACGGTAAAGGCATTAAACTATCACGGATCGCGCCGCCCGGAGCATCCACATCCCTAAATTCACCCGGCTGTAAAGGCTCGTCGTCGTCCCTGATCCGCAGTCCGCGGGCTTTGAAACCCGCAGGGAGATTAGATAATGTACCCGCATCAATCAATTGACGCAGAGCAGAAGTCGCAGAACGAGACAAACCACCAATAGTATGGATTAAACCTAGACCGTAGAAGCCAAAGCCCGGAAGAAACTTGTAGTGAACAAAATACTGGATCTTCTTGCGTAACTCGTCGTCTTCTAAATAATTCCGGCGAACAGACAATACTTTGCCGTTATCCTGCGAAATAGTCACAATATAAGGTAACTTTATACCAGTAGGCTCGTCGTCAGCGTCCGTGTCCTCGTAACCCTCAAGGTCCAAATCAACGTGGCACTCAAGTAAAGTGCAGTCGTAATCAACCTGAGAACTCTCAAAACCACTGATCCGATCAATCTCAGTCTCTACCGTGCCCAACTCTTGCTGCGCAGGCGTTACAGGGATGTCTAAATAAAATCCCCCAACTTGCATCTTGCGCAAATCGTTTAAACCCATGCGAACAACCTGTGTAATATTAGGACACGTGTCCAAATCAGAGGTCTCATAAGGTACAACTAACTGCTCGGCAGGGACAAACTTACTTACAATCCGGCCCATAGCCTCGTCAAAGTAAACCTTTTTAAAGGTACTTCCCGCTAACGGTAAGTAAAACAACATCTGATCCATGTCAGGAGTGTAATCCTCCATCACATTGGTCAAATAATAATTCATAAACTGACGAACACGTTGCGCCTGATCCGCTTTCTCACGAGTGTCCTTGCCCATAACTGAGGTTCGAACAGGACCCGAAGACGGCAATAACTCATTAAACGCTTGGGCCTGAAACTGCGTCGCAGCCTCCGCCAATAAAGGATGGGTAACGCCACTCGCCCCGCGAAACGGCTGAGTCCGGTCCTTATAACTAAAGCCCAGTAACTCTAAACCATTAGAATACGTGTCTTCCCAATCCTGACGAGAAGCCTTGTTACCCTCAAACTCTCCCGTTAAATCTCCAGAAATACGAGAAAGCTCCATCTCAGACAACTCTTCAGCTAAGTTGTCACCAAACTCACCAACCATGCTGTCCGTGTCAGACCCCGGTTCAAAGTCTACTACAACGTCCCCGTTGTCCTCTTCAATAATCTCAATCTCTTCACCAGAATCCGTGAATAGAATTTCGCTGCCAGAATCCGGTATCTCTAATTCTATCTCAGCGCGCAAGTCTTCCTCGTCAAGTTGGGACGGTACATTCCGGTCAACTAAACTGCCAATAGGTTCTCTAGCCATCTATCACTCCTAGTAATATGAATGCACCCTAACAGAAACTTCATCGTTTTGCCAATCATCTGTTGGTAATTGAACAAAATTACCCTGACGATAGCGCATTAAAGCCTGTGTCATGCTGTCAACCAAGTCATCATGCTCACCATTTGGAAAAGCCGCAACCTCTTCAATTAACTCATCCGCCCAAGTCTCCTCGGGGGCCCAAACCATTCCAGACTCCAGCATCGGACTTACCGCGTGTACTCGGCTAACCTTATCATTACCACGACTTGGCGTAAAGTTAACTACAGGTATACCCACATTTCTAAGCTCCTGAGTCAAGGGTAATCCACTCGCCTTCGCCTCGATGATTACAGTGTCAGGGTCCCAAAACTTGTACTCCTCAAAAGCTATAGCTTTCAATTCTGGAAAATCCCAACGCCCCTTCTTACTGTCCAACAATATTAAATTAGGTCCGTTGCTGCCCTCGTTGGGATAAAACACACCCCAAGTCGTAATAGCAGAAAAATCCGAAGTCTCACGCTTACTAAACGCCGTGTCGTAACTCTGAATCACATACTCTAATTGAGGGACAACCTTCTTATCCCACCGACGCCACCACTCCCGAGGAATAATAGCATTCTCCTCACCAGTAGGATTCTGCTGATACTGAGCATTCCACTTGCTAGGAGGTATAGATGCGCGGACCGCAGTCAAATCCTCCAAACTCCAGTACTCAGGCCAACAAGGAGTCTCGTCCTCAAAAATAGCAGGTAACTCAACAACCTCCCACTGATCCGCTAAAGGATCCTTCGACATCGCTTTCAATAACTGACCCGTCATATCCTTCTCAGACCAACGAGTTTGTACCAAAACTATCGAACCACCCGGCTGTAAACGCTGACGTGGACCACCCGTATACCAATCCCAAGCATCCTCAAAACCATGCGCGCTCATCGCAGTCTGCTCCGAATGAGGGTCGTCAATGATTATTAAATCTCCACCACGACCCGCCAAATTCGAACCAACACCAACAGCATAATACATTCCACCAGCACTCGTGTCCCACCGACCGCTCGCCTTACTATCAGCCGCTAACTTAACTTCAGGGAAAACCATCTTGTAACTGTCCATGTCCAAAAGATTCTTCGTCTTCCGGCCAAAGTTAACCGCCAACTCCGTCGTGTGCGTCGCCTGTATTATCTTCATGCTAGGGTTCTTGCCCATCATCCACGCTGGAAACAAAAACGAAGCAAACTCACTCTTCGTGTGACGTGGAGCCATGTTAATAATCAAACGCTTTAGTTCGCCGCTCGCGACCCGCTCAAGCTTTTCCGCAATTATTTTATGATGCCTGCCAGCAATAAACTCCGGCCATTGAGAGCGTACAAAATCTAAAAAATTTAATTGGCACCCTTCGTTCTTGGAGATCTGTGCGAGCCTTAACTCAAGCTTCAAAGCCTTTTCTTGCTGCGCAGGATTTAAGTTGGAACTCATCGGGGGACCCTATCTATTTATGGGATAATATACTGCTTTATAAGATAGTTATAGGCCAAACCAAATTTTATGTAAATATTTGAGAGAAACATGGCCCTAGCCCCCGACCCGGCGAACGTGGGCGCGCGCGCCGCGGATCTCGGTTTATCGTTTAAAACCATAGCTTTATGACCCGATATGGAAGGGACCCGGGCGCATCGGATCGCGGACCGCGGACATTTAAAAGAGAGATAACTATTGCGATTGGCGATATCCCGGCGCGGTTTTTGTGTCGGCAGCCGTCGCGATTTGCTCGCGGATCTTGGCCAGCTGGGGAAAGTTTTGGGACATAGGCCTGCGGATCTTGGGCGCGGTACGTTTGGCCGGGGATCGATCGGCGCGGCCTCGCTTGTTTAACTATTGGGCACCACGCAAAGAAAAAGCCCACACGTGGCGGGCTAGATCGTTTTAGTTATGAGTTGGGGTTTAGGTTAGTATCGATAGCCATACGGCCAAACTAACGAAAATGGCGGCAATGGTGAGCGCCTCTAATATCCATTGGCGGTTCATGCCGCTTCCCTACGGTTCATGTTTTCTGACGTCGCTTGTGCTTCACGCACCAGCTGTTTGAGCATGTTCTTATTGAACTGGGCATCAGATAGGCTCGAGGCGTTTGTTTTGAGACCGATGTGGTTTCTAATCAACGTATCAGAAATTGCATTAATCCGTTCGCCATTAACGGTCCGCCATTTAGTCATGCCATGCAAAACCTCATACATCCGAAGCCGAAGTATGAATTTATCAACGTTAGTTTTTGTGATAATGTTTATACCGAGATTTATTGTATAAAAAATAAGAGTGTTTGTTTCTTCACGAATAGTTTCATCTTTGTTTAAACACATCATTTCCCATTTCCAGATATTGCCTAATTCATAACGTAAAGCCATGTGATATTCTCCAAAATATCCGCTGGCGGAATGCCTGCGGCTATAAGATATATCGCATATAACTTTCTAAAGATCAAACAAATAAAAAAGGGCCCACCAGATGGCGGACCCGTTGTTCTATTATATAGCGTCGATTATGCCGCGACGCGCTGCCAATCGCGGGCGTTCATATTGAGCAGCTGGCCGCCGCGTTGTTGCCATGTGTCGACGTCATCAATATCTGCCCGGTGTGAAACGGCCGTCACAGCGTTAACCAAAGTAGCACGGGAAAGCGGTTTGGATTGCTCAAAACCGCTTTGACCTATTGTCGCCATTAGGCCATTCAAAACGTCGCTGTTTTCTTTTTTGGTTAATTGCATAACTTTCCCCAAATTGTTTACAACGTCCGTCACGTCGGTGGCTTCCCCTTCAATAACGTCAAGCGCAGCCATTCGCATTTGATTGCATATATCGTCAAAAGTTTCCCGGCTGGAATAGTGGCCTACCAAATCGCGCAATTTTAATTCCAGCGCCCGATTGTCCGCATTCTTTGCATCGTCGGAAAGCAAACCCCAGTCGTCGCTGTCCCGGGCAGATGTGATATGGCTGGACCGGGTTTTGTTTTGGGTTTGCATCCCGTTTAAGCAAGCCAAAGTCCAAGCGATTTGATAAACAGAAACTGAACCCGCGCCAACTTCACTATTTCCAAAACCTAAACCGTTAGCCATATGATCCCCAACATTTGCGCCAGTTCCTAACTGATCCAAGCTTTTTAAACGCAAGTACATCCGCTTTTCTGAAATACTAGCGTTAACGACTTGTAAGTTTTTTTCCATTATAGGCGGCAAAATGCTTTCTAATAAATTATTATTGTCGAAAGTCTTAAACTTATCCGAAACAAAAGCGCGGACTATGCCGTCGGTTGAATTGTCCCCGGTATAATCTGACAAATGAGTTCGGACCATCCGCCGGGTGGGCTCTTGATGCCAAATAGCATTAGTTAAATTATCAAACTCGCGTGGGTAATTAGACTGCAAACGTCTGGCCGTTCTAGTATCAATCCCCGCATGAGTGGCGATTTGACCGAAAGCGGTATCGTTTATATCGAAGCGCTTTGTTGGTTCCCCGCGGCTTGCTTCAATAATGATTTGCGGCTTGCCGTCCAACGTGGTGGTTTTTTGCAAATCGTTAGTTGGTGCCAAATAATCCGCGGATCTAGCGGCTTGATCTTTTACCTTTTCCAAAAGTTTAGAAAGGGTATTAGTGCTATTTTCAATATGATGTGTCATCTTTTACATTCTCCAAAAGTAAAGGGCAGGATTGCCCTGCCCCTACCCTCCTATATTATCGCATACAACGCAAGTAAAAACTTTAGAAAGTTTATTCTGCCCCAAAATCACCAGCTATGTGGTGGCGCAAGATGGTGCGTGGCGCCAAGCTTTTTGCAAACCGTTTTATCTTTTCGCCATCCGTTTCATTTTGGATCTGTTCGGCCGTGTGGTTCCAATGGATTAAAACATTTCCGCCGCTAGCGTAGCAACCTCCGGGATCATCAGGGCTCGCGGCTTTCTTTTTATGGACGCCGTGTGCAGTAAATCCGATGGCATAATCTCGGGACGCCCTAGCACAAAGCGGATCGCCATTGCCGCATTGCGCACAACCGAAATTTTTTAAATATTCCGCCGGACAACGTACCATTTGTACGTCGTCAACTGTAACCGATTTTTTGCCGCTCCAAAAATACGGCGCGACCGTAACAACGGTTGGGATTTTTTGTTTAATATATCGCGCCGCAATTGCAACCGTTTTGGCCGAATAGTTTATAACTGTTTTTCCGGGCTTTAGTTTTTTAAGCCAAAGCAATGGAGAAAAATGAGAGTAAGTAAAAGATATTCCTTTCACTGGTACGGCATCAATCAAGGCGTCCAGATATTCTAAATCTACTTTTGATGCGCCGCACCCGCTAGGGTTTAATTCACACGTTGCCGGGCAGGTGCCAAACTTTTCATTTGTCCCGGCGCGGTACGTTACAGCTAAGCCCTTAGTTTTTTGAGCGCGGCTCAATTCTACAGTCTTTAACATTTTACATTCTCCAATATGCGATTTGTCTTATATTATAGCCACAAAAAAAGCCGCCTGTAAAGCGGCTTAATTTTCTAACGTTTTCGTCGGGTGGTTTTTCGCCTCCGAGGTTTACTCGCCCGGCGACTTAATTCTTCATAATCTTTGCCATAGATCAAGCGCCCCAAAAAACTAAATATAAACATTTATAATATCTCCAATTTGTTTACGTTCTATAATCATATGCGATTATATAGGAGATATCAACTTAAAGATGGCATCCCAATCGAAAGGGTGGTTAAACTTTCCCACAGCGGGGGTTTTTAATCCATTTTCGGCAACGTCTATAGCCTGAGAGGCTCTATAGAGGTGCAGGATGGCCTTAACGTCCGCGCGAGCCTGTTGCTTAACTAAAATCCAACTGCTGCTTTTACGGTGCCGTGTGAGCCACGCTACCTGATATGGGGATAAGTTGACCGCGTTAGCTTTACAAAACTTTAACTCAACAAAGTGAAGGCCGCCGTGTTCATCGCAAGCCAATAAATCAGGGATGCCCTGACCCACCCAATTTTCTATTCTGGTTAACCACCAATTTCTGCGCGATTTGTTAGCAGCTTTAAGCTGCTTATACAGTCCCGCTTCGTTCGTCATCCTCAGTTGGGGTGATATCGATAACGTTTTCGCCATAGCCTTCTTTCAATTCGCTCAAAGCTTTAAGCACCTCTTCCTTACTCATACTATCGATGCTCCCGTGCCGTATCTCTGATTTGCTAACGTAGATGTCGCCCTGCGCTTGCCCCCTTCGATATTCGGCTTGAACAGCCGCAGAGTAAGCGCCGTTCTCCAAAGCAAGATCACGGATTTTTTGTAAGTCTCTTATGTGGCGACCGTAATTGATATCAAACTTAGCATCTAATTCTGCTCGATAAGATTTTATAGCGGCAACGACGTGCGGACATTTATGCGGGTTGGTTAATTCATAAGCCCTAGTGTGAGCGGATGTTTCGGGATACCCGGCTCGAATGGCGGCTTCTTTGAAAGTTATCAGGCCATCGTTGCTTACAAGCTCTTTTACAAAAAGCTCTTGCTTCCGGGTTAACTTCCTATCAATCATCATACGCTTGTTTCCACGCGGATCGGGGCGGGGGCTATCAGGATCCACAAGTTTGTTATGTTTAGGAACGGCTCGTTCTTTTATTTGGAGCGGCGAAGGTATACTGCCATACTTCGTTTTCTTAACAGGGCGGCCTCTTCTTTTGGGGCCAGTAGTTTCTTCAGTCATTCGGGCCTCTCAACATCTATCCGATATAATCTTATACAACCTTTATACTGGTTACTGTTATATAGGCCAGAAAAATATTTTTATAAAAAAATCCCCCGCCCCCCCCATTAGGCATTATCGGTAAATAAGAACTCTGTTTGGTTACATTTTAGTACTTTCTCGGTGTAACCACTTATGTAACCAAAATTATTCTTTATATATATACACTTAAAGGTCAAGTTACATAAGTTACGGGGGTTACGGCTTGAAAATACTTTTTTTATTTTTTTTATTTTTCGGCCTATATACAGTAACGGCGTTAAATAAGTCCCGCGGTCCGCGATCTTAAACACGTGTTTTGAGGAGGAGTATTGACTGTCGGGGTTTGCGGGATAAAGTCAAGCTAAACCTTTTTACCAGCTTCCCTTAATTTCCTAACGAAGGTGCTTAATTCTTCTCTAGCGAGCCACAGGTTCTGTCCTGCGTTTTTGTTTTCTTCTCTTCCATACTTTATGTCTTGCATTTTATTAACTTGGCTTTTCAGCCATTGCAGTTCATTTTCTTGAAACGGGGTTAGCTTTTCAGAAAGTTGGTTCATAGAACTCCCCTTCACGGGCTAGGTTTTCAAAGTGTTGCAGTCTTTTTTCATTGAACGCGGCGTCTTGATTTTCCCATTGCTTATCTGAGATTTCTTTCCGCAGTCTTTTTATTTCTTTTACTACGTCGATAAGTCTTTCGTCGTCCATCAGTGTAACCGTCCTTTTGCCACTTTTTTCATAAAAGCGTCGGCATCATTCAACGCTTCTCTTCGAACCTTTAGCTCTTGATTGAGGTCTATTCCATCTAGTATCTGGTGTTCAACTAGATGCTCGTGCGTTTTTGCGGCGATCAGGGGAAACAGGTGCGCGAACTCATAAAGGTTTATGATGTTCGCGATTAAGAGTCCTATTTCGGAGTATGATATTTTTTCTGGACAGATATCTAGGATATTTTGAATGGTTTCATTTAAGTCGTCCATATCACAGATCCTCTAAAGATTTCCGTAATTCTACCCCTTTTAGGGGGTAAAAACCAAACACTTTTTTAAACGCCTCGTCCAAAATATGGTCTATGTCCATGTTTCTATCTCCAAGTTAATCTGGACACGTGTTCCATTAACTGTGAACGACGACACTTCAAGGTCTTCGTCTCCCCCAGCAAAGCCAACCAAGCGAGACTTTACGCCTTCCATGTTGAGCAGTTTGCACAGGTCTTCTGTGTTCAAGCAGTTTGCCAGATCTTCCATAGATATTTCGCCTTTAACGGTCACGGAGCTATTAATAATCATTATGTTTCATCCTCTTCAAATATTGAGTTTCCAAGCTCTATTGGCAATTCGACGGTCACGGAGCGAAACTCGCATGTTGCGCACTTTCTCCGTCTTCTAATTGTTTTAAAGCCATATTTAGTATGCGGGCGGCTGTCCCAAGTTATCAGCTTATGCTTACAATCGGGGCAGTGAGAGATGTTATTCATTCGACAATTTGTCCTCGCCAAACATATACGCGCCCGAAAAGTTTAACCCCTCGTCCTCGTATTTAGCCCAGACCTCAATGCCCATCGCATATAACTTATCCCACACAGGACGAGGTGGAGCGTATGCCGTCC
>Ga0308008_1000197_pt1 | contig 28928 bp, 34 predicted proteins | sample Neamet125_FD_203140 | JGI IMG/M metagenome (GOLD analysis project Ga0308008, IMG submission 203140) | Marine microbial communities from water near the shore, Antarctic Ocean - #125 | ecosystem: Environmental > Aquatic > Marine > Unclassified | place: Southern Ocean | collected 2014-07-24
TCATAACGCCTAAACCTGGTTACGTAGTTTCTGCTGCTGCTTTTACAAACAATACCGGTAGTTTATCTGGTATATCAAGTATATCATTTTCTAACAGTGGTACGGCTAATACATTAGGTAATACTGTTTTAGTTGCTGTAGATTTAACAGATACATTTGTAATGCCATCTGCAGACACAACACTAACTATAGATGTTGATGGTGCCGCAATATTAAGACAATACGCTTTAACTGGTAGTTTTACAACAGAAGAAACCAATACAACAACTACCTCTGGAACATCAAACTATAGCGCTGGTGGTAATTTTGGAACACAAGTTATTGTTTTTAATAAAACATTTACAGCTAATAGTGGTTTTAGTTTTTCTGAGCATAATTTAAAAGGAGCTCTTATAAATATAATATCTCAAGACAATAACGATAGAACTTTAATAACTTCTAGTAATACTTTAGATAGTGAAGGAAGAATAATAGCATGCACTTTTACTGTTAAGTATACTTTTCCTAATGAAGATATATCTGGACAAGAAATTTACTTTGTAGCTAAAGCTGAACAATATTTTGTTCCTGTTGTTGAAATAATTGCGTATAACATAATAACAACAAATATAGATCCAGTAGGTGTTACTAGAAGAATGAAAGTTTATGGTACACCAACAGCTGTTTTTAGTTTAGCTGTAACGAACGAGGACTCAACGTCAATACATTCAATATCAAACCTTACAATAGGTGCTACTGGCAAACAAGAGTTTGATATAACTTTTCCAACAGTAACAGATAGTGATCATTACGACTTTATTTTAACAGGTAGTAATGTTTCAACTAACTTTGGTGGATCAGGTGAACAAGCTCACTCTTTTAGAATTAGACAAGATCTACCTATAACAGTACAAGCTAGATTATATTATTCAGGTACCGCACCTTCTGGTGTTTCAATATCAGCTAACAAATCAATAACATTACAACCAAACTCTATTAATTTTGACTTTGATAACGGAGAGAACTCCATGTCAAATACATTTACAATAACTAGAGCAGCTGGTTTACAAATAGACAATGCTACTGGTAACGTGTTACAATTTACAAACATGTCATCTAATGGTGGAACTATATTTGGTTCAAACGAAACTACTCCACAATTTTTTAATAGTTTAATTTTTACAGCTACTAACGCATCTACAATTTCTGCTCAACTGTTAGGTATGGTTGAAGTAAGTGGTGGTGATGATGTAATTTCTTCATTTGATTTACAGTCTTATATATCAGCTGGTAATACTGCTCCTGTAGCTAACACAGTAAGTGTTTCTTCTAATAAAGGTGGTGGTGTTCTTGTAACGTTAAATGCTACGGATGCTGATAGTGATAGTTTAACTTACACTATAGTATCTGTACCAAGTCAAGGTTCTTTATTTACAGACGCTAGTAAAGGAACTGCTGTAAGTGCTGGAACTGCTTTATCTGCAGCCACAGTATATTATGAGCATAATAATTCAAGTAATTTTACAGACGCATTTACTTATAAAGCTAATGATGGTACAATTGATAGTAACACAGCTACTGTTAATGCTGCTATAGGTGTTTCACCCGGCGCTTCAATTACTACTACTGGATCAGCTGGTGTTTATTTAATACCTATTGTTTTAGGTACAGGTGCTGGAACATTTAAAGCTCACTGTAACGCTCAAACTGTTCCTGATAGATTCGAGATACTATACTCTAACCTTGACAACGCTGCTGGTAATACACTAGCTAACATGGATGTTCAAGCAGATTCATTATTTGTTGGTGATGGTATAAGTAGTACAGCTCCAGCAAGACAACAATTCGGCCCAAGTGGTATGGGTTTATTTACATACAATGGATCTAGCTTTGACACTACTAGCTCAAACTCTCAAACAGTAACTATTACAAATGATGATGTTGCTAGTAATGCAACTGGAAACAGAAGTAATGCTTCACCTAATGGAGCTTCTTTTGGTAGTGGTAATCAATCTGGTGTTCAAAACTTAGTATTCACATCAGCATCAGATACCACTGGATCATCAAACTTACCTCACAGTGATGGTAATATATGCTTAACATTTACAAAAGCCGCTACAACAAACACTTTCTTAGCTTACTTAAGAATAACTGGAGTTGGTGGTACGTCTTGGAATCTATTTCAAACTGAATTCGTTTAAAAATAAATAAATATGCCTAGTATAACATTAAACTTTAACAACCCTATAAACGTTTCAATACAAGAAAACAGCGATAGCTCTACTAGTTATGCTGGTGCAGATATAGTATACTTTCAAACATCGAGTAATGTTATTAGCGAAATAGGACCTTGTAAAGGTGTAACAGAAACATCAGTTACTTGTGAAATAGCTAACGCTTCTCCACGTCCTTCAAATGGTGACTATATCTTTTTTGCTAAAGCACCACAAACTAATATATCTGGTATAGTGGGTTACTACGCAGAGGTTGATCTAGAAATTACAGCTACAACTAAGAAAGAGTTGTTCGCTGTTAACTCTGAAATCTTTGAATCGAGCAAATAATGTGTAATTATAATAATAACTTAATAAATAAATAATATGATAGGAGCAATGGGACCCGCTGGAGCAGTTATTGGTGGTCTTACCGGAATAGCTGGTGGGATTATAGGAAGCGGTAAAAGAAAACGAGAACAAAGAGAGGCCCAAGCGGAATTTAACCGTAACAAAGCAAGATATGAAAACTTAGATACTAGTAACTTAGCTAGTAATCTAGACAACGCATATGAAGACCTAACAGTAAACCAACAACAAGCACAGTTTGCTTCTCAACAACAACAACAAGCCTTATCAAATACAATGGGTAGCATGCAAGGTGCGGCAGGTGGTGGTGGTATTGCTGCTTTAGCTCAAGCTATGGCTGGTCAACAATCACAAAACTTACAATCTGCGTCTGTTAGTATAGGTCAACAAGAATCTAGAAATCAAATGCAAGCTGCGTCTGGTGATATGCAGAATCAAGCTGCAGAAATACAAGGCGCTCAACAATCAAGAGCTGCTGAATTAGATAAAACAGAGACAATGTTAGGTATGTCACAACAAAGATTAGGTGCTGCAAACGCAGCTAGAGACAAAGCAACACAGTCTTTAGTATCTGGTATAGGTGGTTTAGCTGGAGGTGTTGGAGCTGCTCAATCATCAGGTGCCGATCAAATAGGTGCAGGGAAAAGCAACTTCCTTAAAGAAACAATGACCGGATTATTTTAATATAAAGAAACATGGCAAATCAAAACTTAATTAAAGGAGCATATATGGGGCCGCAAAACGCGGGTATAGCTGACTTGTATTTAAATAGCATAGCTAAGAAACAAGGTAGAATGCCCGGTAGATATGGTGGTAGAATACCCGTACCTTATAAAAACATGCAGAACTATCTTAATAAGAAAGTAGATACATATATAGATAACTTACCAGCTGGATATGAAGTTGAAAAACTTCCTGCAAGTATGAGAGATGGTGTTACTAACTGGTCTAAAGATATGCAAATACAAGCTGGCAACTGGGCTAGAACAATGAAGAAAAACAAACCTGGTTCTTCAGCTTACATAGAAGCTAAGTCAGGTTTTCAAGGTATTAAAAATCAATTTAAAAATATAAGTACAAACTTAGATCAATTTAAAGCTTCTAAAACAGAGTTCTTACAAGATTACGATAGTAAAACAATATCAGAAGGAGCAGATACAGATATGCTTAAGTTATTATATTCTAGTGAAAACCATAATTATACATTGGTTAATGGACAATTGCAATTTAGACTACCAGATGGTAGTATGATAGACGGTAACAACTTACCTAAGTATTTTAACAAAAACTCCGACGGAGCAAACAAGTTAATGCAACTAAATGAATCATCGTATAAATCAGGTGGGAGCTGGGATAGTTACACTAAATCAATGTACGAAAGAAAAGTTAGAAATATTGTACAAGAAAAAGGTAGGGAAGGTTTATTATCTTTAGCTACAGATAAGTTCTTAGATGCGCCTATAATAGCTAAGGACAACCCTAACGGTTGGTTGTTGCAAGAAGAAAATCACGAACAACTAGAACAATACGTCATAGACCAGTATGTTAGTGGTATGGAATCAGCTGCAGGTCAAGGTTATGAAAGAAAGCAAAAATCAACTACAACAGGTGGTGGTAACGCACAAAGTTCTTTGGCATCTGTAGAATATAGAGATCAATACTGGGGAAGTGGTAATTTAAATATGATTACAAATGAACCTGGTTGGCCAAGTACACATGAGGTTGTTGATAATGGAGATGGAACTTTTGATGTTGTATATAGATCTAGAGCCAACGCACCTATAAATGTTTTAGGAAAAAATTTAGACCCAACAAATCCAGATCATAAAAGATATTGGGATAACATAATTGGTGGTGGAAGCACTCCAGCATCATCATCTAGTATAGATACAAACTCAATATAATATGGAAGAACTTTACAGACAACTATACGAAAAATATAGTCCAGGTCTAAGTGAAGAAGAGTTGAATACTAAACTTCAATTCGCTTCTGAACAAGACCCAGACGAGTGGGTCAATGCGTTTTATCAGAAGTACACAGGCTCAGGTCCGAGCGAAGAACAATCAAACTACATATCGAACTACATTAATCAACCTAAGCAACCCTCAAATAGAGAGAAGATAATGGCTAAGGAAGAGGAGCCTAGTTTTTGGGATAAGTATTCTCCATTTGCTAAAGCTGACAAGCTTAAGTCTATGAACGACGCTTTGTTGGATATTGACGGCGAGTATAACCAAGAGCAGATTAATAATATCATTAAAAACAATAATAATCCCCAGCCTATTTCTGATTTCACTAAAGATTTCAATAAAGAGATAGAGGACAGAAGAGTTCAATTTAAAAAAGATAATAATGGTGAAGAACCAAATGCTTTTGAAGATACTAAAATGGCTTTTGGAGCTTTTAAAAATCACCCAAAGCAGGCGCTTTTAACAGCTTACGAGTCTTTAGTACAAAACACAGTTTCATTGTACTCTGGAGATGCTAGGGCCGTTGGTATAAGTACAGCTATAGCTGGTGCAAATGAATTTAGAAAAGGTAAAAAAGGAAAAATAAGTACGAAAGCCGTGGGATTTTTAGGGTCTATGTATTCTTTAGCACAAGGACAAGTTGATGCTGCTTATGCTTTAGACGAGTTAATAATGGAAGAGCTAGGAGAGGGTTACACAGGTAAAGACCTACAAGGCTTAATGGAGAACAAGGAGCTGTTTAATAAAATGAGAAGAGCATCTTTAATAAAAGGTGGTACAACTGCTGTTGTAGATAAGTTAGCTATGAAGCTAACAGTCAAGGCTGGACCACTCGCTAATAGAGCAATACAACAAACTATTGGTAAAACAGCCCCTGGTGTTGTTTCAAAAACACTCGGAATTGCGGGAGGAGCAGTCGCAGCTGTAGGTGTCGAAGGTACCGCTGGTGCTTTTGCTGAGGCTGTCGGATCTGTTGCTAAAGATACTATTGGTATGGGTATGACAATGGATGAGGCTTTAGCGGCTTTAGATGGTGTTGAATTAGCTGGTGAATTTATAGGCGAAGGAGTTGTTGGTGGACCTGTTGCCGCTGTACAAGCAGCAAAAGACATTGGGCCATCTAAATATACACTAAATGGTAAAGAGCATGGTCAAGCTGATTTCATGGAGTTAACAGGTGGTATGACAGATGAAGAGATTGCTCAAGTAGATTTTGATGTAACAAATAACAGCGCCATACTAGATCCATTAACAAAAAGAAGAGCTGATGGTATTATAAAAAATAATCTAGATACTAGAGTAACGGATCAAGGTGATAGAGATACTTTGTTTAAATTAGAATCAGAGTTACAAGAGTTAGAATCAAAGGGTTCAGTAACACAATCTCAAAAAAATGAAATAAGTAATAAAAAATCTGAAATAAAAGATATAACTAATACTTATTTTGAAAAAAATAAAGGTTTAGAAGAAAATAAACAAACCACAAACCAACAAGTATTAAAAAAAGCAGTTGGTTCAGATATAGCTGAAGCTATGGGTGGTAATCAGGAAGTGCTTCAATACGATGAGGTTGTAGAAAGATTTGGAGAAAAAGCTGGTAGGCAAGCTGGTTTTATAGATGCTGAAACTGGTAAAGTTATTGTTAATAAAACAGTGGCAATTGACGCTGGAGGAAATCTTAATGTTGCTGGTCATGAATTTATACATCAAGCATTAAACGCTAGGTTAAATGGAAAAGACAAACAAGCTAGTGAAGCTGCACAAAAAGCTATAGAAAGCTTTAAACAAAAAATGGCTAAAGACAATGCAGATATTCACGCGATGGTTTTAGATAATTTCAAACAACTAGACTACAGTAACGAAGAAGTTTCTGGTGTAAATGCAGATGAGTATTTAGCTCAACTATCAGATTTAATGTCTAAAGACAAAAGTATAGCTAGAAAAATACAAGGCAAAGGTAGAATAGAATCTTTTATAGATAGTGTTAAAGATCTTATATCAGATACTTTAGGTATACCAAAAGCAGAACTTAACTTTAAAACGGCAGATGACGTTACAGACTTCATGATAGCTCATAATAAAGCGTTTCAAACAGGTAAAACAGATGCTAGGTTTAAAAAATTTACTAGTAAAAAGATTGCATCGACAGGTAAGAGAAAATTTAGTAAAGTAAACCTAGACGGAGAGGGTACTTTAGAAAACAAGATAAATGCTTTAGCTGGTGATGCAAAAACAAAAGCTGAATTTCAAGGACCAAATGGTAATTTTGGTAAAGTTTATGAAGCTATAGTGTTTGGTGATTTAGATAGATTAATAACAAACGTTAACTCAACACAAAGAGAATTAGTTAGAGAAGAACTAGCTATAAGACTAGCTGGTAGACCAAAAACAGCAAAAAAGATAGCAGAACTAGAAGCAAAAGGTATAGATCCATTAGCTGGTTATGATCCTGCTAAAGCAAAATTATTTAAATGGTTTGGTAGTAATATAGCTCAATCAAAGATGGTTGCTAATAAAGCTTTATTTAAAGATAGCGAAAACAAAGGACCTAGCTTAGATGAAGCTAAGAAAAATGCTGAAGGTGATTCTTTTGCTACTCAAATAGAAGATACTACAGAATTATTACCTGACGAAATACTAGACAAAAAACTTGCTGACGAACGAAAAGCTAAACAAGCTCCTGTAAAAGTAAAAGAAACATTGAGAAGAAAAATGGGCTTTGAAAGAAATGGCGATGTTCACAATAAAATCAAAAAAGCTGTTTCATTGAATATTCTTAGAAAAATGAATATTAAAAGAAAACCAGTTAAAGCTGAAAAATTAGCTGGAGTAGAGGTTGATAAAGATGGTAAGATTTCTGAAACTCTTGATATTACAGATTTAAGATGGCAAAAAGAAATAAGTAGAGCATTAGGTTTAGACTTACAAGAAACTATGTATGATGTTATGGGTAGAAGCACCGTAGATTATACTAACTTTTTAGATAAGTTTATAGTAGAAGCTTTTGAAATGATGGATCAAAACTTAATAAACAATAGATACAAAGATCTTGTTGTTAAAGTTGTTGATAGACAAGGTTCAACACAATCATCATTAGATAAGAAAGTTAAAAGCAAAACAGCTGGTAATGCTTTGTTTGAAAAATTACCTAAAACTAAAGAAGAATTAGTAGAATACTTTTTAAAGCGTGGTAGAAAAGAAAGTTTAGCTCAAGTGTTAGGCACAGAGTTTGCTCACGATGCAACAATGGAAGTTTTAGCTGAACCAGAAATAATGAGTAAAGCTGAACAAGTACTTGTTAATAAAAACAACTTAAAAAATCAAGCTTTAACATCTCTTATAGCTAAACAAATAGGTAGAGACTCAAAATTAAAATTTAGTAAAGTTTTAGATTTAGATCAAAAGGCTGAATTTGTTGAAAAAAGCCAACCGTTTATAAACTTGATTAAAGGTTTTCCAGTAAACAGAAAAAACATAATAAACGCACTAGCTGTTCAGTTTCCTAATTGGGATGCTAAAACATTAAATAGCTTTGCTGGAGAAATAATTAATCCAATAAGTAGATATTTAGATCCAAAACTTAAAAATAAAGGTATAAAAAATAAAAACATAGATCCTTCAACTTTTATTTTTGAAAGTTTAAATTTAAAAATAAATAAACAAAACGATAACATAAATAAAATAACTGGAAATAAAGAATCTTTTAGAGATTTGTTCTTTAATGATGATAAGCAAGCTAATGTTAAAGAAAATCTTAAAAACTACTTTTTAGACTCTATGAGTAAAGAGGTAATTATAGATGGTAAAAAAACTAAAGTGCCAATAACTAATGACAAAGAGGTGATAAAGGTTCTTCAAGGTTTAATGCTTCATAAATCTCACAACACTGTTGGTGGTAAAAACTTTAAAAAAAGATACCAGTCTTATAGTAGCGCTAAAGATTTTTACGACAATACATTTGCTTTTATACCAAATGTCACTGTAGTAGGTACTAAAACAAAACAAGGAATGTCTTACGCAATACATTATAAAGGTGTTAAGGTTAATTTTCCTCCAGCTGTATCACAATCAACTAAACTAGCGGTAAAAGGTAAAAGAGTTAATAAAGCTAAAGCATGGTGGGTAGAAAACTATAATGACTATAAAGAAAGTGCAAAAAGAAACTTTGATGAAGTTAATAGGTATTTAGCTTACGTAGCTAAAATAGAAGATACTAGTGTTAAAGCTATGATGATAATGTCAATGAAGCAAGGTATGGGTTCTATGCTGAAGTCTGCTGCTCGTGTTGAATATCATTATGAAAGTAATTACAAAGGTGAACTGATGTTTGAACACATGGTACCTACTGAAAAAGCCTTGTTTGATTTATTAAGCTTTCACTCAGGTAATAAAAAATATACATTAAAACAAATACAAGACCAATACGTTGTTGCTATTATTCCGAAAACAATGGACAACAATATAAACGTTATATTTAATCAAGATAGATTATCTAGTTTTGATTACATAACTGACGACGCTAGTTTACTATATTATAATCCTGCTACGTTTGGTTACACAAACATGTATGCTATGAAATCTGTTAGCGGCGAAGGAGAAGTAATAGGCGAGCAATGGTCTAATTTTAAAGGAAAAATAAACAGTAAAAAAAATCAACAAGCTTTAAATAGACTTAATAAGATACAAGATATAAGAAACAACAACTATAAGTTTTCTAAAACTCCTGATAAGGGTATGAGCATATTTGATTTTGATGACACACTAGCTCAATCAAACAGTATGGTTGGTGTTAAAATGCCTGATGGTAAGAAAAGAAAAATAAATGCTACAGAGTTTGCTATTGAATCAGCTGACTTAGAAGCTGCTGGAGCTACTTTTGATTTTAGTGAGTTTAATAAAGTAATAGATGGTAAGAAAGGACCTTTCTTTGATTTAGCTCAACAAATAAATAGTAAGTTTGGTAGTAAAGAAATATATGTATTAACAGCAAGACCACAAGAAGCTTCTTATGCAATACATGCTTTTCTAAAAGGTATGGGATTAAATATACCTTTAGAAAACATAACTGGATTAGAAGATGGTAAAGCATCTGCAAAAGCTGATTGGGTTATAGCTAAAGTAGCTGATGGTTACAACAATATTTTATTTGCTGATGATGCAATAAAAAATGTTAAGGCTGTAAAAGAAGTATTAGAAATAGCAGAAGTAAAAAATGACGTAAGACAAGCTAAGCTTAAGTTTAGTAAAACACTAGATGAAAACTTTAACACTATACTAGAAAGGAAGTCTGGTATTAATAAGAACGAAGAATACAGTAAAGCCGCTGGTAAAGCTGCTGGACTAGGTAAAGGTAAGTATAAGTTTTGGATGCCACCATCAGCTGAAGACTTTATGGGTTTAATGTATAACATTTTACCCTCTGGCGAAGCTGGTAATAAATCTCTTAAGTTTTTAACACAAGCTTTGATAGATCCATACTGGGCAGGTACAAGATCACTTAACGCTGCAAAGCAAGCTTTAGGTAATGATTTTAGTGCTTTAAAGAAAAGGTTTCCTAAAGCGTTTAAAAGCTTATTAAAAGATGTTGGTCATAAACAATATTCAAATGAGCAAGCTATAAGAGTTTATCTTTGGAACAAGGCTGGATTTGAAATACCAGGTATGTCTAAGGTAGATATAGAGAAGTTATCTGATATAGTAAGAAACAATAGTAACATGAGAGGTTTTGCTGATTTAGTCGGCGCTACAACGAAGTTAAAAGAAGGTTATATAAAACCTGGTCAAGACTGGGTTAGTGGCACTATAGCTTATGATTACTTTAGTATAGCTCAAAAAACAAATAGAAAAAAGTTCTTAGCTAGCTGGATAGAAAGAAAAAATGAAATATTCTCTGAGAAAAACATGAATAAACTCGAGGCTATATATGGTGAAGATTATAGAAGTGCCTTAGAAGATATACTATGGAGAATGGAAAACGGTACGAATAGAACTACCGGTAAAAACAAACTAGTTAATAGTTGGATGAATTGGGTTAACAACTCTGTTGGTGCTATAATGTTCTTTAACAGTAGATCAGCTATACTTCAAACAATATCTATGATTAACTTCATAAACTGGTCTGATAATAATCCACTAAAAGCTGGTATGGCTTTTGCTAATCAACCACAATTTTGGTCTGATTTTAGTATGATATTTAATTCAGACATGTTAAAACAAAGAAGATCTGGATTACAAAGTGATGTTAATGAAGCTGAAATAGCACAAGCTGTTGCTGGTAAAACAGATAAAGCTTCTGCTGCTATATCTTACTTATTGAAAAAAGGTTTCTTACCCACACAGATGGCAGATAGTTTTGCAATATCAATGGGTGGTGCTAGTTTCTTTAGAAATAGATTCAATACATATAAGAGTCAAGGTATGACAGAGGCTCAAGCTAAAGATAAAGCATTTGGTGATTTTGCTAAAACATCAGAAGAATCACAACAATCTGCTGATCCTGCTTTAATATCACAACAACAGGCTGGACCGCTTGGTAGACTGATACTTGCGTTTCAAAACACACCAATGCAGTACGCTCGATTAATTAAAAAAGCTGTTCTAGACATTAAAAATGGTCGTGGAGATGTAAAGACTAATATATCCAAGATTATATATTATGGTGTAATTCAAAACATAATATTCTCAACATTACAATCAGGTTTATTTGCACTAGCTTTTGACGATGAAGAAGATGAGAAGCTAACACAGAAATTAGAAGATAAAAAGCTAAGAGCTTTAAACACATCTATTGATAGTTTATTAAGAGGTGGTGGTGTATATGGTGCTGGTATATCTACTATTAAAAATATGATACTTCAATTTAATGCTCAAAACGATAAGGATTATAGAGCAGACCATGCTTACACGATGATTGAAGCTATAAACTTATCTCCTCCTATTGGTAGTAAGGTTAGAAAAATTTATTCAGCAACACAAACATATAAATTCAATAAAAAAGTTATACCTGAAATGGGTATGAGTGTTGATAACCCAGCTTTTTTAGCTATAGCTAATGTGGTATCAGCTTCTACTAATATTCCTTTAGATAGAGCTATAATGAAAGTTAATAACGTTATGGCTTCTTTAGATTCACAGAACAAAGCTTGGCAAAGAGTAGCTACATTTTTAGGCTGGAACACCTGGGATGTTGGTGTTAAGAACGAAGCTGTTGAAAAGGTTAAGGCTAGACTAAAGAAAACAAGTAATAAAAGAAAAACTAAATACAGAAAATAACTATGAGAAAACTATTTACATTATTAGCGTTGATCGTGTATAGCAACGTAAGCGGTCAGTTTTTAAAGGAAGTTTATAACGACTTTTTAAAGTATGGAACAGTTTACGTAGCTGGAGATGTGAACAACCCTCAAACAGAGGTTAAAGAATATTTTGTTAGAACAGATCCTGCAGATTTTTATGGTATACCAGAAGTAATAGATGAAACAACATATCACCCTTATGACTATAGGTTTGGGTTTGGTATACGTAAACTAGCTAGATTTGGTTACGAAAGTAAACCAGGTAACTTTTGGACAGGTAACGACAAGATAGAAAAACAAACAGCTTTATCAGCACCTACATCAGCTGTTAAAGGTTTAGAATACTTATTACATTGGGAAAAAGAAAGACAAAATGGTGATGAGTTTACAAATAAAAGATTATTTATAAGACACACTGGTAAATATCATATTGTAAAACTAGAAGACAGAGAATCTGGTAACGTAGGTTTTGAATATACTTCTGGTGAATTAAGAGCCAGGTTACCTATTGGTAAAAAGTTTAGTATATCAGCTGGAGCTATATATAGAACACACCAACAAGCTTATGGTTATAATCCTATAGAGATATGGCTTAATGAAACTAAAATAGATGAGATCACTGGTCAAGAGGTAACCGCTAATCCATGGTACTCGTTAGGTTTTGAATATGGTTATGATGACTGGTATTATCAGTCTAGTGATCAACTAGGTAATTTTAGATCTGATTGGTATTGGACAGATCCTGACGGAACCATAGTTGCTTGGACTGACGTTCAATTCAGAGATGAAGTATTTGGTGATCTTATGAATAGATTTAATAACGAGGCTCACGCTTTAATAGATGCTTTCGGTGAAGTTGCACCTATTATAGGTTTTGATTTTTATCATTATAAATCTAAGTTTTGGTTACATGCTTATGGTAACTGGATAATGCCTTATCACAAATACTTAACAGGTGACGAGGATGTTTCTTATTTAAATAGAAACAATTGGGGTAAAGGTGGTTTAGCTGAAGATTCAAACCTAGAACAGTGGAGTGATTACCAAGCTGGATTAATGTTTGGTTGGAAAGTTAGTAAATCAATAGGTGTATTTATAGAAGGTGAATATACTAAGTTTTGGGACAGTAAGATATACAATAGTAATATAGGATTAAACTTCACATTTAGATAATATGGCAAAGAATTTAGACGAAAATCATCAAATCGGTATAGATATAGATGGAGATGGTAAACCAGATTTTGGTTTATCATTAAAGACAATAGGCGCAATAATATTTGCTATAATATCTTTAACAGGTGTTTGGCTAAGCTTAAAATCAGATATAGCTTTAGCTATGGAAATGCCTGAGCCCGCAATATCTAAAACAGAGTGGGAATTAAAAGACGAATTAATACGTAACACCATCATGGATACGCAAGACGATGTAGAAATGATATTAGAAAAGTTAGATAAACTAGACGAAAGAATATACGACATACAAAAAAATAGATAACCATGAAGCAATTTATTTTAATATTAATATTAATACCTTTTATATCATATACACAATCGGATGTTCCTGATGAATATTGGATAGATGATTCTAATTTTCAAGAAGCTATAGAGGGTAAACACGCTTTTGGCGATGATGATCACGACACTATAGTTATAGAATTTTGGGCTAAATTTAATGATGTAAATTGTTTTGCTGATTGGAGCAAAATTGAAAATGCTAAATACTACAGAGTTGATATAAGTAAAGCTCCTTTAGCTAAAAAAGAATATAGAATACGTATGGCACCAACTTTATTAATATTTAAAGACGGTGAGAAAGAAGCAACATTTAAAGCAGGTTTAGATTTACTACTACCTACAGATTTAAAGGAAATACAAGAAACAATAAACGAAATTAACACAGCAAATAGATTTTAATTATGAAAGAAAAAATACAGAAATTAGTAGACAAATTTTGGGACTGGGTAATATCAACAAAGAAAAAACATGAATCTAAGTAAACACGTATCGTACAAAGAAGGAACTTATAGTGTAACAGCAAATAGGCTAGGTTTAAAGAATGATCCTACAGAGGAGCATTTAAAAAACATGAAGCTAATATGCGAAAAAGTATTTGAACCTCTTAGAGGTCACGTAATGCACCCTATAAAGATAAATTCTTTCTATCGTGGAACATCTTTAAACAAAGCTATTGGCGGAAGCTTGTCTTCACAACATTGTAAAGGCCAAGCAATGGACATAGATGATTCATACGGTAATGCTACTAATGCTTACATGTATAAATGGATCAAAGAAAATTTAGATTTTGATCAAATGATATGGGAGTTTGGTAACGATAAGAATCCAGACTGGGTTCACGTTAGTTTCGTTAACGAAGGAGAGAATAGAAATAGATGCTTGAAAGCTTATAGAAAAGAGGGATCAAGAAAAACTTATTATAAAATTATATAAAATGAAAAACAAAGACAAAAGATTTTTAGTTAGATGCGCAGGAATAGGATTTTTTTTAGCACTACTAGTTGGGTGTGGAACTTACGTAAAACAGCCTGTTGCTAGTCACATAGTTGCGGTAACAATAGAAGGAGATACTATCTTAGTTGCTATTGATAAGATTAGACCTAACATGTACCATAGCTATTATCCTGTTTACAGTAACTACTACAGACCTTATTATCATAACAACCATAATTACGGTAATTATCAGTTTAGATACTCTGACAATAGAGGAACTAGAGGAACTGGTGGAACTAGTAATAACAACAATAACAATAATAATAATAATAATAACAATAACAACAAGCCTGTCGTTAAACCAGTACCTAATATGCCTAAGAGTCAAGGTGGTACTGTAAAAGACCCAGGTAGAAAATAATTAATCATGGAAAGTGCATACACTCAACAAGGATGTGGACCACAAAAATTAGGGTCATCATTTAAAAAGAAAATGAAATGCTGGAAAGGTTACAAAGCCGTAGGTAAAAAGAAATCACCTAGTGGTAAAAAAACCAAAGGAGGTAAGGCTAAGATGGTTAACAATTGTGTTAAAATTAAAAAGTAATGTTTGAACTACCGGAATCAGCTTTTTTAAAAAAGAAAGGTAAGATAAGGAAAACCACTAAGGGTAAGGGAAGAAATTTCAGAACTAAGGAGGAAGGAGCAGGAATGACTGCTAAAGGAGTTAAAGCATATAGAAAGAAAAACCCTGGTAGTAAATTAAAAACTGCAGTCACAGGTAAGGTTAAACCAGGTAGTAAAGCGGCTGGAAGAAGAAAATCGTTCTGCGCTAGATCAAAAGGTTGGACAGGTGAAAGAGGTAAAGCTGCTAGACGCAGATGGAAATGTTAATATGAAGTTTTTTGATTTAAACAATAACGGTAAATACGATTGGTGGGAATATATCTTACCTATTTTATTGTTATTATGTGTAGAAATTATAGCTGAACTTGTAGCTAAATCTTTGATACCTTAGATTTTTTAGGTGCAGCTTTTATAAGCTTCTCACCCTTCATCCAGCCATCATATTTTATTATACTAGAATTGGTGTCACTAATTAAGTGCCACTTAACTTCTCCTCTTCTTTCTAAGAAAGAAACATACTGTTGTTCCATATCTTTATCATGAGCTGACTTATCCATAACATAACATGGTAAATGCCAACTATGAGGATCAGCCATACTTAAAGTACCTCTCTTGTCTCTTAGACCTGGTATATGTACTGTCTTTGCAAAAAAGTCGAAGCCTATAAGATCAATAGATTTATAGGTTTTTATTTTGTTTATAAACCAAAGTAATGTTATAAAACCAGCACTTGGTCTCAAGTCTTGTTTGAATAAGTTTTTACCAAACATACTCATAACCTCAACTAATTCTTCATCTGAATACATCTCTGTATAACTAGGAAAATTCTCTGGCAATCTATTCTCTAAGATCCAGTCTTTTAAACGAAAGTTTCCTCTACATCTATTTAAAAGAATCTTAGTATTTTTAAACTTACCCTTCTTAAACTTAGTTTTAGCAGTATTAAAGCACGGTGCTCTAAATTGACCCGTTGCCCATATATCACATTTAGTTCCTATTGACTCTTCTTGTTCGGTTGTTGCTAATAAAGCTCTACCAAACCTAACAACAATATCGTAGGAATCTATAGTCTTACCAAGCTTATGCTTCATAATTTCTACAGAATTACCTACGAATACTATTCTTTTATTTTTTACAGCTCGCTGTATACTTTCCACCATTCTTCAGATAATTCAGAATCTTTATATTCATCAAACCAAGGTCCACCTTCTGTGTAGTGTATAGCCCTTGCATTGTTTTTAGTTATTTTGTCTATACCTACTAGCATATTATATCTTTTAGGTAACTCACCTATAGCTTTTTCATTTAAAAACTTAAACTCATGTAGTTGAGATGGTGATGCATTGTCTAAATATTCTTTTGATAGTTTGTTTTTTAATTTGTTACAGTTAAATAACATTAAGCTAGACCAATTCTTTTTAGGATATGATTTATTAACTATACCGTCCATTTTATTTGACTTAGCTTCATAGTCTTCATGTTTAACTACAGATATAGCGCTTTCATTCATGTATCTACTTATCTCTTGAGGATTTACCCTCCATAAGAAATCATTATCACAAAAAATAGCGTATCCGTTATAGTTCATTAAAAGAGGTACATAAAATCTTGTAAAAGAAAATTCAGTTGATTCTCCCTCTACATCTTCTCTTTCATAAATACCATTTTTCTTTAACACTGACTTATCTAAATAAGTTATCTTAGCTTCTGGCCAATACTTTAATATTGAAGCCCTGCATACTTTACTTGCTTGAGGGTACTTTGAATCGTGCCCTATAAAAATTCTAATACTTCCTGGTTTTTTATTCATTGTTTACTTTTTTACCTGATGTTTTTCTAGTTATGTCGTCATGATTAAACTCTGCCCAATACAGTTCAAATGCAACTCCATCTTCTTTACCTTCAAACTGATGATACTTACCTGGTTTTACCATTGTAAAATCTCCAGGTTTTAATATTGTCTCATCTACAAGACCTTGATCGTCTTGCCAGACTCTTATTATCATCTCTCCAGACTCTACAAAAAAACCGTTCCATTTAAATTTATGCTCATGTTCTGAGCACTTATATCCTTTATTAAATTCTATTCGGTGAAACTCTAGTACTCCGTTTTTGTGTACCATTTCGGTTGCACCCCATACTTTTCCTGCTTTCATTTTTTCTGATTGTGTTTGAAGTAAGGTCTCTTCCAACCATTAGATGTCATTGGAAACCTTCTATTTATTATTACTTGTTTTTTTGGTTTTTCTAATACATCTACCATATTAAGCCATTTCTCTCTTCTATTATCCTTATCACTTGATATAACAAACTTATCTAAGCTTTGTTTTGGTTTGTTAGTAAAATGTATACTACAAAGTATTCTAGGCCCAATAGTTTCTACCTTATGAAACTGATATTGAGGTATGTATAGCAAATCGCCTTCATCTAGTATAAACTCGTCTAGTATTTCTTTAGGTTTATTAGGAATAAACTCTTTATATATAGTCCATTTAACCTTACCATATTGGTGAAACAAAAAGTTCTCTGTTTGATCTGCGTGAGCAGGAAAGCTTTTAGATCCAGCTTTAGGTGAAACATAAACATTGACTTGGCCTTGTTTAAAGTATTTCTCAAACTCAAACAACATATCTAACAACTGCTTGTTTTCATACTCCGCAAAAGGTATAACAAAAGATTTACCTTTAGTCCAAAGATCGTGTATTCCTTTTCTAGTAAAAAACTTTTGTTTTATTTTACCAGACTTAACCTTGTCTAAACACCATCTGTTATCTTCATCATCAAAATCTAATATTTGAAGATGCTTAATATTTGGGTATCTATTTATATACTTTGTTAAATGACCCCAGTTAAATAAGTTTTTATACTTATTTCTTCTAATTACCAAGTGTTTTTTGTTCCAATACTCTTTAAAGAAAAGACTAACTGGTATAGGATCTAATATGTCTTTTATTGTTATTTGTTTTTCCATTATCCGTCACAGCTTACACAGTTTTCAGACGTAGCTTCTTTAGCTATGTCACCTCTAAGAACAGACTCTGTTCTCATATAGTATAGGGTTTTAATACCTTTTTTCCAAGCATCTAAATGAACCTTGTTTATAAACTTAGGTTCTGCTTCTGATGGAAATGCTAAATTTAAACTAACAGCTTGATCTATATATTGTTGTCTTATTCCTGCTTGGTTAATTAGTTCTAGCTGATTGATTTCTTTGAAAGTTCTGAAGACTTCTTTGAGCGGTATGTCGTGATCGCCCAATGTAATTTTCTCTAATGCTTTTACGTCCTGCACCGAGCCCCCGTCCTTTAAGATCTGGTCCCATATTTTTTTATTATTTAAATTGTTTTCTTCTAATACTTTTTCAAGAGTTGGGTTTTTACGTATGAACGTACCTTTTGCGCTTTGGTCTGTAAAGACATTAGCAGCCCAAGGCTCAATTCCAGGACTAATATTCCCAGATAACTTACTGTTGCTAACAGTAGGAGCAATAGCTCTAAGATGAGTGTTCCTAAATCCTGTGCCAACGCACCATAATGGTTCACCATAAGCTTCTGCCAACGCCATGCTAGCCCTTTCCGATTCGATTTTAATTTGCGAAAATATTCTTCTTGTTTCATATTGTGATAATAATCCTTCGAAAGGTAAACCTTTCTGTTGTAAATAAGTATGCCATCCAACTACACCTAAACCTAATGCTCTACCTTTTTCAGCAGATCTTACAGAGTTTTCAAAACCTCTTCTGTTTTTAGCTTTTTGTATAAACTCTTCTAATACACCATCTAAAAACCATATACTATCATATATTAAATTACTGTTCTTCCACTCGTGATACTTAGATAAGTTTAAACTAGATAAACAACATATAAAGCTATGATTTTCATCTGTGTGTAAAGTTATTTCACTACAGATATTAGTCATGTGTACTTTTAATGCATTGTCTTTATAAGCAGAAGGGTTATTTTTATTAACATTACCCTTAAACATTATATAAGGTTCTCCTGTAGCTTTACGCTTTTGTAACAACTTACCCCATTTACGTCTAGCAACTTTATCTCCATCTCTAAGCTTTCTCATAAACTTATCACCTACGACTGCACATTGATGTAGATTAAGTGATTGACGGTTTACATCACCCTTAGGTTCTCTTATTTCAACCCAGTCTTCAAAGTCTTCATGTTCAATGTTTAGATTTACAGATGCTGCTCCTCTTCTAACTGATCCTTGATTTGTAGCTAAAATAGTAGAATCATATATTTTACAAAAAGGTACAACACCATCTGATGTGCCGTTACCTGTTATGTTTGATCCTGCTGGTCTTATTTGGTTTATACCAATACCAACTCCGCCTCCGTGTTTAGCTAGCAACATCATTTCTAAATTCTTTTGGCCAATGTCTATTATACTATCTGCGACATCAATACCAAAACAACTTATTGGCATACCTCTATCAGTACCAGTGTTACTAAGAACAGGACTAGCAAGACAGAGCCAACCTTTCCAAATGTAATCAAAAAAGACTTCCTCCATTTCTTTCTTCTGTAATCTAGTCGCAACTGTTTTAGCAACTCTTCTGTACGCTTGTCTTGGTGTTTCATCTTCTAATAAATATCCTCCTTGTATTGTTTTCTTGTATACGTCAGACTCAGCCCAACTTGGGTAGTCTACACCTTTTTTCCATCTATTACTCCACATTATTTTTTAGGTTTAGTGTGTGTATATCCTTTCTTTTTTAATTCTAAATGTTTTTTATATGTTGCTGCTTTAACGCTCTTAGAGCCTTTATACATCATGTGTGTTTTAAATTTTTCTGCCATTTTTTTTATGTTATTAAGTGTTTAATCCAAGCAAATAAACCATTAAGGTTTAATGCTACTAAATTCCATTGTTTTCTCGATCCTGTTTGTATCATAACACAAATAAAACCTACTATGTATAGCATCGGCTCTAAAGTCCACTGAGCTGCAACTAGAAAACCGGCACCCATATATCCAATACGGGTAGCCATTCTTTCTAGTGGTTTTAATTGTCTTCTTCTTTCAACAAGAAATTTTCTCCATTTATAATTTACCATACATCTTCAAAATCTTCTCCTTCATTTGCTTTACTATAGTCAGTTGACCTAATCGCGAAAAAATCAGTGTGGGTATGACCCCCAGTAAGATGATAGAACCAATCCAAATTACCCGCTGCTTCTTCGTCATATGAGAAGTACGATCCAAGATCGATGTAACCCAATTCCGTAAGTTTTTCATTTGTTCTTTTTCTTATAAATTGTTTTAAGTCATAAGCTTTAATGCCTTCAATGTCACCCATTTCAAACATCTTATCTATATACTTTTCTTCTAGCTCAACCATTATCTTAGATGCATCTATTATGTCTTCTCTACAATCTTGCAAAAGAGTTTTATCTTCATCACACATGTGTCTAAACAACTGACAACCCATTCTACTGTGTAAAGATTCATCTCTTACGGACCATTTCATTTGTTGCCCGATCCCTTTGAGTAAATTACGTAGCTGAAAGCTATAAAGTACTGCAAAAGCAGAATATAAAGAAACTCCCTCTGCGAAAGCAGAAAAAACAGCCAATGACTTTCCGATACCGACTCTATCGTTGCCATCATATGCAACGAGGTTGTCAAAACGATCAGCCGTAGCAGGTTCATGTAAGAACGCTTCATAATCTTCTAATTTTAATGTTTCATTTAAATAACTATACGCTACAGCGTGTACAGTTTCCTGTGAGCCAAACATCATAGCCATTTGTTGTATCTCGTGCTTTGGAAACCACGATACTACCTTCTGCGTCCAGTAATCACTTACTGCACATTCAGTTTGAGCAAAACCTAATAGGATATTTCCTACTAGGTGTTTCTCTTTTACTGTTAAAGATTCGTTCCAATCCTTAACATCTCCACTCATTGGTATTTCAGTATGTAACCAAAATGCTTGAGCTTGTTTTAACCAACCCTCAGTATAATACTCAGGGTAGTCAAATGGTTTGTATGCGATACGCTCATCAAATAATCCCATATTTTAATAGTTTAAAGTTAAACAAATGTCAAATATACCTACGTAAATTACGTGATCTATTTTATCTTCTTCTGGATATTGTCTATACCCAAATAGTATTCCGTTAAATAAGCCAAAGCTTAATTCCCAATTATTTTCCTCCATCTATTTTTTTTATAAGTTCAACAGTCATATCACACTCTTTTTGATTTTGAGGTTTATACAGGGTAAAAGGTCCTATCCTATTGTTTGCCATTAGCTTTTTAAACATCTTCCATCTTAATGGAAAAGATTCGTTAGCTCTACCTTTTGTTTCAATTACAAAACCTTTACCTATAAAGTCAGGCGTGTATTTTATATTTAAAATCTTTTTATTACCTCTGTTTTTATAATCACCCTTTCCATTACCGCATCTTTCATAAGATTCAAATGGAAAATCAAAAGCTTCAACCAGTTCAAATGTTTGGCCCTCGTAAAGAGCCTTGATCTTGGCTTTTCTTAAAGCCATCCACATATAACGTTCTAAACCTGATGCAAAGTTTATCCCGTCATACGTAATTTTCTTAGACTGAACAGGTCCTTTTTTTCTTTTAAAGAATCTTTTCTTCATTTACTTCTATATTGGTTACATCTGTAGTAAATCTTTTATAAGCAACTTCTTCTATCTCATCTTCTAAACATCTTCTAGCTGCTTGTATATACAGTATTGCATCCATTAGTTCTTCTTGTACATCAATTAGAAATCTATTAAGATCTTTTTCTTGACCTTCGATCTCTTGCATCATTGTAGCACCGTACTTTTTCTGGCCTATAAGGCTTCGTTCGTCCATCTTTCTTAAGACTTGTTGAACTATTTTATCTTCTGTTTTAATTCTCATCTTTCACAAATGTTCCGTTAATCATTTTTCCTGTTCTCTTGTTTATAACTTCATATGCTGTTGCTATACACGTTTCAATATCAACACCTTCTAAATGTGCTAAGTTTGTAAGTACAACAACCATATCACCAATAGCGTCAATTATTTCTGGCTTATCATTTTTTAATAAAGCTTTTGCAAGCTCTCCAGCCTCTTCTTGTAATTTAACGTATTGCGTGTGTGAATTACCTTCATCATATAAGCCTCTGTCTTTGGCCCATGTTCTTATAAGATCAAACATTTTGTCTGTTGGTTTATCATTAGTTGATTCTAGTATAAACATATCGACATTGCTATCAGGTGTTCTGTTTGTGAAGTTTGATAAAGCTTTGTTGTATACGTAGCATCTATCATTATTAAACATGGAGGTTTTAACGTTGTTCATGATCCAATGAACCATTTCAACTGTTACTTTAAATTCTCCATATTCTGGGTGTTGCCATTTTATCCCTATGTTATCCATAAGTTGTCCTTTTAGTTTATTAACTGGACAAGGGAAGGTTGTGGTTTGTTCGGTCACGTTTATTTTCATACTGTTTGTTGGTTTAAGGTTTTTGTATGGTACCATATCTACTCGGTACCCATATTCTCTCTGTCTCTCTAACTCTAAAGAAGATATATAATCTATATCATCTGAGCTTTCTAATATTTCATATTCATCGGGTGAATAGCCTTGTTGTATTGTGACCCGGTTATTAAGATCACAGGTAACGCCTATCTTTTTACCCGGAATGTGGTATAAATGATATGTCATAATTTATCGTTATATATGTGCATGTTATGTGCGTGATGGTAATACCATCCGACGTCAATAGACAGTCTGTCTGCAATCATTTTCATCAATGATGTAAATTGATATTGATCATTACAGAAACCGTACCAGATGTCATTAGAACGCATATAAACAGACATGTTAAGCTTATTGTCTATTATTGTAAACTGTATTGCATAAGTACACGGCGTATCTTTAGCATACGTGTTGTGTTCTTTACAGTCGTATATACTGATAGCCGCGTGTCTAGTGTTAGGGTTGTCTCTTAATTTAGCAACAACATAATCTATTTGATTATTACGTTGCCATTGCCAACCATAGTTAGATCTTACATTTCTATCGCTATCAGCCATTGTTTCCCATATAGGTGGAACCTTACCATATAATTCACCTAGCTTATCTATACTAGGATCTCCTGATAAGTACCATTGCCATTCAGCTTCTGCATATTCATGAGACCATTTTCTAAACTTATTTTTAATATGATTATCCATTGGGTCTGAAATTGTAAAGCCAACATTAAACAAAGCTTTGGTATTATCAAAGTCTGCACCTGTTGTTATAAGCTCATGCATTATACAATTAAAAGCTTCGTTAGCGTGTGTGAATTTTCTTCGCATATTTTTCGTAATAGTATTTATAATAGTTAAATATAACTTCCCATAGTTCTCTAGAATCATAATACTTAGGTGATCTATTTATCTTACCGTTTATATTTATGTCTATATACCAACTCATAAAGTTTTCTTTACAAAAAGGTGATATATATATTCCATTGTTTATACACCAGTGATATGCTTTGTATTCATCACTGTTGTAAGAGTAACCGGGATCTCTTTGTTTTTTCTTTCTCATGCTTCCCAAGGCATAGGTTCAGCTTCGTTTACCGCATTTATTTGTGGTATAAAAGAACCAGATCTATGTTCCCATGTAAAGAAGGATTCTGCTCCGTTCTCACCTAGGTTTTGAAACTTACATTTTAATACTTTAACTTTAGTATTTTTAGCTTCATAATCTCTGTGTACTAACAGACCGTGATAACTAGCATCATACCATTCACCACCACCTTTTATATTATACATTGTAGGTTCTTCTATCTTTCCATCTTGGCCTTTATACATTTTAGTTGGATGTGCTACTATAAATGTTAAAACATCATACTTTTTACAAAAGGCTTCTATCTTTGCTAGATAGTCCATAGTATATCTATTAACATCATCTGAAACTGCATTTGTATCTCTAACCTTGTTGAAAGGATCAATAACTAAGCATTTAATACCTTTACGTTTGACTAGCTCAGCACCTTTACGTAGTACTGATTCTAAGCTATATTTATCCATGTCTATGAAATAATAGTTATCATTAACATGATCGGAAACTTCTTTCCATTTACTGTTGCCAATATCACCAGGTGCAGGCATATCACCCCAGGTCTTACGCATAAGCTTGTGGGCGTGTAAATATATGGGTGCATTCTCAGGACTAGCAAAAGCTGTCTTCCAACCATACATCTTATTATAACCTACTACCATCTGATCAACGAAATCTGACTTTCCGCTACTAGGTATCCCAGTAACAGTGATAAACTGGCCAGTATAAGTACTGAACACACTATCAAAGTTAGACAAACCAATTTGAAAGCCAGGCTTGAAGCCATTTTTGACAAAATCTTTAAGTTCATTTTCTATATTTTTAAGGGTTGTTACGTTTTCTAACGGTACAGCATGCGCAGCGTGTATAGCAACTTTTAGTGCTTCTACACCATGTGCTTGCAAATACTCATTAGCATCTTTACAACCTTCAAAATCTATTAAAAAACAATTCTCAGCGCCTAGCCTACGTATAAACTCTTGTCTAAGCATATTGCCAGGTTCATCAGCATCTACAGCTAATATTATTTTCTCTTTGTCATCAAAGTAATCAATACAATTATCTAGGTAATCTAGGTTATTGTGATTAAGTGTCGCCCCATTAGGTACTGATATTACATTAGGCAAACCTGCTTCATGTAATGCCAAGACATCCATTTCACCTTCAACTATTATACAAGTGTCATGACCTACAATACTATTTATATTGTAAAAGATCTTTTCAGCACCTTTATATAGTTTAAAGTTTTTACGCCCGTCTCGGTATTTAATATTAATGAGCTTGTTACCCATATAATAATTAAACTTTATCGCGTTCTCATTCTTACCAGTCTGTGGCATAAACTCAGAACCCTCGCCGACATCTAAGTCGACAAGAGTTTTCTGAGATATACCTCTAGACTTAAACCATTCAACAACTTTACTACTTGGTACTTTAGATGGTTCCATATTTGGAACCGTATATTCTCTATCGCTAGTACCTTTACGTTGATACGTGTGTAATTGAAAAGTTGAATCACAGTTGTGACAAGTACCGAGACCACGTTCCCAATCATAAGAAGCACATTTCTTTTTCTTATTCTCAGGTTTCCTTGTGTGTGAACAAACAGGGCATGTGCCTTGTGTTTTACCTACTTCAAGGTTGTGTTGATTGAAATCATCAATCAAAAATCCATTAATCTCTCTTTCTTCTACTTGCATTTAATTTAATTTAATTGTTACTCTCCGTCTCTACAGTCTGGGCATATATCACAGAAATCATGTTCCTCCTGCGATACTTTTTGCCCACACATTTCACAACTAAAAGGGTAGATCATCTGCTGGTGCAGCAACTGGTGCTGCTTGCTGAGGTTGATCTGTTCTTGGTGCAACCGCGACATTATCGCCGTTCGTCCAAACCACCTTTACGTTACCTAAATAAGTTTTAGCAGTTTTAGCATCTCTTTCTTCTTTAGTCTGTTGTACAGACACAGGACCTTGATTGCCAAACTGATCTAACTCATCATTTAACGTGATGGTTATCGGTAAGTATTTACCTTTTTTACCTATAATAATTTTATCTTTAGGTATTGTATTAAGGTTAATACTTGTAGCTATTATACTTGCCATATTATACTGTTGTTTGAAATAAATTATTAAACATTGTTCTTAGCTCAGTAGTACCTACCGAAGCTCCCGTAGCTTGTAATCTACGTCTAAAGTTGTCAGCTTTTTTACTGTACAAATGTAAACCGTCTGATGCATTTTTGTTTGCATAAAACTCTGTTGTAGGAAATGTCATTCCTGTCATTGCACATTCTTTTGTTGTAACTTTTCTTTTTCTTGCCATAATTATTATATTAAAGTGTTTTACTTATGAAATATTGTTTAGGATCGAAACCCTCGGACTTATAGAACAGCTCATAAGCTTTTTCTGCTCTATCGACCTTGTCTTTACCTTTTGAGTAAAATTCATCTGAACAATCAAATATTCCTATTTGATGTGTCGTCTTATCTATTACAATAAAAACCATATCATAACCGAATAACATTCGATATATGTATGCTTGTGAGTCATAGTTATATTTTGATGCTGACCAGCGAAACTTATTTATATCTGCTGTTGTCTTCAAATCAATAACTAGTTTGTCTTCATGATTTACAATATCGGCTTTTCCTTTCCACATGTAGTCACCTAGCTTTTTAACAGCTGGCACTTCATAATCTACATTATTGCCTTGTATTAAACTACTACAAACTTCATTGTTCATCATTTTATCTGACATTAACTCTATACCATCTACTTCATGTTGTAATAAACATAACTCACCACCAGACATTTCTTTATAAGCTTTAGTATTTCTACTTGATGATTCTACGATCTTATATTTCTTAAGCTTGTCTGGCTCAAGTATACAAGTATGAAAATAACCACCTATAAGAAATGCTGAACTAGGTTTACTAGGCTTCTTAAACGCTAATGGGTTAGTAAGCAAAGTTCCTATGTCTGAATTACTAAGGTATTTCCTGCCAAAAGCTCCATAATAGTCCTCGTCATTTTCTAGCTTTTTTAGGATTTCTTTTTTAGTCATACTATAGTGTTATTTGTTTTTCTATTTCAGGAGTTACATTATATTTCTTTTTGATAGCATCTAGTTGACCTCCAGCTTGTACAAATGATTTAGCTTTTTTAATAGCTAAGTTATCCATTGGTAAGCCGTTTGTTGCGTCAGCATCTGCTGTATCATCAATTAAGAATAAATTTCCTAATGCGTATTTCTTCCCATAACTCGAAGCTGTACCGAACTTTTGAGGCATTTGCATACCTTTTTGTTCTAAGTCTACACCTACTAGTGCGGTTGCGTGTATAGCACTTTCGCCATCACTAACCGTAGCAGTCGATTCTATTATAGGAAATGAACTACCATCAACAAGTGTTTCGTTGATTGTAACTGATACCCCTAATTCTAATAGATAAGGTTTAGTTGCTTCGAGAATGTCTTCGGCTGATCGGAAGTTGTACTTGCCGAAGGAGTTAAATCTACTTTTCTTCGATTTAAACTTTGTCTGGATCTGAGCCAGTTTTTCATTTAAAGTCATATTTAATTTAATTTAGTCTATATATATAATTACACGTTAGCGAATCATTGTTAAATAAAATCCGCTCCATAAACTACAGATAATCAAGCACTTGCGAGTGATCTACATTATCTATAAGTTTATCTACAGCTTGTTTTTTTAGCTGTGAAACTCTTACGTAAGATGAACTGCCTTCAATTTTTAATAAGCTTGCAATTTCTTTCGCAGAGTGTTTGTCGCCATGTAATCCATAACTTAATGTTAATACTTGATATTCTTTTTCTGTTAAATATCTTTTCAATATACCATCAAGATACATATTTAGCATGGTCATGTTATAAGGTTCTGACTTATCAGGTATTTGATAAACCATATCCTCATTATCAGCTGGTTTGTCATCTATACTTAAAAATATAGAATTAAAAAACATTGAAACCATTTTCTTATCTTTACCAAAGTTACGTCTAATTTCGTTAAGTTTATGCTCAGGTATTCTCATGTCACCACGATTAATATCTATAGCTCTTCTTATTTGACCTCTTATTCTTTTTGATAAAAAAGATTTTATAGTTTTTTCTTGATCAGGAGATTCTTGTAATAAATTTAAATCTAACCTGTCCACTGCTTTTGTTAAACCAGAACTACCTTCTTGTATTAAGTCCATTATAGTCATAACACCAGAAGCTTGTTGAGTTGTAGAGAATTTTCTAGATATGTTTTCTACTAGTGGTAGAAACATAGTTATAGTCTGTTCTCTGTTTAAGTTAGTAAATACGTTATTTTCTGCTTGTTCTCTAAGCTCTAATGGTACTGATCTGATCGACTCAACGACATCATTCTTCCATCTAACATAATTAACTACGTTATATTTCTTCATTTAATATTTGTTTTTCTTTTTTGACTTGTTTACTTAAATTTCTATAAATAGTTCTTGTAGAACAATCAAGCAACCCAGCTACTCTGCCCCATGTTATTCTTTTTGCATCATGGTTTAAGTTTAGCATGCATTGGTATATAGATTCTTCATCAACACGTGATGATCTACCTATTAATTTTCCTACAATACTTAGTTTCTGACTCAAGTCTAATCCTGAGTACATGTTAAATACTACTTTACGTAGCTTATTCGATGGTGCATCACCACCTTGGTTAAAAACATCTTCTATCATATCATTTAATATTTTTTGTTTTATGAAGAAGGTTACAAAACCATTTTGTTTGTCTGCTATAAATCTAAACACTGTATATAGTTCCTCATTAGGGTCAGGGTTTAAATAATATAACACGAGCATGTGCCATTTCAACGACTTGTATGTTGTTATCTTAGCTTTACTATTAAATAAATGATAACACTCATACGTACCGTCTTCGTAGTATTTATATTCTTTAGTTTCTATGCTAGGTATATCATTAATAGGATCTTGCCTATATAATATACGTCTATCATTTAACCATTTTATATTTCTTTCGTATGACATTTGCCTATTACTATTTATCTTTTAATCTCTATTGTCACATTTTCCCATTTACCAGCTTTTAATTTTTTAGAAACTAAAAAATCTATACGTGATGTCCATCTTCTATTCATTCTGTCTTGTACGGTCCATTCTCCATCGAGATCGCCCGCACCTGTTACTATTACTTTTACGCCAAAGGTCAAGCCTTTAGCTTCTAAATCTCTACTAACAGCTATCCACCTGTGTGATTGTGGATCTTCCATATTAATATGTTTACCACTAGCTGTTATGTGTGGAGTACTGTCTGTTTGTTCAGGCACTGCATGGTATATCGTCGCAGTAACCAACAACATCTTCAATGTATTTAGTATCATATAAAGTTTCTTTGTTATGCGCTATGTTTTTCTTTTCGTGTACGTAGTACAGCCAATATGCGTGTAT
>Ga0308008_1000198_pt1 | contig 28908 bp, 35 predicted proteins | sample Neamet125_FD_203140 | JGI IMG/M metagenome (GOLD analysis project Ga0308008, IMG submission 203140) | Marine microbial communities from water near the shore, Antarctic Ocean - #125 | ecosystem: Environmental > Aquatic > Marine > Unclassified | place: Southern Ocean | collected 2014-07-24
CTAGTTTCTCCACATCTATTATCATCGGCGCCATTGCATACTGTGCCTGAAGTATAAATGTTGAATAGAGGTATGTTACCTAGTCCTGGACCGCCAGCTTCTGTGCCGTCGAATGTTGTCCAGTCTGTGCTATCATATGTTGACGCACCATCGGCATTACCTACAAAGGCAACGCATAGATACGCTACAAATACTAGCTTGCTGAAGAAGTTTGTAATGTCCATTCTCTTTTACAAGTGCTCCCAGATTTTTTAATGCCTTTTAAATCACGGCCGTTTCTAGTAGACTTACCTGAAGTATGTACTGTTTTCTTACAAGCTGATATCCAATCTGATCTCTCTTTCTTCTTAACTGAATTTTCTTGTTTAACACGTTCTAATCTTTCAACTTCTAGTCTATCTAACTTTGCTTGGTAGTCTGTGTAGTCAGGTCTTTCTGTAGGATTGGCAACCCATTGTGCTGCTGCTTCCTGTCCAATAGCTCCTTGGTAAGGACAAGGTGTTCCTGCCATTTCCATCGCCTTGAATACTCTCTCATCTTGACACATTAAGGAAACCGCTGCTACCTTCATACCCATATCGTATACAGTTTTAGAAAGTTTAATTCTTTCACAGTTTAAATCGTTAATTGACATACCACCAGCTAAACCAAATATTTGTCCTTGGAACGCACCACTTACACCTGTTGTACATAAGTCCTGCGAATACGAAGCTCCAATACTAGGTGCTATGGCACTAGCTGGAGGACTCTTAATTTCTTGTTTAATGTTCTGAGTCGTTTCGTTAATATTCTTGTTGGTGTTATTGTTGGTATTAGTATTGGTGTTCTTGTTATCTGTTTTAACATTAGAATCACTAGTACTAGTATTATTATTGTTGTTGGTATTCTTATTGTCAGATTTTGAATTGTTATTATTGTTATTCGTATTATTTGACGTGCTATTTACAGTCTGATCTACTGTTGAAGTATTGTTGTTCGTATTATTAGCTGTGCTATTAACATTAGAATTATTGTTGTTCGTATTATTAGAAGTTGAATTATTCGTATTGTTATTGGTGCTGGTATTGTTGTTGGTGTTATTATTGGTATTCGTATTGTTGCTGGTTGATGTGTTCGTATTGTTGTTGGTGTTATTATTGGTATTCGTGTTGGTATTCGTATTAGCCGATGTATTATTATTGGTGTTGGTCGAAGTGTTGGTATTCGTATTAGCCGATGTATTATTATTGGTATTCGTATTAGCCGATGTATTATTATTGGTATTATTATTCGTGCTAGTATTGGTGTTGGTATTCGTATTAGCCGATGTGTTATTGTTCGTATTTGTGTTCGTGCTAGTATTGGTGTTGGTATTAGCCGAAGTGTTATTATTCGTATTATTGTTCGTATTGGTATTCGTGTTGGTACCTGTGGTAGTCGTCGTTGTTGTGGTAGACGTAGTGTTATCTACGGACTCACAATACTGCGTACCTGCTGTACAATCACCTGTTTGGTCTGCGAACGCCGGAGCTGAGGTGATAAATATCCCTATGCCTATCATTGCTATATAAAACTTCTTCATTAGTTTTTTCCTGTGTTGTTTTTCTCACGTCAAAACGTAATAATGAAGGCATGATCTAAGTTTAGTTATTCATACTTATTTATAATAACTGGTCCTTTACAATACCAAATGATGTCTAAAAAAAGCACTAACTCTTATAAATTACTATGTAATGGATATTAAGGCATACTGTAATAGCACTATAAATACTATACATGGAACACTTCACAAGAATAGTATTTACAACAGCGCTGATGGCTATCTTTTTCTGGACGTGGCCGGTCCGCCTTTTCACTAATAAGAACAACTGTTACTTCTGGACTCTGGAGCGAATAATCTCAGAGGGAGGAAGAGCTCGATGGTACAACTCTAAAAGATGGTTCGGACATCATGTCATATGGATTGATTTGACAGGCCAAGGCTGGGAGTACACCGTTCCTCGTATGTCTAAAAACACACCGTGGTACAAGATGCTGTTTTACAATGGTACTGTAAGGAAGTTTAGAAGCCACAGGAAGGATCAATAATGGCATCAACAGTTTTAAAGCAAAACAAGTCCTGGGCTCCTCTTACGTTAATAGTAGGACAAGCTATAGCCCAAGTGTCTGCTATACTATCTCTATTCCTTTTTCCATGGACACAGACAACTGCTGTAATAGCTTTAGCAATGTATGTAGGGATTATGTTAAGCGTTACAATGGGGTATCACAGACTATACTCTCACAAATCTTGGAACTGTCCTAAACCCTTGGAATATATACTATTATTCCTATGTCATATAATGATGATAGGTCCAGCAATTACATGGGCAGCTAATCACAGAGAGCATCACAAATACGTTGATACACCCAAAGATCCACATAGTCCTCATTACCGAGGTTGGATGTTGGCATACTTTGGACAAGTATTAATAACAATAAATTTTAAATACGTCAAGGACTTACTTAGAAACAAAATACACAGATTACAAGTTAAATATTATTGGCAAGTTATTATAGTATGGGCAGTATTACTATATGCAATAGATCCAATGGCACTACTTTACGCTTGGCTAATACCAGCAGGCTTTGCCAAACTTATAGGATCATTAGTATTTACATTTTCACATAGAGGCAAGACACCTCATAGTGATACATGGGTAGGAATTATAACATTAGGTGAAGGCTTCCACGATGTCCACCATGAGGAAGGGAATAGAAAAATTCTCTGGCACTCATTGGATATTGGGGGTCAACTTATTAGGATGATAGATAGGAATGCCAAAGTATAACAAAAGACACTATCCAGCTATAGCTGAAATAGATGTAGACTTAGACTATGATTTGATTGAGAACTTTCTCAACATGAACTATCATAGATGGCAAGACAATATGACAGCACACAAGGGCTTAGCCGTTGCAAGTAATCATATAGCCAAAGACACATATCAAGCAGTAGAACATTTTCATCTAACGGAATGTAACAACAATGAACCGTTAGAAACAGCACAAGCATATTCAACAAAAGACAAACTTAAAAGAAACATTCCTTATTCTATGGACGAACATAATTGGGACGAGCCAGTAGATTTTTACAAAGGAACAGAATTACAAAGTCATTTAAACTCCGCCTTTAAAGGTAAACTTATACGAGTTAGATATTCTCGCATGTTTCCAGGAGGTGTAGTGCCTAAACACATAGACTACAATACAACTTACGCAATGAGATTTCTTATTCCCTTATCAGGGAACAAAGGAGTTACAAATACCTTTTGGGTAAACGGAGAAGAGATAAAGGTTGACATGAAGGAGAAAAGATGTTATTTTCTTAACATAGGTTATCCACACTCTGTAGTACATGCAGGTATGGGTATACGACATTATTTAATGGGAAGTATAGCGGGGAATCAGAAGGATTTTGAATGTATAAGATATATGACAGAAAACAACTAAAAGAATTAGGAAAGTTAGACTTAGTTAATATCATTATTAATAAAGCAATAGAAGAAGGGAACGGAGAAGCGTTTAAAGGTAAGTATAATCCTGAAACAACTCCTGGTGAAACTTTTGTAATACTAGTAGATGGTGCACCAGCAGGTATGGTTTCATGCGAACCTAGTACTTACACCGGCGATCCAGACATAGCTGCAAGAGCTTGTCGTTTACATATAACCAAAGAATATAGAGCTAAGCAATATGGGTTTCTTTTATTAGATGCTTGTTACGACTATTGCAGGCACGAAGGGTACAAAGTACTTTATATAACACATGATGTAAACTCTAAAGCAATGAATGCAATATATCAGAAAAGAAAAATGTCGTTATTTAAAGGAGCATCTAGAAATTTTTATATGTTACCTGCTTGGAAAGAACTAACATGGAACAAGAAACATATATTTAAAGTAGACCCTCAAGCAGATTTTTATCAATACATATATCAAATTATATTAGAGGACGGTTTCCAATGGATTCCGAAAAGCAACGTGGTGGGATTTAATGACATTCGTAGTTGATGATAAGTGTATACAATGTGTTCACACCGATTGTGTATCCGTATGTCCTGTGGATTGTTTCTATGAAGGTCCTAACATGTTGGTTATTAATCCAGATGAATGTATTGATTGTGGGTTATGTGTTTCTGAATGTCCTGAAGATGCTATTACAGATGAAGACGATGCAGATCCTTACTGGTTGGAAATGAACGCTAAATTATCTTACCACCCAGGTTGGGAAATGATAGACGAACAGAAGCCTCCTATGGAAGGACACGAAGAAGCTAGTAAAATAAAAGATAAGAAAGATTTGTTGAGGATAGATTTTGTTACAATTTGAAGAAGAACAATTAATAGATTGGATGCAAGGTATCAGGGAGAACCCTGATATGATAAACGCTTTTTGGCCTAGCCAGATTAGATCTAAAGTATGGCTGACAGATTGGGTCAAACAATACTTGCCTAGTGCAAACAAAATAGTTATTTTTGGAGCATGGTATGGTGTGCTAGCAGACATGTTAATGTTACGATTAAAAAATCCTAAGATACTTGTTGTAGATAAAGCAAAAGATCCAATGTTGTGGTGTGGAAGAAAATATAACTATCACATAGGACTCATGGAAAAGTTTAGCTACGAAACCCGTGTAGACTTGGTGATAAATACAAGTACGGAACATATAACACAAACCGTGTATGATGAATGGTATGATAATATTCCAAAAGGAACATACTTCGTCATACAAGGTAATAATGATTTTGCAGAACCTGATCATGTTAGAGCGTGCAGTAGTCTAGAAATGTTTAATAAAATAAACAATGTACAGAATACGTTACACTCTGAGGCTTTAACTTATGAAGGACCCTGGAATACAATAGAAAATAAACCTACTTATTATGAGAGGTATATGACAATAGGGTTTAAAAGTGAACACAACTAACGAAGATAGAATAAAAGTACTAGAACTAAAGAGAGATACAATGAACTCTATTAGTCCTAGTTTCTGTAGCGCGAAGTGGTTACAAACTTCCTTGTATTTACAAAATGGTTACAACCATAGTTGCCATCACCCTTCAGCACACAAGATTCCTATAGAAGAAGTAAAAGCAAACCCAGCAGCGTTACACAATAGCAAATACAAGAAAGAACAAAGAGCTAAAATGCTTAATGGCGTTCGTCCTAAAGAGTGTGACTACTGTTGGAAAATAGAAGACTTAGACAAAGATTATTTTTCAGACAGACACTACAAAACAGCAGATTGGTGGTCCTGGGACAAAGTACAAGACATAGAAAAAATGTCTCCAGCAGAAGATATATTTCCTACATACTTAGAAGTTTCATTTTCCAATGCGTGTAACTTTGCGTGTGCTTATTGTAGCCCAGACATATCGTCTACATGGATGAAGGACATTGAGGAAAATGGATCGTATCCAGTACAAAATGGAAACCATGATTTAAATTATTTAAAAAGCGTTGGCAAAATACCATACAAACGTAAGGAAGAAAATCCTTACATGGATGCTTGGTTCAAATGGATGCCAGAAGTGTTACCTCACTTACGAGTTTTTAGAGTTACAGGCGGAGAGCCAACAATGTCTAAAGATGTGTGGAGAACATTCGATTATATACTTGAGAATCCTCAACCCCAAATGCAACTAGCAATAAACACAAACCTAGGCGTAGATAAAAAACTTATAGATAAACTAATTAAGTATATAAACCTATTGGAAGACAAAGTAGAAAAGATAGACGTTTATACAAGTGTGGAAAGCACACACAAACATGCAGAGTATGTAAGAGACGGAATACAATACGATTATTGGTATGATAATTGTAAACGTATATTAGGCGAAACGAATTCGTTAGTAGCTATTATGACTACACTTAACATGCTAAGTTTACCTACGTTTAATGATTTTATTAAGGACATAATGGATTTGAGAATAGAATTTAATAAGGGATTAGAAAATAATAGAATACCTATAAGTTTAAACTATTTAAGATGGCCTCCTCACTTACAAGCATCATTATTAGACTTAGAAACAAGACAAAAATATGTTGACGAGATCCTACCATACGGAGAGCAATGGTTGAAGTATTACAGTAGCGATAAATACGCTAGACTATACTTGGAAGAATGGGATCAATTGAATCGTTGGTGTGATTATTTAATAACTGAACCTACACAAATAAAGTTTAGGAAGGATTTCGTGAACTACATAAAAGCGTATGATATAAGAAGAGATAAAAACTTCAAAGAGACGTTCAAAGAGTTTGCACATTTACTGGAGGAATGGGATGTCTGAAGATGTCGAGAAGTTAATAGAATACAGAAAAGAAGTTTTAGATACAAAGTCTAAAAGTTTCTGCGGAGCTAAGTGGTACAATGCTACAACTTGGTTGGGTAGCGGGACAACAGCATCGTGTCATCACCCACCGGCACACAAAATACCTCTAATAGAGTTGGACGGCAATCCTTCGGCTATACACAATACGAAGCATAAGAAAGCAATGCGGAAAATGATGCAGACAGGAGAACGACCTGCAGAGTGTGAGTACTGTTGGAAAATAGAAGACATACCTGGCGATACTCGAGTATCAGACAGAGTATTTAAGTCTAACATATACACAAACGATCAACTAGAAGCTGCACACAAGGCAGACTACAACGACAACACAATGTTAAAGACATTTGAAATTGCTTTTGATAGAGTATGTAATTTAGCATGTAGTTATTGTAATGCAAGTTTCTCAACTACATGGGCTAAAGATATTAAAAAAGATGGACCCTATCAGAATCTTGTTAGTGATGGCGCAGCTGCCTTCCAACAAGACGGTAAGTGGACAGAGCCTTTTGGAAGAGATGCTGTAACAGCAGACACCAATCCGTATATTAAAGCGTTTTGGGAATGGTGGGATAGTGGACTAGCAGATAGTTTAGAAGAGCTAAGAGTTACAGGTGGAGAGCCACTGATGTCAGGTGAAACGTGGAAGTTATTTGAAAAGATGCAAGCACGTCCTGAAATGAGACTAGCAATTAACAGCAATCTAATATGTAAGGATAAAATACTAGACAATCTAATTGAAAAGAGTCAGAGTATTAAAAAGTTTCATGTTTATACAAGCGCTGAATGTTATAAAGAACATCAAGAGTATGTGAGAGATCATTTTATTTGGGAAACATGGGATAACAATATGCGTCGATTTATAGAAGAAGCAAACTATGAAGGACTACATATAATGATGACTATTAACAGCTTGTGTTTGTTTACTATAACAGAATTTCTAGATCATGTATACACATACAAAGAAATGAAAGGAACAAAATCTCCCTCAGTTACTTTGAACCTTTTACGTTTTCCTAGTTTCCAAAGTCCGTTGGCATTACCAGATCACATTAAAGTCCATGTAAGAGAGAAGTTAATGAGTTGGTATGCAGAACAAGAAGACAAACCTTTATGGAGTGGTACAGAAAGAGCCAACATAGAAAGACTTATAGATTACTTAGACCATGTTGACGCTCCTCATAGACGAACAAGCTCTAAGCCTACCTTATGGAGAGACTTTAAATCGTTTTACGAACAATACGATATACGAAGAGGCAAAGACATTGGTGTATTTCCAGAAATACTTACAGACTGGTTAGACATGCTACCACCTACAATCATCAATACAACAGGATTGAGAGATGGAGACAGCACAAAGAATAACGTAGGAGAAGCAGACGTAATAAGAATCGCAGAGGAAGAAGGTTGGATATTAAAACCAGACAATAAAAATATAGACAAACCTCTGAGTGATTATGATGTCGAATAGACTAGACTGTATTAATGTACATGAAGCAATTCGTGTTAATACAGATGGTTCATGTTCGTCTTGTTGTCTACAGCATATATCTTACAAGGACTCTGAACATAGAGATTTAAATGTTAAAACACATACACTAGACGAAATAATTACATCTACATCTGCAAATAAAGTTCGTGAGGATTTAGCAAATGGAATACAGAATGTACATTGTAAGGCATGTTGGGATATAGAAAACTCAGGTGGACAAAGTAAACGACTTATAGACAATAAACATAGAAGAATGTGGCCATGGCAACCTGGTTCAATTGAACTAACACACCTAGACTTAAATATGGGAACAACATGTAATATAAAATGTATGACATGTGGCCCAGAAAATACAGTTCAATGGAACAAAGAATGGTGGGAAATTAACAAAAGTTATAAAAACCTAACCGATAAAAAAGATGTGTTTGCAAAATTTAAAACTTTTAATTCTGCATATGATGATGACTCTATGATATGGGAACAGTTAGAAGAATATAAAAATGTAATACAGTCCATGGACATGTTTGGTGGTGAACCCATGTTAATGAAAAAACAATGGGACTTTTTAAAACTTTTAATTAAGAGTGACAATGCTAAAAACATAGAGTTACATTACAACACAAATGGCACAATCTGGGACTCTGAGAAATATGAAATATTAAAAGAGTTTAAATCTGTGTCTATAGATTTTAGTATTGATGGGTTATATGATAAGTTTCATTATATGAGATTTCCAGCAGTATGGGAAGAAGTATTAAACAACATGGAAAGAATAAAAAAGATAGAAAAGTTTACAGTACAAATATGCCACACAGTAAGTATATTAAATGTTTGGTATATGAAAGAGTTTTTAGATTATTTTTCAGACTGGAATTGTTATTTAAATATAGTTCATGGTCCGGCACATTATAGTGTAAAAAATTTACCTATTGATATTAAGGAAATAATAACAGAAAAGTATAAAGAATTTCCCAAAGTAAATAAAATTGTGGGTTATATGAATGAAAGTAAAAGCGAGTATCCTAGACATTGGCATGGAGATACAAATATAGAATTTTTTCCTGAGTTAAAAAGGAATATAGAAGGCTCTGATAATTTTAGGGGAAATGATTATAGTAAAACATTTCCAGAGTTTTTTAAGATATTAAAGGAGAGCGGGTATTGAAAACAATAACATTACGACTAAGAAATAGTCGAGACAAAAGAATTAAGAAGTTAGATATAGTAATAGATTTAATTAATCACGAAGCTGTAAATGAGTGGTATAGAAGATTTAAATATGAATTAGAAACGGGTGCGCATTTAGATAAAGGCCATTTATTTTTGGGGCAGAGTGTTTTAGGTAAAGAAGAATTAATGGAAAATATTAATACTACATTAGACAAAATAGAAGCATATGATTTTGTAGCAAATACAAGAACAGATTATCCTGTTTACAACAATCCAGATATTCCTGAAAGACTTACATTAGAAGACTTAGAAAAAGGCCACAACAATGCTAAGATGAATGTAATACACAATTATTTCCCTACACTTGCTGGACCATATGATAATACATCTAATTGGTTGTATGTTGCTACAGAAGAAATAAGAGAATGTATATGTAGATTAAATGAAGAAGTACATGAGCTCCATACAGTCTTACAACATGAAGAAGATGAGCATTTAAGTTTACATGTAGCAATTTCCTGGCACAGAGATGCAGAAAAATTAACACAATTACCTGATATTTTTAACTCGTTATTTACTAAAGAAGTCAACAATGGAGATTTATTATTGGGTTATCCTCAAGTAGGTAAAACACATATAGAAGCTTGGTTGGAAGAAGATGAGGAACTGGACGATGAGCATATAGATTGTATTGAAAAACTATCAGGAGATTTTTTATTAAAACTCTCGCCTAGTATGAGATATCCTTTTTTAGATGAGTTTGATAAGTGGTTAGAAAATCATGATATAGATCCTGAAGATGAAACACTTAGATTGGGCTGGGCTGTAATGGGGAAAGTTAGAGACGTAAACACACTAACAAAAGAAAGAATGGCAAAATATGATGATGTAGATTTAATAACAATTTCTGAAGAAGACGAAATAAAATCTTATGATTTCCCATATAGTAGATTTGATAAAGAATATAAAGAAGAGAGGATTGAGCATTTAAATGACTAAACATCTTTGCACAGCACCGTGGACGCATACTTATGTTAGCCCTCAAGGCGAACGACGTCTATGCTGTGCAAGTAGAGAGGACGCAAAGTTTACAAAACAATATTTAGATTCGGGTGGCGGAGGAACAGACTTTGCTCCTGTTTCATTAGAAGAACATTGGAATAGTGACTACATGAAAGACATACGAAAACGTATGTTAGCAGGAGAATCTATACCTCAATGTGTAGTATGTAACGACAACGTATTAAACTTGCACACATATAGAAAGTATTTTACAGAAACATTATTCCCTCACAAAATACAAGACATATTAGATACTACAGACGAAACAGGACATACTACAATGGTTCCTATATCCTATGATTATCGTTTGTCTAACTTATGTAACTTCAAATGTAGAATGTGTGGCGATCAACTATCCTCATCTTGGGAAGCAGAAAACAAAAAACATCTTATTGTAACAGATGCTTGGTTACAACCCAATACAAGAAGAAAAATATCTAACTTCCAAGTAGAAGTATTAGAAGAAGAATTACAAGCTGCAGTAGATCAAGGTGTAATAGAAGAAATATATTGGGTAGGTGGAGAGCCACTAATGTGGGAAAGACATTGGACTATAATGCAACAGCTAGTAGATAGTGGCCAGTCTAAAGATGTAACAATTAGATATAATACAAACCTAAGTAGAACAAAATATAAAAATTATGATTTATATAATATGTTAGATAATTTTAAGAAGGTTAATATTTGTGCTAGCATAGATGGTATAGGAGACATAGGAGAGTATATAAGAACAGGATTGAAGTGGGATGAATTCTTAACTAACTTTTATGATGGTATGTTTTTAATAGATCGTTATGGAGACGATGCAATAGTATTTGATGTTACACTTACATTGCCAGGACTATTTGGTTTAAAAGATATGTTTGATCAAGTAACAACTATGAATGTTAAGTCATATTTTAAATTCGCATACGCATTTGATCCTTCAAAAATAATAGCACCAACAGCATTACCCAAATCTATTCTAGTACCATATTGCCAGGAACTAATAGAATATATGGAACCAAGAAAAACTTGGAAGACACAAGTATATATAGATTCATTAAAGAGTTTAATGGAAAGGAAAAGTTTTGACGAAGAATACCCCGATTACAAGGAAGGATTAAAGAGAGGAAAGAATCAAATATTATTCTTAGAAAAAATACGAGAACAATCACTTACATTTAGAGACATCTTAAATGAACCAGCAAAGGAGTGGTGGGATGGCATCTAAAAGTTTCTGTCCTTTACCTTGGACACATTTAGCCACACACCCACATGGAGCCATTACTCTTTGTTGTGAAGCCGAACAATTACTAGGCGCTTCACACGCTAGAGACAACCCAGATAAATTTAAAGATCTTCACACAGAAGAATACGACTTTAATAACATACACAATAACGATAACTTTAATGATGTCCGTTTACAAATGCTTGCAGGTAAACGCCCTTCAGTATGTACAAGGTGTTGGGATAAAGAAGACGCAGGACAAGATAGTAAAAGAACAATAGACAGTAGAAAGTTAAACTTCAATATTAATAACGCTAATGAAATAACAAACGAAGACGGCTCATTAAAAGAAGTTAATTATGAGTTTGTAGAATTACGTTTAGGCAATCATTGTAACTTAGCATGTAGAACATGTAATCCCATATCTAGTTCACGTTGGAAAAAAGATTGGCAGAAGGCAAAGTTTGATGAGCGATTAATACTACCTCAAAACTTAATGGACTGGCCGTTAGATTCTAAGTTCTGGGATAGTCTATTACAACACGTTAAAAATCTCAGAGTGTTATACATTAATGGTGGTGAGCCTTTATTAGTAGATAAGCATAAAGATTTCCTATACAAACTAGTTGAACTAGACATAGCAAAAAATGTAGAAATCGTATACTCTACAAACGTAACAATAATAAATAAAGAGTACGAAGAAGCCTGGAAAGGTTTTAGAAAAGTACAGATGATGCTTTCTTTAGATGACGTAGGAGACAGGAATAGTTATGTAAGGCATCTATCTAAATGGGATAAGGTATTAAAAACATTTGAATGGCTATCTAGTTTAGAACAAGTAGATACTAATATGATGTGTACTGTCTCCACATTAAATGTGTATTACTTAAAAGAGTATTTTGAGTATTACAAGAACAAGACGAATTATATATCATTAAATTTTGTTAATGATCCTGATTATTACGATATTAGAAACTTGCCTTTAGAAGTAAAACAAGAGGTATTAAAAAAGTTTCCCAACGAACAACTAAGAGCTTGGATGATGCAAGAAGGAAAAAATTCTTTAGATAGATTTATGAAACATACACAAACATTAGATATTATACGAAATCAGTCTTTTGAAAAAACATTCCCAGAGTGGAATGATATATTGAGGAAGCACAATGTCTAATACAATAGATTTAACAAAACTATTTCCTCCAGCTCCAATAACCACAATTAATTTGTTAGACACTTATGCACCTTTAGATTTTAAGGGCTGGGGTACAAAATGTATATTGCCTTGGACACACCTACATGTGTGGCCTAATCATGATGTGTTCCCTTGTTGTATTACAAATCATAAAGTAGGTTCTACAAAAGAAGATACACTGACTGATGTTTTTAATCAGGATGAAATGAAAAATATTAGAAAGAAGATGATGAATGATGAAAAACCAAAAGCATGTGATACTTGTTATAAGTCAGAAGAATACGGACAATCATCTCTGCGAAGTAGCGTAAACAAAACATTCCCTCATCATTATCATAAATTACTTGATACAAAAGAAGATGGTTCAGTAGAGAATATGGATTTAGTATATTGGGATTTCAGATTTTCAAATGTTTGTAATTTTAAATGTAGATCATGTGGTCCTCAGTTAAGCACTGGTTGGTATCAAGATGCCAAAGAACAAAACAGAATGGATAAGATTGCAAGAGGAGACAAGAAACCGAGACCAGGCGAAACAGAGATAACAGGAATCCTACCAGTTGGATTGCCTGAGCCAGGAGATAAAAGATTAATAAAACTTTGGGCGGAACTAGAACCTCATTTTGATACAGTAGAAGAAATATATTTTGCAGGTGGTGAACCGTTGTTAATGGAAGAGCATTATAGAATATTAAACAGACTAATAGAAATGGGTAGAGCAGAAGAAGTTACAATAAAATATAATACAAACTTTAGCAATATGTCTTACAAAAAAACAAATGTGTTAGACTTGTGGCCTCACTTTAAAAGTGTTGAGGTAGGTGCAAGCATGGATGCTTACGGAGAAAGAGCAGAGTATATTAGATCGGGTACTGTATGGAATGATATTGTAACGAACAGAAGGCAGATGAAAATAAAAGCTCCCAACGCAAATTTCTTTGCAGCTTGTACTGTAGGCATAACAAACGCATATCATCTAGTAGAGTTTCACAAGCATTTACTGCACGAAGAAATAATAGACCATGTATATGATTTTAGACTTAATGTTATCCGCACCCCTCGATGGTTAAGTATTGTTAATCTACCTAGACCTATGAAGAATGAATTAACAAATTTATACGAAGAACATATTGCATTTTTAAAACTTAACTATGAGTATAAGAATAGATGGCGGATTCCAGTACAAGAGTTTAGTGGAATTATAAATTTTATGAATGGAACGCCTCCAGATATAAGCACACTACAAAGCTTTGACACAAAGCATAATCAACATCAAGGCTCTTTTGTTTACAAAATGGATCAACTAGATGTTATAAGAAAAGAGAATTGGAGAAAAAACTTTCCCGAAGTTTATAAAGGATTTAAAGAGAACGAAATATGTCTGTAAATAAAAAAATAATGGTTGTGGGTTGTAGTTTTTCAACCGGCGAAGAATGTTGTGATTATGAAATAGTAGAAAATTATTATGATTATAAAGAAGATCCATCCTTCCATCCTCCTAGTAAACAAGGCAAAGAACATGAAGAGTTTACTAAGAAAAAATATGTCCGACATCAAGACATGCACGACGAGTTTAGAGATAAATTAGTTCCTGCGTGGGCAGAAAGGCCCGATGTTAAACAAATGATTAAAGAAAAAAATGAAAGCGATGGTGGTGCTTTATTGTTTCCTCATAACCCACAGCGTTTTGACCCTTTACCTTATTGGCAGTGGTATAATGATAAACATTGTTATTCACAATTACTACATGATCAAACAGATTACAATGTTATAAATGCTGGTAGACGAGGCACGGGAATAAACTATCAACATTTAATTTATAATATACATAGACAAATAAAGGCAAATAATAAGGATGGCTATTATTGGGACGCGCCCGGTAACTGGCCTGCTGTTTATACACCAGAAAAACAATTTGCAAGGAGCTGGTATTTAGAAGCATATTATCCTGCAGTTTACAAAGCAGAGCAACACATACACGGAAATACGCATGAGAATTTTAAATGGAACTTTAATGAGGTATCTTTTTGTGGAGAAGAACGAGATCCTAATTTTAGATATGATGAATGTATGGATAGTGCAGACGTTTTAATATGGCAATTTACAGGAGAACCTAGATACGCAGTTACATTAAGAGACAGAGATGAGATAGCTATTGGTTCTTCAATACAACAATTAGATCGTTGGTTTAGTCATTATTACAAATTTCTTCCAGGAGGAGAATTTCACAAACCAATGCCAACCCCATCAGGTGTGACATCAAGCGGAAACCGTTTAGAAGATATACCAGGTAAAAAAGAAATAAGAGACTGGTATAAGTATTATCATGACCCTGCTCAGGACATGGCGAAGTCTGTTGGGTGGATGGAAAACATTATAAAATTAAGAGAAGCAAAAGGATTAAAAACTATTATGCTGTGTATAACATCTCAGTTTACCAAAAGGTATGGTATTAACCCGAGAAATAATGAACACACCGCATCAATTGGATTTGATTATGATTCAAAATTACCTAATGAAGAGGTAGTAGATATGCTTAGGGAGAACCCCCAGATAAGGTTTAATCGTAATACAGAAAGCGGATTAGTATATCAAGGTGTTAAAAAAATAAAATTAGATTCTGATACAAAAGGAAAATGGGGACACTTAAACAAAGTTGGCCATGGAATTGTAGCAGATGAAATAAAAGAAATATTGGAGAAATGGAAATGAAGAACTTTTGGTTGTGGCTAACAAAGCCTTATACAGATTATAAACAAAGAAAAATAACCGAGGAATGGAAACGACAACAGGATGCTGCACAAAAAGCTACTGAAGAAGAAGATCCATTTATATATGATTAATGAATTTAAATTTAATAGATGATAAATTTCCTGTATGGGAAATAACCGAATGGCAATTACCGGAAGTAGATTATACAGAAGTATACGCTTACGATCAAAGTAGTAAATATTACAAATCCTCTGATTTAAGATGTAAAGTAAATGCTTATATTGATATGAGTCAAGGCGTAACCATACAAGAGATGTTAAAAGATTCAGACTTAAGAGTTTTAGATCAAATGTGGAAAGGACATCTAAACAGATTACAGTGGCCTATGGGTAATAATAATATATTATTAGATAAACCAGGATTTAATATGTCAGAACATATAGACAATCGCTTTGTAATCGGTGTACTAATTATAAACTTACAAGACAATCCTATAGGTTCAGGAACAGTTTTTACTGAATTAGAATATACAAGTCCAACTAAGAAAGGAACAGGAATATTTTTTCTAAATCATATTAATACAGAACACAAAATATATCAACCAGGACCTGAGGATAGATTGATATCATATCAAACAGTAACATTGGACAATCTACATCATGATTAAATGGGGCATCTCAGCATACAATCACAACGCAGCTCTTACAGTAGTAAAGGGAAACGAAATTCTTTTTGCTTCTGAGGCAGAAAGATATAGTGGTATTAAAAATGATGCTAACATTCCCGATGAGCTAATACAAGCAGCTTTGGAATATGGGGAACCTTCCCAAGTTATGTGGTATGAGAAACAATATCTAAAACAACTTAGACGGTTATACGCAGGACAAAAGTTAAAAGGTCTGAGCATACACCCATATTTAAAAAACTTTAATATGAGATCTTATACTCATCACACCACACACGCAGCGGCTGGATTCTATACTAGTCCGTTTGAAATTGCAACAGTACTTGTGGTGGATGCTATAGGAGAGTTTACAACAACGAGTATATGGAATGGCAATAGACACTTATCTAAAGTGTGGAGTGAAGGGTATCCAAAATCCTTAGGGTTATTTTATTCAGCAATAACACACAGGTGTAACTTAAAACCAAATGAAGAAGAATATATCCTAATGGGTATGGCTGCTTATGGAGACCCTGACAAATACTATGATAAAATGAAGCCTCTGTTAACTCAGAACTTACACAAAGGATGTCGTGATTGGCTACCCGGTGTAACTGACTACAACGACTTTGCAGCCTCAGCTCAAAAGATATATGAAGAAGAGTTTGAGAAGCTTCTTATCAAAGCTAAGTTACTTTTACCTTATAATAAAAAATTAGTTATAATGGGAGGGTGTGCTTTAAATTGTGTAGCAAATAATTTAGCATTAAAACATTATGAGGATATATGGATAATGCCAGCTCCTGGAGATGCAGGTTCCTCACTGGGAGCTATATTAGCAGACACAGAGCAACACGTTAATTGGAAAGGCCCTTACTTAGGACACAATATAGAAGGCGAGTATCCTGTAAAAGATTTATTAGGTGAGTTATTACAAGGTAATATGGTAGGTGTTGCAAATGGTAGAGCAGAGTTTGGACCAAGAGCTTTAGGTAATAGATCACTACTAGCAGACCCGAGAGGAAAAGAAGTAAAAGATAAGGTTAATGCAATTAAACGTAGACAAGAGTTTAGACCGTTTGCACCCGTTGTAATGGAAGAACACGCTAAGTCTATATTTAATATGCCTGTTGATTCATCTCCTTATATGCAGTACGTTATACAATGTATTAAAAAAACCGAGTACCCTGCAATAATACACAAAGACGGCACGTCTAGGGTTCAAACAGTTAACAATAAGCAACATCCAGGGTTATATAAGCTCCTAAAACAGTTCTATAAAGAGACAGGGTGTCCTATGTTACTAAACACTAGCTTAAACATCAAAGGTTACCCTATGGTTAATACAGTACAGGACGGTATCCTATTTCAAAATAAATATAAAGTAAAAGTCTTTTGAGCTATAAATAAAAACATGAACGCTAAAGTATATCAGTTTCCAGAACAACATCCAGAGCCTAAAGCAATACAAGGGTATAGGATGTCTTTTTACACAGACAAAGAAATAGACCTAGCTTTATTGTGTGTAAACACATGGGGCTGGAAAGAGATAGGATATACAAGAAGGACTATGACACAACTAGATCCAATTTATATTAAAGAGTGTTTAGTTAAAGGTTATAATTCCGATCTACTAGGACATCCTGGCAGAAAGCTTATAAATAAGATTATAGATAGTATTGAGACTATTGAAGTTAAGGTAAATTAAAGTATGCCAATATATTCATTTCAACATAATGAAACAGGTGAGATTAAAGACGAGATGATGTCGTATGAAGACAAACTCAAATACCTGGATGAGAATCCACACCTCACATCAATTATAACCAAAGCCCCGGCCATCGGTAGTCACCGTGGTGGCGATAGAACCAAACCACCTGGAGGATTCAAAGACGTCCTCTCTAGAGTAGCAGACGCTAATCCTTATTCGGCATTAGCAGATGACTATGGTAAAAAGGACCCTACCCAAGTTAAACTTCGAGAAACAGTTAAAGGAGTTAAAAAGAAAGTAGGAGATTTATACGGAGTATCAACCAAGGAGAAATCAGCAGTTTAAAAATTATATCATGTTAGGGTAGTAATTCCGCTACGTAGACTTTCAACTAACAGGAGAACAATATATGGCTAGACGTAACTTACAGCTAGTTCAAGATAAACAAAACACAAACGGAAGGAGATCAACTCCTCTCAAAATCACCGATAAGGATCTCGCAAGATTCGATCCAATCACAACAACTCAAAATAGCTTTTGGCAAAAATATAGACGGAAAGACGCTTTACTGTTACACGGTTCAGCCGGCACCGGCAAAACATTTATTGCTATGTACAAAGCTTTAGAAGAGGTAATGGCTAGAGGCGGCCGTTATAGTAAACTAATAATCATTCGTTCAGCAGTCCCGTCTAGAGAGATAGGACACTTGCCAGGAGACTATGGCGAGAAAATAGATGTGTATTCTATACCATATCAAAATATGATGGACGAGTTATTCCCTCAAAAAGAGAAGCCATACGACAGACTTATGGAACAAAAGAAATTATACTTTATGTGCACCTCGTTTATACGAGGGATTACATTGGATAATTCTATCATAGTCGTTGATGAATGTCAGAATATGAGTGACATGGAAATTAACTCTATAATGACACGAGTAGGGCATCACTCTAAGATTATATTCTGTGGGGACTTTAGACAGACAGACTTAAACAAGAGTAATGATAAGTCCGGTCTTAAGAAGTTCATACAAATAGCAGAGGATATGGAATCATTTGATACTGTGGAATTCATGCCTGAGGACATAGTTCGCTCAGATCTCGTTAAAGAGTACATATTAGCAAGGGTAGCGTATGAAGATAAACATGAAAAATAGTTAAAAAAGTGCTTGACTTTTGGTCCTAAAGAGTGCATAATAGTATACATAATGAAGAAACAAATAGAAAAAGCAGTCCAGTTCGCTACTAAGGCACACGAAGGACAGACCCGTAAATACACAGGAGAACCCTACATCGTTCATCCTCTAGCTGTAATGGAGACAGTTAAAACTGTAGAAGGCCATACACCAGAAATGCTTATGGCAGCAGTTCTTCATGACACAGTCGAGGATTGCGATGTAACTCTTGATCAAATAGCATTCCGTTTTGGACATGTTGTAGCAGATTTAGTAGAAGAATTAACAGATATCTCAGTACCAGAAGATGGTAACAGAGCCTTCAGAAAGGCTATGGATAGAGAGCACTCTGGACAAGCATCATCTCAAGGAATGACTATCAAAATTGCCGATTTATTGGATAATACGAAGTCTATTACTGAACATGATGAGCATTTTGCTAAGATTTACATGGCAGAAAAGGCATTATTGTTACAAGTCCTTGATAAGGCAGACAAAACTCTTTTGCAAAAAGCACAGAAAAAGGTTGACAAATGGTTCAGATGATCGTATAATGTATGTATATTAAATAAAAAAGTGAGGACTTAAAATATGAATGAGAAACTAAAAACAAGAATCGAGGCACTTTGCCAGGATATCGAAAACCAGCACTTCAAGTCTTTCCCAAGACTTAAAGATTACAAAGCTACTTATAAAGCAGGACGTAAATTCTGCAAAATAATTATAGAGACTAACCAAACATCAGTTTGGGGTTTTGTTAACTTAACACACGAAAAGTTTAATGAAGGTGATATACTACTAGCTCAAGGCTGGGCAGGACCAGCAATGAATAGAGCTAGAGGTAACTTGCTTACTTCAAACTATAAAGTTGATTCTAGAAACCAATACGGACCTGGATATGTTTCAGGATACTCAGCAGGTGGAGACAGAGACGGGAGTTTCGTATAATGAGTATCTTCCCAACAACAGCAGAGGATAAAGACATCCAATTTGACAGAGCTTGGAAACATCAAGAACAGATGAATAAGGTTCAGCAACAGCAACAACACCAATCTGAAGAAGACGAAAATTGTCTTTGTGGTAAGAGACTTGATGAGTCAGGCCCAGATTGTTACAGCCATATGACACAAGGATATTAATTTGTTTAACCACATACCTGTTGAAATAGATCAACTAAAAAGAAAGAATACAGAAAACGGTCGTAGATATGAAACACCAACAGGTGTTTTGTATCCTTCAGTTACCACAATCCTCTCACACAAGACAAAGCACTTTATACAAGAGTGGCGTAAAAGAGTAGGAGCTGAAGAAGCAGACAAAATTTCTAGAATTGCTTCTGTGCGTGGAACTAAAATCCATACACTTTGTGAAGATGCTCTCAATAATAAATCTGAGGATGTTTCTAAATTAAGTATTCTAGATCAAGAGATGTACAAGAATTTTCGTCCCTTGTTAAATGACATAGATAATATCCGTTGCTTAGAAGGAACGCTTTACTCAGATCATTTAAGACTGGGAGGACAAGTAGATTGTATTGCAGAATACAAAGGAAAGTTATCTGTAATAGACTTTAAAACTTCCAAAAAGAGAAAAACTAGATCACAATGCTATAATTATTTTATGCAGTGTTCTGCCTACGCCATTATGTTTGAGGAAAGAACAGGTATCCCTGTAGATCAAACTGTAATCTTAATGGCACAAGAAGACGAAGACCCAGCAATATGGGTTGAAAAGAGAGATGATTTTGTACCACAGTTAATTGAGACTAGAGATGCGTACGAAAACCAAAATCAAAACAGTTGATTCTTTATCCCGTAAAGAAAAAAAGAAGAACAAACAACTACACAACAAGAAGTTAAGACAGCAGAAACAATCTGCCCGTAGCTCAACTGGATAGAGCAACAGCCTTCTAAGCTGTAGGTTATAGGTTCGACTCCTATCGGGCAGGCCAATTTGTATAAATATAAGTAAGAATATAGCATAAGGTTATATTAGTATCAGAGCATTCGCTCGTAATTGATACGCAATCCAAAGGAAAACACATGTACAAGTATATAGCCGTGGCGCTTTTAGCCACCGTATCTACATCAACGTGGGCGACAGATTATGTCTCAGGCGTTGCAGATATTATTAATAGCAATTGTGTAGTATGTCATAGAGCAGGTGGCATAGGACCAATGAGTTTTGAAACGTATGAACAAGTTAGACCATGGGCTCCTCTTATAAGTTATAAAGTAATGACAAGAGAGATGCCTCCATATGCCTACGATCACGGTATTGGCATACAAGACTTACAAGGCGATTGGCGTTTATCTCAAGAAGATATTGACACTATCGTAGAGTGGGTAGACAATGGATCATCATATGGTGATCAAGACATAGTTATACAACCTCCAATACTTGCTGACACAGAAGCATGGAGTTTTGAAGTTGACTTTGGTTCTCCAGATACTATCATTGCTTCAACTCCAATAGACATACCTGCAAGCGGCAACGACTTATGGCACAAACACAATGTTCCAACAGGGCTAGCCGAGGACCGATGTATTAAAGCAGTACAAGTTAAACCACGTGGCAATGCGAAGTCAGTAGTACATCACGCTAACTCCAGCATTATTACTGAGGGAGGCAGAGAAGGTATGCTTACAGAATATGCTATGGGAAAGTGGGGAGAGATAGTTCCAGAAGGAGTATGCAGAACTATCCCAGCAAACGCAGAAGTGGCATGGGACATTCATATGTTCCCAGGTGGACTTGGAGCAATGGCACCAGGATCAGTTATCAAAGACAACGTGGTAGAGATTGGGCTTTGGTTATACACCGAAGAGGAAAGCGAACAACTGAAATACAAACAAGACTTGAGTTTGTATCGCCTAGGAGATCAGGACGATATAACTATACCACCCAACGGCTATTACATGACACAAGGCTTTCACAGTTTTGATCATCCAGTTAGACTAGATAGTTTCCAACCACATGGACACTTGCGTATGAACGCAGCAAGTTTGGAAATATTCTATCCAGAGACAGGACGCACAGAGCAGATTAGCCAAGTAAGTAATTGGAGTGCAACATGGCATCACAGTCATTTGTATGAACCAGACGTTGCACCACTATTGCCAGCAGGAGCAGTTATTGTTCTAAAGCAATGGTATGACAACACAGCAGAAAACCCAAATAATCCAGATCCAGATATGTGGGTAATGGGTGGTAGTAGAACAGGTGACGAAATGACGCACGCCTGGTTAGCTATCACACACTTAGATGAAAAAGGCTACATTAAACTAAAAGAGAAAAGAGATGCAAATATTAATATTGCTAGTGATTAGTATTATTGTTATAACTGAGCCGTCAACTTCAGGCTACAATGGACAACATAAGTTCGATTGGATGCCTGAACAAGTAGTATGGGAGCAAAATATTAGAAACTGTAGAAGTGCGGACGTTTGTAGAGCAGAAACACTTTTTAGAAAATAGAAACGGAAGGACAGTTTGTATAAATATTAGTGGAGTCTTTGGAGAGACTCCCATACTGGACATACAGTCCATGGTAAATAAAAAAGATGAAAGCAATAATAAGCGCTTTATTCTTAATTTTCACAGTAGGATGCGCCAGCATTAGTACAGGTGTAGATACAGTTAAAAATGTTGTAGCAACAGTAGTTGACACAACAGTATCTTCAGCAGCTACTATGGCGACAGCAATAACAGAAGATGTAGTTGATACAGGTACTTTTGTTGTTGAGACAGGTGTGGGTGTTGTTCAAACAGCAGCCGATAGAATAGATCAGGAGACTGATGAGATTCAGCCTAAGATCGAAGAACCTGATTTCCCTACAGCGAAACTTAAAGAAGACTAGCTTAATCAAAACGGACGAGCCCCACTTTGTGGGGTTTGTCTTATACACTATTTACCTGATAAATACCAATTATATACAGAAACATTTCTATTAATAGAGTGGGTGTGTATAAATATAAGTGTTATATAAGTGTAACTTATGTAATGATATAAATTTCAGTAATATAAAGAAGGAGAGGTTTACAATGACCACAGCTACATTCGGTGAAGTAGCGAAGCTCATAGGAACCAATGTTGAAAGACTAAAAGAAAACGAGAAAGTTTGTTTTCTTTGTGATGCGATTCAATTAGTAGCGATAATGATTGCTCCGTTACTTTTGCCCATAGGAATAATTTACGGTACATACGTCGGAGGTTTCTAATGAAAGCTCTTACCAAGTACATGTATTATGGAAGACTGTTAGTATTATTAATGCCAATGATTGGTGTTAGTTTTACTCTCATAACCTTTTATAATTATACCAGTTAATCTAGACTCATAGATCGGAATGGCACCCTCGGGTGCCGTTTTTGTGATTACGGTACTCTGGGCTCTTTACAAATACCCCTAACGATTGTATAATAAATACTATTATGCGTAAAAAGAAACTAACTAAGATTAGAAATCCTGTAGCCCGTTATGCGAAATTGTTTAACAAGGCCACCGTAGTACCGGATAAAACTAAGTACAATCGAAAGAAGGATAAAGTAGTACCTGACGACGCAGACTAATAAAGGAGGAACCATGAATAAACTATGGATAACATTACCAATATTATTTTTTGTTATGATGACAGCGCAAGAAGTAAATGCGGATGAGAGAGAGATAGAATGTTTAGCACAGAACATTTATCATGAAGCCAGAAGTGAATCTACAGCAGGAAGAATGGCTGTGGCTCTAGTAACCATTAATAGAGTTAATGATAGAAGATTTCCTGACTCAATATGTGGTGTTGTAAAGCAAACCAAATATTATCCCAGCGGGAATATAGATTTACATTCATGCCAATTCAGTTGGTACTGTGATGGCAAACCAGACACCATTGGAGACGAAGACTGTTATAAAGAAATACTATTAATAGCCGAAGTCATGTATACATACGAAACCGAAGATTTTACTGAGGGATCGTTGTGGTACCACAGTCCAAAAGTAAAACCTAAATGGTCTATGGTATATAATAAAACCATAAAGATAGATAACCATATCTTCTATAAAGATGTTGACTAAAGCATTCAACGGTCGTATAATAAGCACATGTTAACAGATAAACCTAATATAATAGTTACGGGCGGTTGTGGTTTTATAGGAAGCCACTTAACCAGAAGGCTATTGGATAATGGATTCGCCGTTACTGTTATAGATGACAACAGAGCAGGCGATGTATTTTACAAGCATGACTATGTTGAATATTGGAAAGCAGATGTTAAGACTTTTAATCCTCATAAAGCTCAAATAGAACCACCTGTAGCAATATTTCATTTAGCAAATAGTCCTCGAGTAAGACGTTCTTTAGAATATCCTACAGACACTATTGTTAATAATATTGGAACTACATGTGCGGTAGCCGACTGGGCTAGGATATTTAATATTAAATTGTTCTTTGCGACATCGTCTAGTACACAATACAACGAGTCTAGAGGCAACCCTTATACATTCAGTAAAATTGTGTGTGAGGAAACATTAGGTTTATATAGAAATTTGTATTCATTAGATTATGTTCTCATGTTCTTTTATAATGTTTACGGACCTGGCGAGGCTGACTATGGAGAACATAGTACTGTCGTTAGGAAATTTAAAAAGGATTATTTAGCAGGTAATCCGTTAACTGTTTTTGGAACAGGAAACAAAGAAAGAGACTTTACGCATGTTGATGATGTGGTTCAAGGGTTATTACAACTATTGGCAGATCCACAGTTACCATCGACAGCGCATTTCGGGAAAGGTGATCCCAAAACAATTACATCTATTGCAGATGCATTTGATCACCATGTTGTACATTCATTTGATAGACAGGGGGAAGCACAAAAAACCTTGTGCCAGGAACCTTATATAGAATGCCCTAATGATGTACATGATTATATTAAACAATGGGTTAAGGAGAATGAACGTGATGCCTAGAATAGTAGTGGATAACACGATAGAAATGACAAAAGAAAAAATATCAGATATATTTTTAGTAACAAAAGAGTTTCACACCTCTACAGAGTTTTCACAACATATCGAGAGAATGTCTTTTAACACGAACTCTGGCTGTATGGATATGATAGTAGACTATTGTATTAAGCGGGAAATAGAGATAGAAAGTATAGGGAAGTTTTTAACTTCAAATCTAAAAGCTAAAATTAAAGAAGAAGCTTTGGATTTAAATTTACTTAAGGAAAAAAGAAAGGCAACACTACCTTTATAATGGAACCCTTTGACGTTTATAAGATTTACTTGGCTTTAAAGTTGCACTTTACAACTGAGTCTTATGACGTTACGAAACACAAGTTTGCAGCCAAAGGTAAAAAGGAAACATTCTTAAAACGAAAAGACCTTTTAGTTCTACGCAAACTTGCCAGGGACTTCACAAGACAAACTATCATTGATATACTTGTTGCTAACTTTGTAAGTGGTGATAGGTGGGGAGGAATGTTTGACACAGAGTCAATGGAAACATACAAAAAATGGAATGCTAATAAACAAAAAATAGCATATACATTTGAACAGGATCTTAATTCCATTCAACTAAGAATGGAAAAGGATAATATTGAAGACGCTACAGTAGCTACTGGACACCCTTTAATATTTAAAATGTTACTTGGTAAACAAATAACATTGGAGACGGTGGTTATATTAAATAAAGAATTGAACTTTGTTAATGACTTTAAAGACGATCTTATACTAAAAGACACATGTTTATTGGTAAACAAGTATACACCTTTTATAGGTAAAAATACCAAAAACATACATCTAAAGCATCTAGATCTTATAAATATAATTGCTAGGACTAGAAGTAGTTCTAATACATCGTAAAATAAAACGTAATAAAACGTAAACACAACGCAATACAGGAGAATATATATGTCGTTTAATACACTTTCAGAGCTTCGTAATCAACGAGGCAAATTCGATAACTTGATGAAAGAAGTCGAAAAAATAGCAAACCCTAAATCTAACTTTCAGAAAGATGAACGGGAATGGAAACCCACAGTAGACAAAGCAGGAAACGGTTATGCCGTCGTTCGGTTTTTGCCTGCACCACAAGGCGAAGATATGCCATGGGTTAGAGTTTTCAATCATGGCTTCCAAGGCCCTGGTGGAAAATGGTATATCGAGAACTCTCTCACTACACTCAACAAACAAGATCCAGTTTCAGAATTAAACTCTGAACTTTGGAATTCTGGTGTTGAAGCTAACAAAGAAATAGCTCGTAAACAGAAGAGACGCTTAAATTATTATGCTAACATCCTAGTCGTTGAAGATAAAGGAAACCCAGCTAATGAAGGACAAGTATTCCTTTACAAGTTTGGTAAAAAGATCTTTGACAAAATTAAAGATGTTATGCAGCCTCAATTTGAAGACGAAAATCCAGTTAATCCTTTTGATTTCTGGGAAGGCGCTAACTTCAAGTTAAAAATTAGACAGGTAGAAGGATATCGTAATTATGATAAAAGTGAATTTGATTCCCCAAGCCCGGTAGCAGATGATGATGCTAAAATTGAAGGTCTATGGCAAACACAACATTCCTTATCGGGTGTTGTAGCTCCAGACCAATTTAAATCTTATGAGGAGTTAAAAGCTAAATTGGACTTAGTCCTAAAAGGCCAGACAGCTCCAACAGCAGAGTCTATATCAGCTACTACTAATGATGCAGATGACGACCATTTTATGGAAAAAGTGAAAAGCGTCCAAGCAGCACCAGCAGTATCAGCTCCTGAGTCTACAGATTCAGATGAGGATGATACGTTATCTTACTTCAAGTCCCTTGCAGAAGATAACTAAACTTTCAAAGTTTTGGAGGCTCCTTACGGGGCCTTCTTTTTGACTTTAATAAATACAGTATGAAGTACCATATATTATATAGTAGCGGAGATGTTGTAAAAAACAATAGTTCTAATACGACTCTATGGCCATACAACGAAGAAGCAGAAAAGGTTATTACTTGGGAATTAAATGACTACACCTTAACTAGGAAGTTCATACATCTACATCAAAAAATGTTTGATAATGCTACTATACAAGATGGCGGTAGATATCTCGCACAAGAACAGAGTATATGTACTAGCGTATCTGCAGAGTCTATATTAGAGTCTAGAAGGCATCATAATAGTCTAATAAGAACATTACAAGCATTAAAAAAAGCTCCTAAGGTTAATGGCCAACCTCCCATAACATTTGATACTCCAGACTCTTTACTTGTTAATGAATTAGATCCTTATGATAGGTGTGAGGATAAATTTAATAAAGGGCATTATCATTTTGAAACACAGGCAAAAATATGGCAAGACGCTCATGTAATAGAAAAGGTTAATATAGAGTATTATATGAATGTTGTTAGGATACTCTCAGAATTAAATGAAACGTGCCATTACAACGAACAAACGCTCTACAATGTTCAACCTGAAGAATACAGAACAGTTTTAAAATACACATATCTATCTCATAACAGTAAACCAGACTACTTACGAGCTCATAATTTTACTGATAAATTAGAAGATAAAGACTATGAACATTTCTGTTTTCAATCAGGCAAAAAGGCTAATACGTTATTTCTAGACTTTGGAACTGTTGGTAAATCCCTAACAGAAGTAGCATCGACAAATGATTTAGAGTTACTGCATACAAAAGGAGTAACACAACAAACATCTATAAACCCTTGGGTTAGATATGATTGGTCAGTAGGAGCTGAAAAAACAGAAGATAGGTACAATGAATGGTTAATAAATAATAACGTAAAAGATTATTATGATTTATCATTACCTATGATGACACCTGGGTTGCACCCATTAGGAGAATGTATATCTCATGATTTTTCAACACCCAAAGAGTTCGCGGATTATATAGAAGCAACTCCTAAAATAGTAGGAACTAAACTTGAAATATAAGACTAAAACAATACTTAAACTTTTTATACTATTCTCTACAGCAATAGCAGGCTTAGGATATTGGTTTACACACGGAGCAACAGTAACAGAGTTCATTCTGTATTTTGTATTACTGTCTTTTGTTTCACGAATAGCAAATGCAGGATATCATAGGTGGTTAACACATAACCAATTTGAACCTACATGGTTGGGTAAAAAGATAATGCTATATTTCATGGTGCTTACAGGTGAAGCTCCTCCAGGACATTATGTAATAGCACACTTAAACCATCACAAATACACAGATAAAGAAGGCGATCCTCATGGTCCAAACCAAATAGGTTTTTGGAATTTAGCATTAGGACAATTTAATGTAACAAAGCCTGCCTTTATGCGAAACTATGCTAAGCACAAAGACGCACAATGGGTTACTAAACATTACTGGAATTTATACTTTGCCAATTGGATAGTATTTGCCTTAATAAATCCTTACTTAAATGTTTGGTTGGCATGTATGTTTGCTTGGAGTTGGTTACAAATGATTAATCTTAATTGGAGAGGCCATGGCGGAACAGACGCATCACCTACAAACTTAGGTATACTCTCAAATTTGTTTATGGGTGGAGAAGACTATCACAAGAACCATCATGTTAATCCAGGCAATCTTGTAATGGGAAAATGGGATACGACAGGTAAATACTTAGTCCCTTGGTTGTTATCAAAATGAAAAAGATATTAGGACTACCAATACTTCATGTAAAAAATGTTGGTGAACACCTACTTCCTACGATGCAGAAATCTATTGATACATTACAATCACATAAAGAACATTGGGATAGACAAAAGAGTAAATTATCAGTATACACAGAAAGCGGCGAGCACAAATTTAAATTAAAACAAGATCCAATGGAAGGTGTAGAGGGTTGGCAGGACCTTAGAAAGATTATTAAAGGCCATGTAATGGATTACTTTACATCTACACAACCTATAGACGAAGACTTCCAATCGGATCAAGACAGGTTATTACGAGATGAGTTAGATACCTATTGGCACAGTTATGCTTGGTATACTTATTTTGATGAAAGAGACTCTTACAGTTGGCACGCACACGGGCAATATTATTTAATAGCCACTTATTATGTAAGAGCAGAAGAAGAACATGCGCCATTACAGTTTAAATCTCCCTTGTCAGATATGTACACTACATGGGCATTGGGAACAAAGGCAACAAACTTAGAAGAGACAATACAACCAGAGACAGGA
>Ga0308008_1000206_pt1 | contig 27806 bp, 52 predicted proteins | sample Neamet125_FD_203140 | JGI IMG/M metagenome (GOLD analysis project Ga0308008, IMG submission 203140) | Marine microbial communities from water near the shore, Antarctic Ocean - #125 | ecosystem: Environmental > Aquatic > Marine > Unclassified | place: Southern Ocean | collected 2014-07-24
AAACTTGCAGCACGTATAACGACATCAAGTCCAAACTTGCTAAGAGCTTTCTTAGTTTTTTCATAGTCAAACGCTGCCACTAGATAGGGTTATTACAAGCGTTGTTATGTGAAGGTACTGTAATTGAAATAGTAGCTTTCCATCCTGCTAATAGGTTTTCAAATCTATCTGTAAAAGGTTCACAAGTAATATTCTCACTTACGACAAACTCTCTCGATGTCATTGGAGTACCTACTCTACCATTACCACTTTTAATCTCTCTGTATATATCTGATACTATCAAGAACGTATCATTGAGTACATCAGTTTCATTCGAACCATCTGCAGCTACTAAATCCATTACCAGGAGGTCAAATGTAAATACAAAATCTCTATTGTTAATTGTAGCAGGTTGCTCTATCAGATGTGCCTTAGCGAAGTTCATCTCATTAGTTAAGTCTACTTCGAATATATCACCAAAGGAAAACGAATTAAGCTGCTTGTGTGCTTCGCATATCGCTCTGAATTGGTCTACTACTGATTTAAATGTCTTCATTTCTTGATTCTTTCTTTTATTATTTCACAATACTCCTCACTCATTTCGCTAGCTAAGTAGTTTCTATTATTTAGTATAGACATTTTAGCAGTTGTGCCACTTCCAGCAAAGCAATCATAAACCAAATCACCCTCGTTGCTCCAGCTTATTATATGATCATTTGCTAATTGCTCGGGAAAGGTAGCAGGGTGATTTATACTCCTATTCTTTGATGGAGGCAAATTCCATATATTAAACCTTTGCCCAAATTCCTTAATTTCAGATCCGCTAGTCTGTTTTATAGTACCATTAGCTTGCCTAAACATTACATGCTTTCGTTTCTCCCCTGCCCACTTATTTTTTCTATCCTTGATAGGATTAAATGACTTAGCTTTACCTTTGCTTAGAATAAACATGTATTCGAATACAGGAGCATATCTAGATTTGAGAGAACCTACGGCTGAAAAACTACCCTTATTCCATATCATGGTGTCGTTTAAATTAAAGCCACATTCCTTAAAGAATAATGCTTGCTTAAAACTTGTGCCTGTCTCACTTCCTTTTACAGTAGCATCACTTACAATCCAAACAAGCACACCTCCCACCTTAGTTACTCTGTATAACTCTTTAGCTATACTTTCAAAATCAAAAGAATAACCGTTGTAGTCTCTTAAATTGTCGTAAGGTGGAGAGGTAACTGTTAAATCAATAAAGTTATCTTCCATCAACCCCATCGTGTCTAGACAATTCTCGTTCCTTACTTCGTTTAACTTTATCATTTCTTTATCTTGTCTTGATCCTGTTTGTAACTCATAAACGTAAACGCTTGTTCTATACTTATCTTTGTAGCTTCATCTAGTTTAAGTATATCCTCACTACATAAACTCATTAGTATTGAATACCAACCCCACTTTTTACCAAAGTTTTGTTGCTTGACGTCTCCACTCCCTCCACTAAAGAGGTTAGCGAATCGTTCAAGTAGTCTTTTCCGATAGTCCAAAAAAAAACTAATGCAGAGTTTACTACATTCGCTTTCATTTTCTTCTTAAATATCCTACCTCTTGCTTCTAATTCTCCATCGTAAGCCTCTATTGAGTACTTTCCGTGAGCTTCTTTTGCTACTGGTCTGTAAAGAATAGCGATTATAAGGTGTAAATTGTCGTTTAAATCTTTGCATAGGGTGTCTAAATCGGCAAACTCTCCTGTACTCATCTCTGATAAGTTAGGATGAAAGCCATATTTTACATTATCAATAGAAACGAACTGATGCAACTCCTCGCTCATCTTAGTTAAACCTAATAGCTTACCATACACCTCGTTTAAATCATTCAATTTAATTTGGTCTATCGTTGCTCTATCTATATCAGTAAGCAACTCTAAGGTTCTCTTTTGTAGCTCTAACTCGTTAAGCTCTGAAGCTTCTAACTTAGTAAGGGATTGTAACTGCCCTAATGTTATTTCGCTCAAGTCTGTTGGTATCTGTAGCTTCATATATATAAATAGTATTTTCTTAATTCTGTATAAATATAAACAAAAAAAGCCCTCCGATTATGGAGAGCCTTGCAATCTGGGGGATTGTGTATTATTGTTTTAATTCTAATCCTACTTTATCCATTTGGAAAATAGCTTCCTTTATATTGATAAAGTCTACATACATTGAGTCAGTAGTAATTACTAACCCATCTTCAGATTCCCAATGACCTACTCCATCTCTATAATCTAAAAACACATAAGCTCTTGTACCTATATATTCTGCGAATTGTATTTCGTAACCAACATCTTTCTTCATAGCTTTTATTTTTAGTTTACACAAAGATAGGCGAATAAAATGAACCACCAAACTTTATTGTAAAATAGTTTAATTATTTAAATAATTGTCTACTGAATCTTTAGCTTGATCCATCTCTTTGAACGTACCTAAGTATACTTGCCTTATCATTACTCTGTAAGTTCCTTGAGGTGTAGTTGATATATGCTTTGGTATATCCTTATTGAGTGAGTCAGTTTCTGACTGCTCTCCGAACATCATTATAAAGTTATTCATCTTAGTTTTGTTTTGTTTCCACAAACATACAACAAATATATTAGTCTACCTAACTGCATACCTTCCAACCTTAGAACGTAACTCATAAAACATTCTCATAGCTAAAGCATCGGAGTAATCAGGAGAACGACCTATCACAGATTTAACCACATCTTTAGGTACTATCTTAAGTTTACCGTCCTTATCTATATCCTTAGTTCTAACCTGCTCTAATTCTTCTGTAATGTGTTTGCGTGTGTCTACATCTCTAATAGTGATACCTATCTGTCCTTTATTAATTAAGTCTGCTAGTTTGTAATAGCATTGTGTTTTAAGGTTCTGAAAGTTCTCTTTCTTAATTGGTGATGCGTTGTTGATGAATCCTTTACACCTTAGTACATCTTGCAGCCCACCACCGACACCATCACTATCGACAATGATGTTAGATAACTTTACTTGGTGGTTCTTTTGCAACTCTCTAATGTATTCAGCTAATTCTGTGATTGTATTCTTATCGAATGTCTTAATCATTACCACGTGTAACCCTTCGAATAACATCACTACAGACTTATCCTCTCCCATACGAGCAACGTCACAACTGATATACTTCTCTCCCTCTGCTCCTTTGTTATCGAATAAGTTTAATATACTATCGTAGTTAATAAGTGAATCGCTTGATGCGTCATATTCCCAGTTTCCAAATAGTAGACGTTGCTTAGAAACTTCATCTAGTTTAGATAGTTGCTTCTCATAATGTTTAGAGATGAATTGATTATCTGTTACTAGAGAAGGTATAAACTTACGATAGGTTTTAAGTGCACCTAACTGTGCAGGTTTATAGTATTCAGTATACACCCAATTCTTAGCAGGGTTGCAAGTCATTAGAAGCTTTGGAATGATTCCGTAATCGTCTAACTTATATCTAATCCTAGACTGAACTACATTGACTGCTTTGTATGTTACTTGGTTTACCTCATCAATGAATGCACCTGTAATCTCTAATGAACCAAGACTATCGAAGTTTCTATCTGAAGGATATAAGAATAAATCTTTAAGTATAATCTCTGAACCGTTCTTAAATGTAACGATGTTACTCGATCCGTTGAAAGTATAATGTTCTCCACTCTTTAAACCCCAAGCACCACACACCTCAAAGAATGTGTTTAACGTAGTCTTCTTTAATGCGTCTAACTTAGACCTTCCCATAAGATAACGAGTCTTAGGATAACGTAAACACATAGTAACAAGCCAAGCAGAACCTACCCAAGACTTACCACCACCTGCAGCACCACCAAATAGAACCTCGTTTGTGTAGTCATCGAATAGGAATCTTAAACAATCCCTCTGCTTACTCGTAAATTCAGGACTTATTTCCAAGGTCTATATGTATTTTAATCGTTTCATCGTTACTGGTAATATCTAACTTATCGCCGTACCCTCTTACCTTTCCTTTATTCTTAAGAAGGAATTGAGTACTTGAATGATTACCCTCTTTAATCTGCTTCATTAAGCTACTCTCAGCAAAGTCTAATACTAAGTTATCCATTGCCTTAACCTTAGCAGCAAACTCCTCATCTGCCTTTAACCAAGAGTAGTAGGTCGTTCTAGTTATCTCTGCAATCTTTAAAGCACCTGTAACAATTCCAAGTGTTTTCTCTAATGCTTTAAGCATCTGTACTTTAGCTAATTTTGTTCTGTTTTGCTCTTTTCTCTCTTCCATCTTAGTCTTGTTTTAGTTGTTTAAAAATAGTATCGCCAAATAAAACACCCCCGTTGCCAATATTGAAGCTACGCACCATTCAAACAAGTTATTTTTCTTCTTCATCTTAGTCTTGTTTTAAGTAAGCGGAAGTTATCCGCCTACTTTAATTAATAGTTAACGACTAACGGTTAACAAAATCATTAAACGACAATCTCTTTGATGTGTCATTTGTTGTGTCTAAACAGTGCAAAGCATAATTCTCTGCAATTTCTTTGATGTATTTATCTAACATAATCTAACGCCTATATTAATTGAGAAGGTCTTTACTCTTGTTTTAGTTCTTTGATTCTTTGATTCAATGCTTTTGCAATTTCCTCCACAATAAAACCATCATACATACTGTCAATCATATCTATGACATTTTCTAGCTCCTCTACACCTCTTTGTTTAGCATACCTCTCAACTTGTGATTTAAGGTCGCTATCTGAAATGTCTAAAGTTATCGTTTGTGATTCATTCATCTTAGTATTGTTTTAGTTCGTTAGGGATTTCCATCCATCTAATTACTTCACCTTTCAATGTAGTTTCCCACATATCTAACCATTCTGTACCTGTGTAGTAGCATAACTTGATGTAGCCGTTACTCATTCTACACACATAACTTCCTTCGTTTTTTGGTTGTTCCATCTTATTGTAGTTTTCCGTATTTATCCATGTAGTTCATATGGATTTCGATTAACATTTCTTTGTATTGCTTCTTATCTCCGTATCTAATATGGCAAGGTCTACACACCGCTTGTAGGTTACCGATGTAATCCTTTACTTTACTCCCTCCCATGCCACGAGCCTCGATGTGATGTATGTCTTGTGCAGGAGATGAACATACTTCACATGGTATATAATCGCACTCATCAAAGTTAAAGAACTCTAAGTATATTTTAGTGTGCTTACGCATTGATTCTATCCTTCGCTATATTGAAGTACTTCTCATCTTGTTCAATACCTATGAAGCTTCTGTTGGTATTCTTTGCTGCTACTCCTGTACTACCTGAACCCATTGTAAAATCTAAAACAGTTTCATTTTCGTTGGTGTAGGTTTTAATTAAGTACTCCATAAGTGATACTGGTTTTTGTGTTGGGTGTATTCTATTTATAGCGTTTAATTCTCCTTTATTTTTATTATATACAAGCCTGTTTTTAGGAAACCTTAAATTTTCATTATGTTTTTTTGAGCTTTTAAATACTCCACTTCCCATTCCATTACTATTATCTTTTTTACGCTTATATTCTCCGTTTCTTGGTCGTTTATTTTTATCTTCTGCTAATTCCATTATAGGGTAATAATTAATTCTGCCTTTACCAAAAATAATAATATCTTCAAAAACTGTTAATGGTCTATATTTAGCAACTGCAAAGCTTCCAGAGTTTACTTTATCCCACTTCCAATCGTACTTATAATTTTTTATGTTACTCATGCGTAAAGCAGAACTAAAAGGTTCACTTCCAAATAATACAATAGCACCGTTCGGTTTAATGATTCTATTCAGTTGTTCCCACATTAAAGTAAAGTCTATAACTGAATCCCACTTACACGCAGTTGTTCCGTACGGTGGGTCTGTAATGATTGCATCTACACTACCTGAAGGAATACCCTTCATAACTTGTAAGCAATCTCCTTTATGTAATTCAATCATGTCGTTAATAGTATTAATGTAATGCTGAATATTATAGCACCGAATAAACCCATTAGTAGATAGTGTCTAAATTTATAGAGGTTCGCCACAACACTCACATACGTTCTTAGTTTCTTCTGCTAATGTATTATCTTCGTACTTATCTAAGTTGATGTTTAAGTCGTTTACAGTAAACCCTACTTCGAATAGTAAATCCTCATCAAAGTAATTCAATAGTAAATCATCATCAAATTTACCTCCGTTTTTATTCAAGCGTAAATTAAGCTCCATTTCGTCAGCTAAAGATAAGTCCAGAACTACGCATAGTATTGTGTCATTCCCTAACTCAAGCCAAGCACGAGAGCGTTGATGCCCTCCTATGATAATATTCTCTCTATCCTTAGAAGAGTTTATAATGATTGGATCAATTAAACTGTACTTCTTTAAACTTGCTTTTAAATCCTTGAATTGCTTCTTATTAATCGTTCGTGGATTATACTCTGCAAACTTTAACTCTGATATTCTTCTATTCTCTATCTTCATAGCTACTCATTACTTCCTTTAATTCTTTTATTGTCTGTGCAACACAAGTGCCACAACTCGAAACCTTCTTATTCATTCCGAATATCTCATTGTATAGGTTTGTAATTCCTACATTCCCCTCTCTGCTAATCTTATCTGAACCGATTTGTTTTAGTAATCGTTTCAATATACTTAGTTGGTCGGTTGTTAAGTCGTTCTCTCTTTCCCATTTACCTACTGGGCATTTAGTGAATGCTATTTGTGCTTTGATTTTCATAAAGCAACCACATTTTTTACACTGACTTACTGACTTTCGGAAGTGAGGACATACTTTACAGATGCTCATTCGCTCCTGATAAGTTCTGCTACTTGTTTTTAACTTCATCTTTGATATAGTTTCTAACCTTCTTGATAGTTAAGAAGATTGAGGTTGTACTTATACCTGTAGCTTGTGCTAAACTTCTGATAGTATGGTCTGATTCGTAGTATACTTTGAATAGAGTCTTATCGTAGAAGTGTAAATCCTCCATTGACCTATTGATTAAGTCTAACTTACGATAGTATTCTAAATCCTCCTCGATTACTTCATTGATGTTCTCAGCTCTTAGAGTGCTTATGATTGCATTCTCGTCTATCGGTAAAGGTTTGTGCTTCTTCTTGAAAGATGAAGCCTTAGAAGATTGGTACTGGTTCATCATTACCCTTGTTACCCAAAACAATAAATGACCATTGCTCACTATTTGTAGTAGTTTGCTTTGGTCATATTCGAGCATTATAAGATAAACCTCTTGTGTGAGATCTTGTGCATCTTCCCTATTACCCTTAGTTACTTTAAGAGCTATATTACTTACTTCGCTATAGCGTGCTGCTATAACGTTTTTTAATTGTTCCATACCTTGTAATGAACGCTCTGTGTCCTATTTTAATTCTGTAGTATATAGAAAGGTATCTTCTTATTACGTGAGCTTTAGCACCCTTCTTAATGCCTTTTAATATTGTGTGATTGATTAATCCTCTCATAGTAGTTGTTTTTAATCTTAGTTATAAAAAAAGGGGGTGAAGCTATGACCCTTCACCCCCATCAAAACAACTAAGAAGTGGAAATTCTTACTGCTAATATACAATAATTGTGCTACTCATTGCCAACTATGCTTTTTATTTTCTCTAAATATATAGCTAAGTCCATTGCTTCCTCTTGTGCGTGAGTTAACCACTCGGTAACGGATAGGTCTGTACGTTCCATTGTAGTACCGTATTTGTTCTTCCCCATCTCAGCACGTTCTAATATCTTAGCACATACCTTCTCTTCTATACTACGATCCACAAGCTTCACAATCTTCATTGTCTATACTACAAGCTTCAGGTTGCTCTTTATCCTCTAAGTCATTTAACCAGTTCTCAAACATAGCTGATGCTATCTCTGTAGGTTTCTTTTCCAAATCTTTGTTCATCTGTTTACTGATTTATCGTATAGCTTAAATGCTATAATTAATACTAGGGTTGTAATTATAAATAGTTTTTGTGTCATCTTGTTTGTCTTAGTTTATGGTTTTTTAAAATAAAACCCCCTGAACTTTCGGTTTATATACATTTATGTATCTTTTGTTTTCTCCTTTAGGGTAGTTGGTTATGTTTAGCTTTAAGTTATTATAACACTTCTGTTTAAATGTTTTACTTCCTTTAAAGTAAACATACCTGTGCTTTGGTAATATATTAACTTTTTTTAATTCTAACTTATTTATTATTTCGTTGGAATCTGCAATCATTTCAAAAGCAATCATTTTATCATTATGTGTGTCATCAAACGATAAAGCTTTCTGTAATTCAATCCAATGTTCTATAGTTGGGAAACTAAATCCTGAATCTAACCTAAACCAATGCTCAATAGTTGTTTTATTTACCTTAATTATTTTCTCTAATTCTTTATTGCTAATCCCTTTTTTATTCTCTCGTAAAAATTCAGCTATTTGTTTTTTATCTATACTTTCTTCGTTTAATCTTCTCTTTATTAAATTCACATTTAATTTGTTATTTTTTTGATAATGACCTATATTTCTAAAATGGAACTCTTCACCGTTTTTATCTACTAATTTGGTGGTATTTGAACTTAACCCAGTGTACACGAAATTTGTTGCTTGGTAAATATAACCATTGTGAAACATATTAGCGTCAGCAAAAGAAACTATTATTTTATTATTAGTTAGTTTATTTATTGCATTTGAAACAAAAAAAGATAGAGTGTTTTTAGGTAAACCCTCATTTACTACTAATCTATTTAATTCTAACACTTTATTTTTCATATCTACCCCACAAATACTTTCAGCAAGATTAACACTAGGGGGCATACCAAACGTTACAACACCACTTAGTACTTTATCTATATATAACCCGAACGCATAAGATATACTACACAACCTTTTAGCATAATGTTTATTTAAAAGCCAATCTTTACACTCGTAATTTTTTATTTTTAAAACCTCCATCTTAGTCGTGTTTTAGTTAGTTCATAGTTGGGAAGGAAATCCCTTGCCTTCCCAACACTGACTTTTAAACCCCAAAGGTTTAACTCTGCCTATCGTGTTGAAATTAAACCTTGTTAGGTTTCGATAGGGCTTTAGTGTAGCGTTCAAGTAGCTTACTCACTGAGGCAAATATAAAACTAATTTATTGATTGAAATAATTATCTATCACTTCTTTTGCTTGATCGAATCCAGTGCAAACCCATGCATCATATCCTCTATCTACTAAATCCAACAACCATTTCTTCTGCTTTGGACTTGCGTAGTTACCCTTTACCTTAAGTTCTAAAGCTAAACCACTATACTTACCTCTAGGTTCATAGATGAATAAGTCAGGAAACCCTGCTACATATCCTGTCCTCTTGGCTTTCATTCTCTGAGATTGGTACTTCTGATACTGACCTCCGAGAGAAGCACAGAACAAAGCTTTATATTCTAACTTTAAGTAAGTAACTACTGCAGTTTGTAAATCATCTTCTTTATTCTTCATCTCTTACATTGTATTTTTTTCTTCGTTTAGCTCTCTTATCTAAAGACTCTTGGCTTTTTATATCAGGCAATTGACCACCTACCACAAGAACCCAGTTGTTATCTGTAACTATCTTCTTTTCTTTATTCATTGTCTAACATCTTTAAAATTTCAACTCTTAGGTTTACCTTCATCTCTTTCATGTCTCTGAAGAGGTTTATAATAGCTATCTCTCTGCACATTATTACAGGGTGATATTTCTTAGCGTTGTTCTGCACAAACATCTTACCTCGCTTAATCATTCCTTGCACTTCTCTCCAAATCTTTTCCTTCTCCTCTTCATCTACAAATAGAAATCCGTTTTTCTCTAGCCATAAGTAGATTTGATTTACTCCCTGAATGCTTATATCTTCATCGTTACAGTATTGTTCGTATGGTTCGATTACACAAAGCGTTAAGAAATCCCTCAGAACCTGCTTTTTATCCACTTTACCGAACTCTGTATCGATTAACAGCTTCTCGTTAAGCTGAGCAGAGTTAATCCTTGTAGCGTTCGATTTCAACTTCTGAGAATTTAACCAGTTACACCACGTTCTTGGATTGATTGCAAGTTGTTCTCCTGTTCTTACTCCTCTATGAAATGCTAATGTAACATCTTCCTTAGTTAACCGGTGAAAGGTTTGGTTTAAGTCAGTCATTAAGATATTAGCCATGATTACAATATCCGCTTGATCTTTGTTTTGACTCATCTCAAATAGACATCGTTTTAATGTCATTCCACAGAAGCTTAATAATTCATCACTTGATTCTTTTCCTATTTCCATGTCGTTGTTTTTGTAAATGTATACTAATTTTTTAGATGTCGTATATCTTTTTAAATAATTCTACCATCACATCAACGGTTATAGAGTTACCTGCTTGTTTATATAACTGAGTATCTGAGTTTACTTTCTGAGCTTTGTTAAATTGCTCATCAGTATATCCTTGTAATCTCCAACACTCTAAAGGTGTTAATCTTCTTATTCTTTTATTTACTTCAACCCCTTGCGAACAACCAGTATCTACACAATAACTTGTGCCATCTGCTTTAGATAAATGACCAGAACCCCCCTTACCTGTCTTAGAGCTTCTTGGGTAAAGTGAGTGAGAGATGTATTGTTCTGTCCTACCTGCCTTGTAGTAGCTACTAGTTATTGTTCTGGATAAATCATTTAGTTCTTTTTTTAATAAATCTTTATTTATATTGAATGTTGTACCTTCTGCTCTTTTCAGAAAGGCTATTTTTTTATCACTCAAATAATATTTCTCATCTACTTCCTTCTCTAGTAAATCCTTTAACCTCAACTTTAACTCCATCTTCTTAGGGAATCGTAACTCTCTAAATTCTTTAAACCCTACTATAAATATTCTCTCTCTATTTTGTGGTATACCGTAATCCTTAGAGTTTAACACTTGAGCGTACACATGATACCCTAATCCATTATCTATGGAATCTAAACCTATCTGTCCGTTTAAAGTACCACCCCCATTCGTTAGCACATCTGTAATGGTTTGATATGTTCTTCCGTTGTCGTGTGAAAGTAATCCTTTTACATTCTCCAGTACAAAGCACTTAGGTTGATTCTCTTTTATAAACTCAGCTACATTAAAAAATAGAGTTCCTCTTGTATCTTCAAACCCTCCACGCTTACCTGCTAAACTAAATGACTGGCAAGGGAAACCTGCTACATACAAATCTAACTGAGGCACTTCTGAGTGATTCCTTGTCGTTATATCCTCATACATTGTAGTAGGATTATGCAACTCATTAAACGAAGCTCTTGCAAACTTGTCAATCTCACAAGCAAAAACCTCATCTATATCTAAACCTAACCTTTTCAATGCACTCTCAGGTGAACCTATTCCACTAAAATCCGTTCCTATCTTCATAATTGTTTTTGTTTTTGTAAATGTATAGTTATTTTTAAGACTACCAACTATTCAAGCAGTTTTCTATTATCTTCTATTTTTAAATCAGTAGCAAATGGATCGTTAAACATCTCAGGAAAGTACTGCTTTGCTAAACTTGGCTTCGGTGTGCTTTTAAATTGTCGCTTAATAGGGAATACACTCTTCCAAGAGTTCTCTATTGACTGCTCTAACATCTCTGTTTGTAGTTCTGAAGGTAATCCTTCCAATTTTTTTAATATAAGCTTAACAGCTCTCTCTGTGTTTTTAGCTTTTAAAGATATTCTTAGATTTAGAAACTCTTTAAACAAATTATTAATCTCTAAATTATCAAAATATTTCTTTACCTCTTTATCTTTATTAACTGTATTACTAATTGTATTATTAACTGTATTGTTATCTATAAACTTTTCTTTAATAGGCTCTACTTGTTTTCTTATATACCCTCCCATTGAAATCTTTAATACCCTCTTTAAGATTTGTTTAGTACCCTCTTTATATATTAGAGTAGACGTGATGTATCCTTTAGAAACCAATGAGTTAATAATTACACTTACTCTGGTCTTACTTAATTCGAAGAACTCAGAGAAGTAACCATTACCTGCAAAGCAACCCTTCTCATTATCAAGGCTACTTATCTCTACTAAGAACAACTTCTCCATAATAGCAAGGTCTTTACTTAACCAAACCTCTTTCGGTATCCATATACCTTTAAAATTTCTTTCCATAATCTTAGTTAGTTTTTACAAACATATAAATAAATATTGGAATAAAAAAATGGAGGCACTAACTAAAGCACCTCCAAATTCAACCAACTGAGTAGATTTACTACTCTTTTAAAAGGGCATTCCATCACCAGTAGGCTCGTTTCCTTCAGGAGCAGCCTCTACTTTTGAAACCTTCCAAGCTTTAAGGCTTACAAAGTAGCGATCCTTCCAAGCTCTACCGCTTATATTGATGTCTATTTCGTAAGAACCACCAACTGCCATGCCTTTTACAAGCTCTATTCCTTTGTCTTGTATAAACTCGATAGGAATATCAGCATCATACTCTACACCTTCTTGCTTAATGATTACTTCTTGCTTCTTAAACTTCTCAGAGATTACTTGTAATTCCTTAATCTCTACTACTGTTCCTTTGATTACCATTTTAATTGGATTATTTTTGTTTGTAATGATTCGATTTCTGATTTTAGCCCCATAATGACTGCCTGTAATGATCGTTCTTCTCTGCTTGTGTAGTCGCTTTCGTTTATTTCTGGTTCGTTTATGTAACACATTACCTCCATATAACCCTGAGAGTAATATCCTGCTCTTTTTAATTGTTGCTTGTGCATCGCTCTCATGTCTTTAAGCTCTGCAGTACCTTTATTTATAGCTTCCTTTATAACTTCATCAGTTAAACCGACCTCGTCCATTGCACCTACTACCATAGCTCGTGCTTCTCTTACAAATAGCTTTTCTCCTTGTGATACTATCTCACCTACGGAGACTTTATTAGCTCTTGCACTCCTTTCCAATATTACTTCAATCATAGCGTTTTTAATATATCGTTAATAGTTAGTTTTGAATCCCACGATAAAGCGTTTAGTTGCTTAATCGTTAATCTTAATTCATCTTTAAATAGTTTATCAATAGTATACTGAGCTAATCCTAATCTTTTACAAGCATTAGACTTCGTGGTATATGTATTGAATACAATCTCCTGAAATGGGCTTTCTGGTTGCCACCCTCTACCGTTTGCTGCCATCTTATTTACGTTTAAAATCTTCGCTCTCATCTTCTCCGAATATACCAAGCTGATAGAATCCACATACTTTTAATACAATTCTACTCATTGCTCGTTTCTCGGCCATCTCCATAACATACCAGGAGTTCGTATTACCATCTTTAAACGATGCTCCTTTTATAGCACTTCCAAATGTTTCTAATCCCTTCGTTGATGCTTTCACAACACAGAAGTTAGTTTCGCATTTGATAACCTCGTAAGCTATCTCTATTCCTTCCGTTGCTTGTATCTTATCTATACCACTACGAGAGATAATCAGATAATGCTGATGCTTGTATATATCTTCTTTTGCTAGGTTGTACTTCTTGTACAGCTCTGCTATCTTTTCTCTATCCATCTTCTTAGTTTTTACTTGGCTTACCTAAATGCTCCCACTCCATTAGTGAACGTGTAACTGGTGAGCGTTCTCCTGAGTTCCACTCTTGTGATAATTCGCAATGTCTAGCATACTCATTGTTCATCTGCTGCTCGATCATCTCATCTCTATCTAAATGCTGAACTCTCGTTCTCAAAAATAATTCTTTTAGTTTTCCCATCTTAGTTTTCTGTAAATAATTGTTCAACATTCTCAAAGCTTAACGGCTCTCTTGTAGTCATAGTTAATATCGAGCAACAATCGTTAATAGTTAATTGAATGATTGAGTGATTGTAGTGTAAAGATTTCTCAATATTCCCACACGTATCAGGAAAATCTTTGTAAGATAAATTTAATCTATCTCTTACTTCTGGCTTTAATCTTTCTAGTAATGTTCTCATAGCTTAGTTGTTTTGTTTGAAGCAAATATATGAATTAATAATTGAATGAACTATTAATTAGTATTTATTTTTAGTTAATACTATACTTTGTTTTGATGCTACAGGTTCAGCTTGTGGAACTATAACCCCATCAGAATCGACTATAACATTACCGTTTAGAAATTGTAAGTAAGCGTTTTTACTTTCAGATTCTAACTCCTTACGTTGATCGTTTAAAGTATTCCAGTTATCTAAATGCTTGAAGCTATATCTTCTTGCTCCATCTTTTTGTGTTGCCGTATACCCTTCGAACTCCTGACCTTTCCAAACTTCCGTACTAAGTAAAGCGTCTTCTTCCCAATAGTCTTTTAAATGCTTTGCAGCACTCTCAAACTTCTTAGCTAATACGATAGATTCTATGGCATACAAATCACCATCTAATACTAATCCATCAATATCTCTAGTAATGTCCTCTATCAGCTTGCTAATACTCTTTAAATCTCTATTCATCATCTTTATGTATTACAATCATTGAACTTGTGCCTTGCGTTTGAATTTCTAGTAACGCATCAGCTTCTGAATTAAATACTTCTGCTTGGTCTTTGTACTCTGTTCTTGAGTAAAAGATATCGACATAGTTTTGTGATTCGATGTCATAAATAATATACTTCATAGCTTTTGCTTTTTTAGTTCCCTACAAAGATAAACCTTTAATTTGATTACGCAAATAATTAATAGAATAAAGTGAGCTTTATTGCATAAAAAAAGAGCTACATTTCTGTAACCCTTTGATACTTAACTAAAAGAAGTGTGTTAGTCTTGCGACCTGACCTTGCTCTCGTTCGTGAATGAAAGCCTCTACTGCTTTCGGTGAACCTGTATATCCTTTTCTTGAGTGCCATGAATCGGCTGCACTAGGTGAGCGTAAGTATTCAACGGTAACACCTATAAAGTCTTTAGCATCTCGCCATTTATATTTAACTTTGTGATGTAAATGGTGAAGATACCAATATCGATACTTAGTATTTGCCCATTCTTGTGGTTGTTCTTGTGCCATTAGCATCGGTAGGTTATCCATCTTAGCACCATCACCATGCTCTAAACCTATTAAGTTAGAACCATAAGTATAATACTTTCGATGTGCTACACCTGCATCTACCGAAACATCGTCTGCAAGCCTAAACCAAGACTTCAATGCGTGCGCTAAATGAAATCCACTTTGGTAATCGTGGTTACTCATAGAGTGAACGCAATCAACTGGAGCTATCTCTCTAAGCATCTCAACACATTTAACGTATAGTTGTAAAGCTATTTCAAAATGCTCCCACCATTTACCATCGCAATCTTGTGGAGTTCCTTTTGTAGTAGTATTATATACATTATCTACATGTAGTATATCGTTTCCAATACAAAAGAGTATTCTTTCTACTTTAAAACCTTGTGCTTTAGTGATAAGACCTTGAACACCTTCTATAACTCTTGCAACTGCAATATCAGTATTGTAAGCTTCACCAGTTTCTTCAGCGTTCGCATACTTCCCGATATGAATGTCTGCAGGATTGATAACTAATAAGTGAGTTCCTTCGTTGTGTTCTACTTTTGGATAAGTAGGTGCGTGATCTTTTATAAAGGTGTTTAGTCTTTCGAACATTCCACCTTCATCGAATCCACCTTGCCCATCTTTAGTAACGATTGAGAACCTAAGTTCTCCGCCCATGTTCTGCCAATGTTTAACGGATACAACGTCCTTCTTATCAATCCCTCTTTCAAGCAGATGAATATCAAGTGATGAATTGTCGTTAAAATTGTCTAGGGTGTTTGCTCGGTGTTTCTTTATGATGTCTATCTCATCACCTTTTAACCGAAATCTGTTGTTCTTTCTTTGTGCCATGTCTTTCTGTTTAGCACGAATATACTACTTTTTCTCGAATACCGAAAAGCATAAAGGTATTATTGCAATCGTTGCTAATACAAGCGTTTGCCAAGTGATACCAGTAGCGTCTATTTGAGTAACTGCAGCGATAGCTAAAACACCACTAACAGTTCTCTTACTGCTCCACTTTCCTTTAACGTCTTTAAACATCTCAGGGATAATAGCTAATACGCCTTTTGCGAATAAGGGATTCATTTTCTCTTATCCTTTACGAAGTACCCTACGATGTCATCAAAGTAACCGAAGATTTTGTTGTCCTTTTCTGTTGGTGTAAGGTTTACTATTATCTTAGCGAATGCTAAAAATCCAATAAGTAACTCTCCCCAATTATTTGCTAGAATCTGTGTCATAATATGTATTAATTTCAATGAATATAAAAGGTATATATAGGCAATGCTTGTAACCATCGCCAAATTTATCAGACCAAACTCCGATTAGTACTCCTGTGTAAACTCCTATTCCAATATCCCAACCAATCATATTAAATAATCTCTAAGGTTATTCCTTCAATTGGTATAATATCAACCAACTTCTTTAACGTATTTCTTGAAGATACTACATCTAAAGCATCATCTCCGTTAATATCTGCAAATCTTTTACCTAATGCAATGCAACCCTTTAGTTGGCTTACGTAATTAGCTACATGAATAAGTATATAGCTTCTATCGTTTACATCTTCTATATGCAAGTGGTCACCATACTTAGTGCTTTCTCTATGCACTACGTTATAGACTCCTTTAGGTATACAACTAACATTAGTCTTATTACCCTTCCAAGGTAGCTCTAAAGTAACGCATTCAAAAACCTTATCTACACCATCATAAATAACTAAAGCTCCTAAGGTTTGAACCCCATCATCTCGTAATCTAAGTAAGTGTGCTTTCATTAGTTTTTCTCGTTTCCTATCTTCTTGATATTATATAAGGCTGCTGTTATTAATACAATAGCCGTTAAGAATCCATTAATATCTGCAAAGCTTATGCCAAGTGCAGCCGTATTTATAACATTTGTTTCTATTACATCTCTATACATTAACTGAGCTTAAATATATTAATAGCTTCTTTATATTCTTCTTCTTTGGCTTGTATATCATATCCTTAGACCTGTATTGTATGCATTAGAAATTGGATTCATATCTGCACCTGAGTTACTTGAGTATTCAGGAAACAAACTAGAATTTTCACATAGGTAATCTACGATTCTTTGACCATAAAACTCGGCTGTATCTCTTTCTTTTTGAATCAACCAATTAATATCTGATTTACTGGCAGCAGTTCCGTTCTCGCTATTCTTTTGAGTTACCGATCCGTTCTTAATTTGGAAGGATATAAACGGTAAAGCCTCAACTAATGCGTAATGGATAATACTATCTTGTACATAGTCATCAATTAACACTTTATAGTTACCTGTAATACTTCCTGCTACTATATCAGCTTCCAACTTTTCGTATAAGTCAGTCCCTAATATAACCTGCATATTCTTATCTTGTGCTATCTTTAAAAAAGGTAACAAGAATGCAGTATCTACGTTGTAATTAATCGCCGTAGAACTCTTTAATTTATCTTCGTTGCAAAATAGTGCTGCCATTATCTTTTCTTTATAAATCCTTTGTTAGTCATATCGATAGGCTTCATAGCAACCTCTCTATCATTCCGTACTCTGTAACCTTCTGAGTCTGCTTTACCTGTGCTTACCGTTGGAGCTAAAGGACTTTTAACATCTAATTTAATAGTACTCTTAAATGTCTTTCTTCTCCACTTGTGATGACAAGCACCTCCACCTTTATACTTCCATATAGAATAAGTGTCTGCTCCACCTTCACCCCAACCTGAATTAACAGACTTAGAACCCATTGCTATTAAATCTTCCTTTCTATAAAGTTTATCAGCGTTCACCATCTTACGACAGAACTCTCTACTATTAGAGCTTGTTTTTAACGGAGCGTAAGAGTATCGAACTTTATACATAAAGCCGTTGATAGTCTTATCCTGCTCACTCTTTGCGTTAGGTCTTGCAACTCCAGTACTCGCAAACTCAAAGGCTAATAAATCCTCGTGTTCTTCTGCATCTTCATCGGCTATTAATTCCCATTCATCGCTACTAAGTTCTTCACCTAATCCTATTAACTCAGTAGCTACTATAAAATCCTGCTTCTCGTCTTCCTTAGAAAAGTTCTCGCACATTTTAACACCTGTTTCTTTCTCTGTTTCTTCTATATTTAATCCTTCAGTTTCTACAAACTCAATAGGTTCGATAGTCTTAAAGAATAAATCTAATACAATTCCATTAACTGCCAATATACTATCAACTGCTTCTAGTATGATGTTTTGCTTTGGTCGTATTACTTTGTTATCAAACAACTGTGATGCCGTTTTAATCTCGTCTGCATTATTACCTAAACCAGTTGCATCTTTAATACCGAATAGCATAGGACTTGTTACTCTATGCCCTATTAATATTTTCTGTGTAGATTCTTCAGATAAGAATTTATATTGCTCTGAAGCTTCTGAAATAGGTATTGTTTCTATTGTAGTAGCAGTTGATTGGTCATCATTCCAACTCGTAAGCCACTTTTTACCACCTGTACCTATTAATTTGCGTTCGATAGCATTCTCAATCATTCCTTGCTCATCTTCTGTAGGAACTCCTTGATTGAAGTTTATAAGCATTGTAGGAGCAAATCCGTTTTGGATATTTGTCTTGTGGTAGTTTGCTATTTCCTCATCTATCTCTGACCATGGTAAAGCACCTACATAATCTACAGGACTAAAGTAAAAGAACCCTGCCGAATAAGGAGCAATAACTAATATTTGAGTTTCCTCTCCTCGTGAACCGTCAAAAGATTCTATTCTTCTAGGTCTGTATCTATCTTTCCTGTACTCACTCCAATTATCTGAATAGTACCAACCTTTAATTTCTCCCTCCGTAGCCTTTTCAGGTCGTAGGTTCTGCATCGGTATGTGCTTTGCTTTGAGTATTTGAGTCTTTCCCTTATTCCAAACTACATTAAATGCACCCATTCCAAGCTTTTTCAAATCACCTGCTACTCTTCGCACATCTTCACCTCTGAATATAGTACGCATTTTAGCGTAGTCTAAAGGTCGCTTAGAACTATCAGTAGCAGATAAGCCTTCTCCGTAGATTTGGTCGCTTACACTCGTGATAATAGCGTTAGAAACTGCTGAACCATTACACCTATCAATTAGATAAGTGAAATAATCGTTCTCTTCACCGTAAGCAACCCAATCCTTAGCAGGGCTTTCGACTGCTTTAGGTGTGTTGATTGATGCGAAATTTATTACTTTGAAACTCATACTTTTAAATATACACTATTAGTATTGTTTGCTTCGGCTTGTTTAATATAAACCACCTCACTCGTACCACCTACCCACGCTTTGCCAACCTCTCGCAATCCGAGAACACTGGCATCTAATGGATCTTCGTTAGTCGCTTCTGTTTGTTCATATACATCGTAGGAAAAGAAACTCATCTCCTGCATTGTATACTTAGGTTCTGCTCCTGTGTTTACGTTGAAAGTTAAAGCTACCGACCTTACATTTACATCTCCTTTAGTTACCACTTTCGCTTCGCTAACTCGTGTTTGTAGATTAGTAAATATAAGTAAATAATAGTTATCATAAGCATTAGTAGAATTTTCTTCTAATGATAGATAAACCGTATTACTCTGTTCGTGCTTTAGCTTTATCATTTACTTTAACTTTATGCTTTTTACCTAATGCTTTAGCGTAGGTCTTAGCAGTTTTATAATCTTCTCTTTGTGTTTGTAGCTGTATCTTATCCCCTATAGTATAAGTGATAATGAACGCTCCTCTTAATTTATTCAGGTATATCATTTGTATACTGGTTAATTAAACTTATAGCCTCTGCATTTGTAAGCAAGGTATTACTAGGATAGTTTAAACCATTCCCTAAGTTAATTAATGTAGTAACCTCACTTTGTAACCACGAAGCATTAAACTCCATTACATAGTGCTTAGCTCCGTTCACATCTATTTCGATAACACTACCGAACTTAATTCTATTATCTATTCCAACTTCTTCGAATGTAGTAGGTAGTATATTTAATAATTCACCATCTTCATCGTAAGTTTTACGAGCGTAAGAACCTTCTAATTCTTCAGGAATTAATCCTTTGTAAGTTTGCTCTTCTAAGCATATAAATATGTTACCTATCATCGCTTGAGTTTTTAGTTGATTTAACTAAGATATGTAAGAACGCTCTAAGGCTTTCTGCTGAGATGTGAGTCTCTTTACTTTCAAACATTTCTTCTACCATATCTAACAACTCTGCTCTACTTCTCTTTTCAGCAGAAGCTACAGAAATCTTAGTTAGTGATTTACTCTTTACTAGAGCTTTATATCTATCCTTGATCGCTCGTAATGTATAATCTTGCTTTGCCATGTTTATTTTTTAAAATCCAAATTCACTTGAGAACTCTGTACTAAATGCTGAACCTACTTTGTGAGCGTTTAAACCTACCTTGTAGTTGTTGGTTATTTCCTTCGATGTTAGCACTCTATCGTAAATAGTAACCTCATCTATAATACAATCTAACCAAATAGAGGAAGAAGTTGAATAATTACTTATTTGAAACTCATTAAATAAACTCAAATCTACACCTGTGAACGTATATAAATGCCACGTACCATCGGTTATTTTTGTAGATGTTACTGTAGAATTATCATCAGCATATTGTGTAACCGTTCCAGAAGCAGAATCATTATAAAAATCACCACTACCGTTCCAAGCACCTAAGTAGTTTGTTGTAGTAGTTTCATTAAACATAACAAAGGTAGTAGATTTAGAATTTTTTAACCAAAACTGAATCGTTCCATTTGTTATAGCTGTTAATTCACTTGACATAACAACCGAACTATAACCACTCCCATCTAAATTAAACCCTCTCTCTCTTAATCGAAGCGAGTTACCTAGAATATCGTAACCTTTATTATTTGGTGCTTGTATAAGTGTTACCTCTGTAGACACTGGAGTACTCTTTGCCCAATCCATTAAACCCAATTGAGGTATGGTCGGTTGTTGGTCATCGTATGTAGCACCTGTAATAGTTCCATTATTACCACCACCTGAGCTATCGTAAGCTATTGAACCACTACCCTCACTTAAAGCGTAGTAAGCTGATAGATTCGATAAGGTTAAAGTCGTGTCAGGGTTATCCGTTACGAGGTGATTAGGGTTGTTGTAGTCGAAGGCTACGTCTGATTGAATCCAAGATGCGTTGTAGATTTGGAAGTCGGACAGTAATCCGTTGAAATAGTATTGAGGTAGATTAGTATATTCACCGCCTAACCTAACAACTGTTGCATTGGTAATATTTAGTGCTGAATTTAAAGTTTTAGTATCACCGTATTTCTCTCCGTTTATATACACAGATATACTAGTGCCGTTTATAGCTACAATAACCCTACTAAATTCATTTATTGGCATTGATTTAAACGCTACATACCCACCACTATAGATATTTAGTACTCCGTTTTTATATGTAATTATAAATCTTGATGGGTTTATGTCCAAAATCATTTTGGTAGCTCCTGATGTAGTTTCTTTCGCCCAAAAAGCAAACGTAAAAGTATCTCCACTCGAAGTGAATCCATCTAATACAACCGAATCATTCCCATTAAAACTCAACGCCTTACCTGTAAACAACTTCGCATCGTTCGAGTTGGTCGATTTGTCAGGAGCGAATTGAGTTACTTCTTTTACTGTTACGTTTGATATTTGAGCTAAAGTCGTACTACCTGAAGCCGATAATATAAAGCCTTGTGTTGAAGTTGCTACAATAGTTCTAACCCTATTACCTGTCGCTATAGAAAAAGTTGGTTCACCCACTCCGCCAACCGTTGAAGCTACACCAATACCTGAAGCACTATCTACGTAATACTCAACATCGTATGTACTCCCAATAGTTAGGGTTAAATTTGTGCTTGTTATATTTGTAGAACCTGCCACCGATGAATCTACATTAGTTACACCACCTGAAATAGTCCAACCTGCTTGCTTAGTCCAGTCTGAATCCGTAGCGAAATCACCATTAACCACCAACTCCCTTCCTATGACATCAGACTTATAAAAGCCTAACCACATTTGGAGGTTCTTCGTTACGATGCCTAGCCTTTTAGCTAAAGCACCAATTGAATTTTGTATGATATTAATCATACCTTAAAATATAGCTACTATGTCCGTTGCAGTTGTAAGTGTTGCTTTAACCCTTGTTACCTGAATAGGTAAGAAAGAACCATCTGCAATATTTTTAAGAAGTAATGTAGAACCACCCAAAGTGATCACATCAATATCTCCACCATTACCCACAAACAACGTAGCAGGAGTGTTAGCGTTTGAACCTGTTATATCGGTAACATCACTTGGAGTTACTATAACTCCTGTTGTTCCTTGTCTTACTATTAAATTTGTAGGCATCTTCTTTGTTTAAGTGTGTATATATATAAATAGTAATTTACTCGTTTTGTTTTGTTTGCATAAAAAAAGCCCCACCGTTAAGTAGAGCTTTAGTATTGAATTATAATTTTACTTTAAGAAGTAACTATTGCAGGTCTATTACCTAAAGTTGTAAGACCTCCGAAGATTGTATCTGCCACAACTGCACTTGGCACTACTGAAAGTGCAGCACGCTGCTCTCTACCTACCAAAGCTAAGTTATAACCGCTCATATCTCCGAACGCTTTTCCTCTCCCAATGTTCCCACCTGTTACGGTCATACCATTATAAGCACCTGCAAGGTATACATCACCGAAACCTGTAGCCTCGTTAATGTTATTATCCTCTACAAAGATTTGAAATCTACCCTGAGCTAATACCTTAAGGTTCTTTAACGCATCTTTTGATAAATTAGGCAAAGCTAAATTAATAGTTTGCTCATAAAATACCGTTCCATTTTCTTCTGACACAGTAATCGCTTCGTCAAAGTCTGAAGATTGTGGATTAAGTTCGTACTTATATGCTGAACTTGCAGCACCTAAATCATCTAACTCACCATCTACATCAATAGTATAAGCTCCCATAACATTGTTGTTCACAAAGTAAATGTTTCTTATCCCTCCGATGCTCTCACGACATTCTAAAGCTCTACCGTTTGCTACTAAACAAGCCATATATCTTTTATGTTTAAATAAGAGGGAGCGATTAAACCCCCTCTATTAATTAATATTATGCGTATAAAACTACGTCCGAACCAGTTGCAAAACCTACACCTGCATTCCACTTCATAACAAGTCTTACGTTGTCAGAACCGTCATTCTCAGTCATATCCAATACACGAACCTCTGCCATATCAGAAGCTAAATCAGTTGCAAAGAATAAGTTAGTCTTACGAGCTGCGATCATTTTGTTAGCTGACATACCAGGAGCAAGAATTAACTTAGTACCTTCGAAGTTAGCCTCAGAAACTCCAACGTGGAATTGGTCTTGGTAACCTAAAGCAGCTTGAGCTGAGATATAGAATTTCATTGCAGCCGTTCCGATGTAGATACCTAAATCTTCTTGTCCGTAATTAGCATCTAAGATAGCATCTCTTACTTTACCTAATTCAGCTACAATGTTTGCTGCTGATAAAGTAGCACCTGCTACATCTACAACTGTACCATCTGCTGCTGCTAGTGCTTCGAATCCATCGAACTCACCTGTTGTAGCTGCCGCACCTTGCCAAATTGATTTCTCAACTTCCTGACCTACTAACGCTCCTGCGTGTCCGATGATATATTCTTGGAAGTTTGCTGGTAGAGTACCATCTAAACCCGCTCTCATTTGAGAACCTGCATAAGTACTTAACCAATCTTTCTTACACATCTGCTTATTCAATCCGAAGTTATCAGGAGTAAGAGCTTTCTCTACGTAAGTAATATCACCTGCATCAGTAAAATCACAAGTTGCATCTACTACAGATGAAGCTGACAAGTCAAAAGACTTTAAATTTACTTTATAAGTTACATTAGGAAGTACTGTAATATTTCCCTTTGCTAATGTTTCACCACTTAATAGTGATGCTGAAATAAACCCTGCAGCCTCTTCGCCTGCGTATAGTTTAGTTAATGAATCTGCCATAATGTTTTATTTATTTTTGTTAATTAAATATTGTACACGACCTTGAGCTGTAAGTTTATTAAATTCTAATGGTGATAGAGTTGTTGAGCTACTAAAGTTTCCTTCAGGACTTGGCTTAACCTCTTCTCCTACTTGCTCGAACTCTTCTACTTTCGTAGCGTTCTCTTTTGCCTCTACTTTTAAAGCTGCAAATTCTTCTTTAATAGAAGCAAACTCTTGTACTAAGTTTTCTAGCAATCCGATAGTTTCCATAAGTGCAGTTTTAGAATTATCTTCTACAGACATTTCTTCTTCTACTACTTCCTCAACTTTCTCTTCCTTCTCTTCTTCTACTGCTTTGATTTCGGCAATGACACCTTCTTCAATAACAACTAAAAGCGATCCGTCAGCTAGAGCATACTCACCAACTGGTAAAGGTTGCTTTTCTTCTTCGACCATAATGAATACAGAAGCACCTACTTCCAAAGCATCAGCACTTACTACAGTACCATCTTCTAAAGCGATGTCCTCAAACTTCATTTGCTCTTTCGCTTCCTCTAATTCTACAGGAGTTGCCTCTTGCATTCCTAAAAGAACCTTAATTTTACTCAATGTTTCCATGTGTGTCTTTTATTATAAATAGTAATTTAACTAGTTTGTTGCGTTTTCGTCATTCATAATGATTTGTCTAATAGCATCTAAGGTAGAATCTTCGCTCATTTCTTGTTTCTTTTCATTAAAGTAACCTTCTACAGAGAAACCTTTTACAACTCCTTCCTTGATGTAGTTCTGCCATATATCCTCGTTGTCTATCTTCATAGTTGCAACCCACGTACCAACTGGATAGTTCAAACCAAAGGCTTGTGTCTTATCATGTTTAGTATCAGCAACCAACCACGTTTCTATTGTAGTGATTCCGTTCACCGTTCTAGCGTGGTCGATAGTAGCGTTCTGATGTTTAGAGTTAAGCATATACAATTGGCTTACTCTCTTCACCGTTTCCTTAGAAAAGAAGCACTTATACTTTTCACCGTTCTCATCTACTCGCATTATCTCTAAATCAGGTATCATAACTGCACCCATTACAATACGTTCATCTGTGTCGATGGTTGCGAAGGTTTGTTTATCCTCTGAGAAATACATAAAGTTTTCTTCAATGGCAGGTTTATCTACTAGACTAATTGCGAAAACACCGAAATCATCTTCCTGCTCGTTTATTACAAATTCAACTACTTTCATTTTATAGGGTTCTTTGGTTATTAATATATGATTGTGCCTCTTGGCTATCTGTTACTTCTTGACTTATTACGTATGTTTGTGATGGTTGATTTGCTTGGTTATCAATTGAATCTACTACACTATCTAAATTTGTTGATGCAGGTATTGATGCTGCAATACTACCTCCTACTGATCCACCACTAGGAACAGAACCAATAGAACCTCCTGACACATCTGTAGCAAGTATATTCTTAACATTAGACAACCCCACCAAACCTGTAGCTACTGCTTGAGCTATTGCATAACCTGGCACAGGTACACCTGCAAAGGCTTTCAACTGCCCTGCTATAGCTGCGTAAGTATCAATGGTCGCACCTGCTACTGCGAATGCTTTATTATCTCCTGCCAACTTACCCATCGCTCCGATGACTGCACTAGCTGCTGCTATCTTCGCATCTCTCTCTCCTTGTGCTATAAGTCCTTTCTTTAAAGCAAACTCCTTTTCTATATTAGTGGTGTCTGTTCCTGACTTACGAGCAAGTTCCATCTTAGTCTTGTACCATTGCTCAAGCTCTGCCAATTCTAACTCTCTATTAGTCTTCCCTATTAAAGTTAATTCATTAGTAGACTCTAACTGCTCTTTTAATAAAGAGTTTTCGTTTGTCATCTGCTCAGACCTTTGACCAGTTAAACGCTCTTCAATATCTATCAACTCAGTTTTAGCCTCAATCAATGCAGCCTGCAAATCAATATTATCTTTATTAAGGTCTAATTCTATTTGTGCTAAGTCTACTTTCTTTTGAGCTAAAGCAGATTCAACTTGTAATTGTTCATCTAAGATTCTACCTAATTCTGCATTAGCTGCAATACGTTGGCTTATTGTAGCACTCTCATCATCTCTAATTTGTCTCTGTAGTTCTGCTTGAGTTTGGAACGTAAGCATTAATCCATTCTGAGCAGCCTCTAAAAGCTTAACCTCATTTCTAAGCTTAGTAAGTTGTCCTCCTGTTTCGAATGCTGCACCGATGTCTATAGCCTTTAATCCTTCAGAGGCTTCTTCAACTATAATATTAACGGCTGAAACCACTTCCGTAAGTGCCTCACCTATATTCTCACCTATATCTTTAATAGCTCCAAGCCCATCAGTAGCAACCTCTTTAAGGTTGTCTTTAGTTTCTAATATTGAAGCGTTTAATTCAGCAATCTTAGTTTCATCTCCACCACCTAAGAAAGAATCTTCCCAAGCTAACATCAACTCAGTAACCGCTAGCTTAATACCGTAGAAAACTAGCTTCATAGGAGTAAGAGATACAGTCATTACACCTTTAAGTACTTTGCTTAAGCCCTCGAATCCTTCGCTTGACTTCGTTACGCTACTATAAACGTCTGATATTACGGTAGATACCTCATTGAATACTACACTAACTGTATTAGTTGCGGTAGATATAGCGTCCATAACCTTTTGATTCTGACCTAAGACCTCACTAAGCTTACTAAATAGAGCCATAACAAGACCAATCCCTGCTGCCTTCATAGCTAAACCGATTCCTTTAAACCCTTTAGCTAAACCTTTCATGGCTTTACTAGATTTCTTGCTAGCTTTAGCTGAGTCTTCAGTTGCTTTAGTGGATTCCTCTTGTGCTTTAGTAGACTTCTCTTGCTCTCCTTTAACCTCCCCTAAAACCTTCTTAACGTCTTCTAGCTCTTTAACTGCTTTCGATACGTTAGCTACTAAATCTAAATTTACCTCCGTTGCCATAACTCTTTCTTAAATTGTTTCCAAGCGTGTTTAATGCTTTTAGGATATTCATATTTTCCAAATACTATCTCATTCTCTTTAGTAGGTTTTATTTTGCCTTGACAAATACCTTTAATAACTTCGTTTATCATACGTCCATTACTTGATAAGTTAAGTAAACCACTAAGCTTATATCTCCATTAAATGCTCTGTTAGAATACATTTGTATTTTCTTATTGTCTAGTTGTGATTGAGATATTTCTCCGTTTGTTGCGTTCATTATATACGTTCTATCTCCTGTTTCTGAAGCCATAAACTCTCTAAGCTTCCCAAAGTAACCACCTAAAGATTGCTCTGTCCTATCTCCTACAAACAAATGATTTCTACTTGTTTCTGTTGTAGTTCTATCTGCTAATATCATAACTGAAATTGGTACAATAACCTTTCCTACACCTACCACAGGGAGTAATACTTTAGGTGTTACATCTAGTGCTTGGTATTCAGCTGAGGATATAGCAGTTCTTAATACTTGAACTCCTGTAGGTGCAGGTGCTACCCACTCAGTTTGGTTTAGTGTGTCATCCCAAGATAGCACATCACCCTCTTTCGGATCACCTTCTCCTATCTTTTTTACAATACCGTTTATTTGTATTTCTGTAGTAGCTTTTCCGTTAATTATTTTAGGAGTATCACCACCGACTACAACCTCATCTTCTTCGTTGTATACTACAGGAGGTTCGTTAGTTTCATCTACTTGGTTTAAGTTCCATAAACACTCTGCACCTACCATAGTTAAACCCTCACCCTCACAACATAAAGCTGTAGGTGATGCACTCGCTCCTGCACTATCTAGCCAATTGGTTGTACCGTCTAAGTTAGCAGATGAATACGTAAGATTGCAAACACTATCATCTAAAGTTTCGATTACTTTAATAAGCTCTACTTTAG
>Ga0308008_1000212_pt1 | contig 27282 bp, 45 predicted proteins | sample Neamet125_FD_203140 | JGI IMG/M metagenome (GOLD analysis project Ga0308008, IMG submission 203140) | Marine microbial communities from water near the shore, Antarctic Ocean - #125 | ecosystem: Environmental > Aquatic > Marine > Unclassified | place: Southern Ocean | collected 2014-07-24
AATGGTGAAACCCTAGGTATAAAAGACCTAGCTATTTATAATTCAAATGCAGATATGATAGAGGTTTTATTGAAAAAGAAATAGAATATCACTAAGATATATAAAGAAAATCGAAATACAAATATACAACATGAAAAAAGTACAACTATTTGAAAGCTATATAAGCGAAGCAGCATCATTTGATGTATTAGTTAATGAACCTTTTAATATAAAGGACGAGAAAAAAGCACAGAAGCAATTTAAGATTGAAGCGAAACCTATTACAATGGTAGACGCTGATGGAGAAATTACAGAAGATATGACGGATGTAACTGTTGTTTTTAGTAATGGGGATTCTGCAAGTTACACATGGGAGCAAAACTTCGGTAACTCTAGCAATATGGTTATTTCACCAAAAGATTCATCTGAAATTGACGTTACTAATCAAATAGAGAGTTACCTTGGTTCAACAGGTACTGTTATTGGAGATATTGGGTTAATCTATAAGGATTGGAAACTAGGAAAAATCAAATAACACTATGAGATATATTAAATTATATGAAGATTTTGTAAATGAAGCAAAATCAGTTAATCCAAAACAAAAAGGTATTGGTAAATTCCTAGGTTCGGTAAAGAATACGGATGTATATGCATATAACGTATTTCCGGTTGCTCTATCGTCATCGCCTGAATTTAAAGAAATATCATTAGATGATATTGATGCTATGCAGGAATTAGTATATAATGAGTTCAGTAGCATGCACCAAACTAAATTGAACGGTAAACCTGGTAAATTAATCAAGAAGCATTTATCTGATCTTGCATTTTATAAATCTAAAAAAGATGGATCATTTAGTAAGCGTTCATCTAAAAAAGAAGATGGCGGAAACTTTGATAGAATGGTAAAAAATTCAACGAAGGATCAATTATTAAGAAACTTCAATTAAAAACAAATACCTATGAAAAAAATACAATTATTCGAAGAATTTAATAATAAGACAATTACTGAAGGATTTACACCATCAGTTTATTGGGACGGAGATGCACAGTCTTATTTTAATTTAGATGGAGCTACTGGAATTGCAACAGATATTCGTGATGTGATATCAATGATATCTAAAATACCTAAAGCTGCAAAAAGTCTTTCAATAGAATTTTCATCAACTAAAGAAATAGATCGCGATGATCAATTAGAATTGCAGGCAAACCATGCGAAACATTATGATTCTAATGGTGTATTTGTTTTTAATAAACCAAATGGTAGGGCTAACAAAGCTTTATTAGCATGTTTATCATCTATGGTAAATTTAGCAAAAGAGTCAGGAGCTCCTATTAAGAGTTTTGAATTGGAAATTGCGTATCCTTATAATAAAGTAGGAGCTGTTAAGAACAGGTTCTGGTTATATTTACACACTAATGTCGAAACTAAACCAATGTGGGATGCTGAGGTATTAAAGAAGAATGAAAACGTTCACACGATACAAGAATCAAGAGAAAACGAATCTATTGTAGAAAGAAAAGATACTAAAGGCGTAGAATGGCCAAAAGAAGTTCTTTCTAGATATGGTGATATTACTTTCAAATTAGATTATGCGAAGAGTGATAGAGCAAAGTATGAAATACTAGATACTGAGACTGGTAAAACATGGGAACAAGGTGGAAATACATTCGGTAGAGTTTCTGATTTAGAAAAATACGCTGATAATTACATTAAACCAAGTGGAGGAAGACAGTCGTCTAGATTCTAGTAAACAATATATAATATATAAGAGATTAAGCCCTGCTATCAACGCGGGGTTTTTTGTGCCCTAAGAATCGAGATAAATATAAAAAGATAAAGATATTTTACTAGAAATTGAAGAAGTTTTGTATAATTTACAACCTCATATGCTCCATTGCTGTAGTTGCGATGCCGATTGCCCTCTATTTTCAAACGGGAACAATTAAATATTCATTCAGTACATATCATGGAACTGACGGGACGTATATATTAATGATTGGACTACTTTTAGTCTCTATTAGCTTCATGGTAACTGAAAATATAACATCTGGTATATTATTAACTGGAGTCGCTCTATTTAATACATACGATTATGAAATAACACATAATGTATTCGCTATTAGTTTTTTCATATACACTACATTTCTTATAGCAAAAGATAAAAGATATGGCTATTTATCGATACCTGTTTTAATCGCAGCAGCACTTATACCATATATTACTTTGTTTTGGTTCGAATGTGTTGGGGTTCTTTTCTTTGCAATACATAGTACCTTGTATTCTATAAAAAAATTAAGATTGTATAAAAAAAAGATATAAACATCATGTGGAAGTTTTTGATTGCATTATTATTTACAATACAAATGAGTGGGCAAGTTCTTAGAGCAGATAACGCACTCATAAAACACATAACTGTTAACACTTTGATGATAAATTCAAAGTTATTTAAGGACCCTCCCTTCAAACAACCCGTGGTTTTTATAAAATACTCACCACTTTACCCTGGATTCGTAGGGATTACCCGAGAGATCACAGGAGGCTTCTATATAGTAGACTTAAGCCCAGCATATGATGAAGATACTTTAGAAAAAACTTTAATGCATGAATTAGTCCACGTACATCAGATGTATAGTGGAGATTTGAAAATGATAAGAGGAGGATTCTTATGGAAAGGAAGAAAATACCCCTTCTCTACAGAATACAAAACCCGACCTTGGGAAGTAGCTGCAGAGAGGGAAGTAGATCTAATTTGTAATTATTAACAAGATTGGATGTAAAGCTCTAAAGAATCTATTAATTCTTCTTCAGTTACGTCATGTGCGTCTACTACTTCTCTAACCCCTGCTGGATAATCAGCTTCTGCGTTATTTAAAGCTTCTAAGAATTCAGGATTTCCGCTGTAATTGTCGAAAATATAACCTGCTATCTCTAATAATGTTGCTGTTTGTGATAATATTGTTTTGAAATGTGGAAGAATCATTTTATTTTATTTTTAGTTTATACTGTTTATTTTATTTCTGTTTAATATATTTTGACTAAGCTGTTATTATGTAAGCAAAGATCACTAATAAGAATCCAATTGCTGATAATACAAATAACTTAGCGCTATTCTTGTAATGTTTATTGTTTTTCATGATATATTTAGTTTATAAATTCTAATTCGTTAGTAATACTGTCCCAATCAAATGTTAATGGCATATTTGTATGTTCATACTTTTCATTTAATACACTTGCATTAATAAAATGAGTGCCATTAACTAATTTATATCCATAAGAACCATGTATATGACCAAATATATGAATTTTAGGTTTGATTAAGTCTACTCTTTCACGTAAGATAGCGCAGCCTAGATCTCCTTCATTATATGGAGGTCCACTTATGTCTAATATTCCTTGAGGAGGTCCGTGCGTTACTAATATTTCAGTATCTGTTGGAATAGCATCCCATTTAGCAACTAGTTCTTTTCCACCCTTAGGTAAATTGAATGCCCAGTTGTAAAATTCAGGTTGCCATGGACTTCCATAGATATTAAAGCTTTCTCCTTCTTCATTAGAGATTACACATGTTTTATCTTGTAAGTATGTTACAAGATCTTCGTATTCTTTTAAGATCTCAGCAGTATCTTCTGCATTTATTTCAAATCTTCTATCATGATTCCCTGCAATAAATACAAGGTTGTCATAATCTTGAGACATGAACCATCGTAAGAAGTCGTGTATTTCATAAACACTATAACCGCTATTCATAAGATCTCCTCCAAAGATTAAAGTATCTCCACCTGGAAGATCCACTAATTTATGTCTAGTGTGAGTGTCTGATATTGCTGTTATTCTGTGTTTCATAATATTCGTTTTCTGGTTAATTCTTTTCTGACATTGAATACTTTTGTTATATGCTACTTTGGCTTTTTAGTTTCATTGTTCATATGTTTATCTCTCAATTCTTTTTGATTTTCTAAATCCCATGTTTCGCAAAGTCCTATAAGATCGTCTTCTGACAATTCATATAAAATATTATGATCAATCGGTACCTTTGCCGATTTGAGTACCTTCTCTGCTTTTATTATAAGTAGCGCTCTGGTATTTAATTCTTTTAAAATTAGTTGTTCTGCTGGTGTTAGGTTTTTTTCGTTTATTGACATTTTAGTTGTTTTTATAAGATTTAACTGTTTTACGATAATTAACTACTGATTTTGCTAAGCGATCTAATCTCTCTTGTGGATTATCGATCAACACTCGTTCTGCGTATGTTTGATCAGAATCAAATTCTGTCGCTAAACGTTTTGAATTTAATTGATAAATGACTTCAACTAATTTACCAGTATACCATGATCTTTTTAAGTACCTTCTCCGAATATAACCTGATTCATAAGAAAGATAATCACAATGTGCAATTGGATCATGAAAGCATACTGTACCGTTGTCAGCTTGTTGCTGACTGGTCAGTTCGATGCATTTGAGTGTTTTTAATTTATTGCTCATAATTGTTTTGTTTTAATTTATACTACTAATATACAAATAATATTTGACATAAAAAAATCTAGAGTGAATTTAATTCACTTTTTTTCGCTTTAATATGTTTACAGTCACCTCTAAAGAAATTCTTTGCAGGACATGTACAATCCCATACGTTATTATCTTCAGTGATTTGATATACTACGCCTTCTTTAGATCCATTTGCTTGCCACTTTCTTTTAGTTTGGATCACTTTGGGTGGTTCTGGTGATAGTTGTTTTTTGGACGTATTAACTACTCCACTGAATCTGATCTGCTCTCTAGTAGTACCATCTGGAACCAGGTGCCAACCGGGGCATACATAAGTACCTGATATAGTTTTAGCTATACCAAATACTGATCCTAGTCCTTTATCTAATGGGAATGTATAAGTTTTCATATTTTTAGTTATTACAGTCATCACCATCATAAGTATCATGTTCAGAATAAACTCTTAAGTTTAAGTAAACACCTAATTTAGAATAATCCCCAATATAAGAGGTATCTGTTCTAATACTCTTGTCCCATTCAAAACAAAAATCATACTCTTCTTGAGTAAGATATTCTTGAGTGTTCATGATTTTTTCAAATCTATTAAACTTCTCTTGTTCTGTATATTGAACAGATTCTTTAGATCCTAATAATAGATCTAATTGTTCATTCATTCTTACGATAACTTCTGGTTTTGTGTTTGACATATCTTGATTGCTTTTAATTATACTACTAATATAACAAAAAAAAGCCATATAAAAAAATATATGGCTGTTTAATTTCTAAAAGTTACGAACAATTTAGTTTAGTTTTAATTTGAAGTCTTTAAGGTATTGACATTTTTCGTATTCTTCTTGTGTTTCAAAATATCCAATCATCTCATTTATATCTTCAATTGTGGGTGATTTGTCTGGTTCTATAAAAAATACTGGCATCATGTCTTCTGGAAATTCTTGCCCGTCTTCTATAACAATAAAACTCAAATACACTAAAAGTTGTTCTAGTGTTGCATTACCTGATATAAGTTGATATGAATTTTCTATTGATTGACTATACATTTTATTTGGTTTTTTGCCAAAACAATTCAGTATTGACATATATTGATTCTATGGTATTGTTTGTCTTAACAATTGCATTTATATATGCCTTAGGGTTTTTGACTTTGTCATATGCCTTAGTTTCCCCATTTTCATAATTAACAACTACGTTTGAACCACCTGGTGTCAAACTCAATTTATTTGTCCTAAACTCATCACTTATAAAGTATCCCATAGTTATTATACTCTGCTAATTAATAATGTTTCACGTACTTGAATATGTTAACTCCAATTGGACATTCTTCCCGTTCAGGATGCCATTGTACTGCGAGTATCTTAAGATCTTCATCCTCGAACGCTTCTGGAATATATCCACCATCAAATGATAAGTGTGTTGTTTTAAAATTATCTGCTATTCTAGAGCACCATTGATGATGTCTTGAATTAACTTCAAACAACTCATCGTCTAGATTTTTAACATAATGGAATTGTGATTCTTTTTCGCTATGATCATTATCATTTGAGAAGTCATCGTTTAAATGGTAATCTGCAATACTGTCACTAAGATCTGTGACTTCTCCGCCAAAATAAAGATTCAATACTTGCATGCCTCTGCAAACTCCTATTATTGGCTGTTTGTTTTCTAGTGCAATTTTGATCCAATTAAATTCATTTGCATCTCTATCTGGTCTTTTACCAATATCTGCACCTCCGCATAAAATAAGAGGTCCATCTATGTTTTTAAACCTAAGATCTAACCAAACTAATTCAAAATCATTAGATTCTAACCATTCTTTGTATTTAATCTTTTCAAGTTCACCCTTAGGTGGTGCAACATATACTTTCATTTATTATTTATCTAACAAAAAAAGCCGAGCGAATGCCCGGCTTTTTATTAATTTATTGGTTTGTTGTTTACTTCTTTTGTTTAGCCATATCGTTAGCTAGATCATTTAACATCTTCAACTCTAATGTTTGTAATGCTCCTGAACCTCCGTTGCTTCCGCCACCTCCAGCTACAATTTTAGGGAATGTAATACCATTTGGTCCAGCTAATGCTTTAGCAACTCCAATTGCAGTCTCTTTATTAATTCTAGCTTGTTCTAATGGACTAAGTCCTGCCATAACTTTAAGTTTATCACCTTTTGCTTCTGCTGCTTTTAGTGCCAATGTAGATGCTGCTTTGTACTTATCTTCTTCAAGTTTTTCCTTAGCTACCAACTTATCCTTTCTTGCTCTAATAACTGCTTCAACTTCATCTGCTTCCTCTGCTGCTGTTCTTTCGGCAATTAACTTTCTACCTTTAACAATCGCAGTTGCTTCTTCTTGTTGTGCCGCAATCAGCTCTTGTTTAGAATTCGCTTTATCAGCTGCATACTTAATCTTCTGTTTTAATTTGATATCGATTTCTGCAACATAATGTACATTATCCATAGAAGTATACGTTGATAAGATGTCGAATGTTTGAATATCTGATATTGAACGTCTAATAGAACCGTCTTTGTTGGTTTTAGGTGTTACATCAATATACATTTCTTCACTTCCGTCTTCTAATTTACGAGTTTTAGTCGATGTATTTAATAGTACTTGACCGTTTCTTAACTGATCTTGAAAGTATTCATCTAATTGTGACTTACCACCAGAATAATGTGCTTCTGAACTCATTCTCTGTGTACTAAATGATGCAATTTTCTTTTGATAAGAAAGCAACGTAGTACTCATTAAATTTTCAAAGTTATTGTAAGTGATATGTAAATCAATCATCTTCTCTGTGCTATTTGGTAAATCCCATTTAACTGTATGCTCTAATTCTGCATTATCACCTTCACTAAATGTACCATCTTTCGGGCTACTTGATATCCAAAGATCGGCATCTGGACTTTTGTTTGCTTCACGACTTACTTGAATTGTAAAGTTATTTGGCCATACTGTTTTTGTACTGAAAATACCAGAGTAATATAGTCCTGGATTAAATTGTGTCCATAACGCACCTTTGATTGGCTGAATAATTGTACGTTCTCCTGCATCGTTAATACTTAATGGATTTGCTATTCCAAATAAGAATACGAAAAACGCGATTGGTAAAATAGCCATAGGTCTAAATATAACCGGGAATTCGAATTCTGTTTTTAAGTCCCTGTCATAACTGTTAGGATCCTCGTTGTACTTTTTTGCTACGATGTTTTTTTCTTTGTTGTTTGCTCCAACTTTACCTAGGATATAGGTTGTTATTCCTACGATAAAAAGTAATACTCCAATTGTTGTAATCATTTTGTTTTGTTTTTAATTATTATTGTTAATGCCTTTAATTTTATATCAAGGACTTTCTTTTTTGTTTCAATTCCGTTTATGCCAATTTTGTATATTCTGTTACTAACTCATTAATTCTGGTTTGTACAGCTCTCTTAGAACTTTCATCCTTAACTTTAATATCTAAACCATATACTGAGTTTTGTAAGATGCTTAAACTTGTTAATAAATTGCCGACAGTTGTTTTGTCCAATGTATTAATAGACTGTTTAGCAAAGTGAAATTTAATAAGTTCTGTTAATGCTTCCTTAGTTTTTTTCATTTTTGCAACGCAATCAACATACATTCCAATTAGAGGTCTGTCGTATGATTTTTGAAAAGATTCAATACCTGTAATGTATTTGTTATTTTCTTGTACGTATCTAATACCAGAGTGAGTTGGAATTTTGATGGACATTTTATCAATACCGTACTTATCCAATTCAATCATAAGTAACTCCATTAAATTAGGAGTATATGTACATTTGGTTTCAAGTACGTTCTTTGCATCCATTGAATATAAAGGTACAATCTCGGTATATGCACTTACTGGATATTCAACCATTTCAATCTCTAAATCATGAACAGTTTCAATTGTATCATAAATTCTTTTATGATTTCTAATAAATCTAGTTGCTTTGATTTCAGTTTCTAAATCAACATAAACATGCTCCTCGTTATCATCGTCGTACTCTCTATTGAACGATACGATAGTTTCGTTATATTCTTTAGGTGAAATAGTAGAATGATCCTCAATGTTGTCGTATCCAATATGTTTTCTATTACTAGATTTATATGTGATAGTTTCAGGCTTCTCTGAAGTAATCATTAATGTTCCAGCTTTGTAGCCTAATAATGGATCTACTAAGTTCTTTCCGTTAACATCTAAATTCTTAATAGAATAATCTACTGGTGTTTTGAATGTGTACAAATTTGTTTGTGGATCAAAACCGACTTTAATTGTATGTTGCATAGTTTTACGTTTTTAATTATAAGTAAATATACCAATTTTATTTGAATAAAAAAAGCTTGTTGTGCTTTATTTTCAAAAGTTACGAACAATTCAGTTTATTATTCACAAATTGGTTCCATTCTTAACCAGTAATCTGAATCATCTTTTAATTTAGTAAATTTAACAGTATCGCCTACTTGTAAACAACTATAAAAACCAAAAGAGGTCTTTGATGTCCAACCGTCATTGAATGCTAATTTATATGTTGTATATCCGTTACTCAATGATGTAGCATTTATAGTTTCAGTTGTTTTTGCTACTATCACCTTTAATGATTCTATTCTTTCAAGAGGTTGTCTCGGAGTATCTCTACATCCATACATTCCCAATGATAATATAATAATTGCTAGTATTTTCTTCATGTTATTTAAATTTAACTATTTCTTGATAAGTACTTGAAAACCCAATTCTATATCCAATAAGATCAAATGTATATGTTGAATCTCTTTTGATTTTACCATACCAATCTGAACTTCTAAAGTTACCATAAATTAAATTATCATCTAACTTATACGTTCCTTCATTTGTGTATATTAAATAATAGGAATTTGATGTTCCATCTGACATTTGAACAATACGTTCTTTGTCTGTTACCTTTACTGTAACTGTTTGCTTGTTTCCATACATAGCAACCGTATATGCTATTGAAAGTGCGAATGCTAATACTACTAATCCAAATATTGATTTTCTCATGTTGTTGTTTTTAATTATTATAATATTGCATTTAAGTTGCCCGATACTACTATAAGCATCCTCATCCTGATGTCACATTTCATTGCGTTTTCATAATCTGCATCATCCTTATATTCTGTAACGTGTTTTTCTAATTGTTTTATTCTGGCATCAATTCTAGTGATTTCAGATAATAATCGGTCTCTTAGTGTTTCTTTCATAATAATTGTATGTTAGTTTTTAATTATAAGTAAATATAACAATTTTATTTGAATAAAAAAAGCTTTTTGGGCTTTATTTTCAAAAGTTACGAACAATTAAGATTCTTTAACTTCAGGAATAAACTCTATTGTTAGTTCATCAATTTGCCCATCTTCTAACTCACTCCAACTAACTGATTCTACTGAACATAAATTTATACCCATATAATTAGGTATAACTTGTAATGGTAACGGGCATTTTGCTCCATTGTTAATTTCTGTTACTGTCTTTTTAAACTTTTTCATAATTTATTATATTTTACTTATTTCTTTACTATACCAATTAATTAGCCTTATACATCCCTCTCTAAAAGTATCGTGCATATCAGCATTCTCTATACCAGTTACACCATCACCAAAAGGTATATTCTCAGGTACAACAGTAATATACTTTCTGTAATTATTATAGTCATATGTAGGTAAAGGTAGTCCAGTCTTGGTAACTACTATTTCTACTAACTCATCAGTTTTTAATTTATCGTAATTCATAATATTTAGTTTAATAATTCTATCTAATTTATACTCATTAATTCTTGTGCAGCGTTCTTAACTTCATTGTTATCTGCTTTTTCTTCGCTACTTGCAAACTTCTTATTGAATTGTCCCATTACCATTCCAATATTTTTAGCACCACCATCAATTAAAATCTGTACTTCTTCTCTAATCTTTTCAATTGACATTGTTTTTGGCATATATGGTAGTAACCATTCTATTTCAATAATAGCGTCTTTGTTTCCAGCGTCTAAAACTTCTTTCAAACTCTTATTCATTTTAACAACGACTTTAGTAACATTAACATCTGATGCTTCTATGCCACGACCTTCGTTATTTTTAATCTCGCTCTTAAGTAATCCTAAGAATGTTTTTTTGATTGTATTTCTTTCCTTCATCGCTGTGATAAAGTCTGTGTTTATTTGTTCTGATTTGTTCATAATTATACGTTTTGTAATTCAGCAAAAAACATGTTCTTCGCTTTCACTGAAATATATTTGTTAGTATCCTTTGGTGTTAATCCGTTTTCTGTCATAACATCAATTTCTTCATTCATGATATCGTTAATCAACCATCTTAAAAGATCTCCGGTTTTCTTCACATCATATTCAACTGGACTATTAAACACTTCACCTAAAGCTTGGTTGAATCTGTTTCTGGTCATTGCATATTCAACGAATTCGTTAACACTATCTAATTTCTCTACATCAACCGGAGCCAATGTCTTAACTTTAGATACTGAATGCTTTTCACCTTTCACTTTAAATCTGTGATTAGTTCCATTGTAATTAGTTTCCCATACAATACCTTCACCAATTCCTGATTTGCCAAAATGTTTAGCGACAGGACATTCTTCTTCGATTGCCATTGTTAATTCACTCAACTTATTTGAGATTCTTGATGGTTCATTAAAATCAATTTCAATTTCCCATGTTGGAAAATCTGTCATATTATAAACCTTCAATTCAGGTGCATGGATATTACTATAATCATACCATTGAGATACAAAATCTTCGTCATCTGGATTTGATACTTTAATACCAAAGATAAAGAATGATTTTTCAATTTCAGAAATACCAACACCTTTTTGAATTCCCTTTCCTGCCCATTCACCAAAGATTGAAATACAAAACTTGGTTGTATCAATATTGTGGATGTATGCAAAGTCTTTGAATTCAGTTTCCCAATAATCCATGTTGGATTTAACAAAGAATGAGAATCCCATGTGAGAATCTGCATTAGTATCTAAATCAAATGAGTTGTTTCTTGATTGTGTCCATACACCAAACTTGTCATTATAACTAATTCCTGCATTTGTTCCATGTAACTTTACTGTACCTTTGAATTTAATCGTAGGTTTTGGTTTAAGTTGATCATAAATAGCATCTCCATTTTCATCAAGACCTACGTATGAATAACTTCTATTGATTGCACTTACTACATTTCTGTATTGCTCAATCTTAGGGAACTTTAAACATTTGATTTTATCCATTTTGTTTCTGTTTTAATTATAAGGCTAATATAACCATTATTATTGACATAAAAAAGCTTTTATGCGTTTATTTTTTATTTAATTTTAGAAATAGGGCCGGACTCGAACCGGATACCGTTCTAGACGGATTAGACAACCATTTGACAGGATTCGGGACCATCCCTCATTACGCCCACCTATTTTTTTCTTTAATTTGAAGTTGTACACCTAATAAGAGTCGAACTCATATCTCTCGGTTCGTAGCCGAGTGTTCTATCCAATTGAACTATAAGTGTGAAAATAAAAATAAGTCTTCTGGAGCTTCACCAGCATTCTAGTATACATGTACCTCTCAGTTAAGAGTCAGTACGAGCTTTCTTACTTTGACTTATTTTTAATAATTGTGAGGGCTTCTAATTCTTCTAATTGCTTTTCAAATCTATCGATACTACCCCACATAATGGAAGCTTCAGGATCTAGTTCTTTGATCTGCTCTACTAATTCTTTACATCTACCATCTTTGTAGAATTTGTTTTCAATAGCAGATGCTAAATCGTTTAAGTGAGATGGTGCATGTATTGAAATTCTTAAATCGTAATCTGACCATTTAGTTTTCCAATCAATAAACATAATACCTTTAGTTAGTTTATTTTCTAGATCATGGAACTTGCGATTCCGAACTCTAACAATAGAATTATCAGAACCGAATAAATGCAAGAATCGTAAAAACCATCTCGGACAATATTTCGGCTTTGCTTCATAATCTAATGCAAGTACTAATGGAAACAATGCTTTAAATGCAGGACTTTCTTCGTTCCATATACTAGTTCCAAGATATCTGTATTTTTCAGCAAATGTTCTTGGAAAAAACATAGCACGTATATCACCAAGACTAATGTCTCTTGTGTGTATCATCTTGTATTTTTTACCTCTAAATAGTCTCATAATTTTATATTTTTATTTACCTTTATATTGCCACATAACACAATTACAATAAGCATGAACTGATCCTTCTGTCATGCCAGTATAATGATCATGTTGTAAGTGTATTGGATTTCTTAACATACCTGGTGGAAATAACTTTAAATTGATTTCTAAATCAGTAATTTCCTTTGGTGGCTTTTTATCCAAATCTTCTTTACAGTAATAACATTTACCGTTTTGTTCCTTTGTGTATTGTTCTCTAACTAACCTTCTATTCTTTCCAGATAGTTTATCGTAATCTAATGGTAACTTAAATTCCATATTCCTTTATAATTAAAAGTTTCGTTTTGTTTCATAAACAGCTTTAACTGTAGGGAATCTCAATGAGTTGGTCCCTCTTTCATTTAAAGTTTCTTCGAAATATTGTACACATATTTGTTTACCTACAATATCATTAGGATTTAAAAAGTAATGTCGTCTCTGTTCATGTGAGAATCCGCTTCCTACACTAACTCTATTTCCTTTGTGTTCTATTACTACATTCTTCATCATCATTTCTTCAACTTCTAATTCATCAACGATAACTCTGTTTATTGCATTTTCAATATCTACAACAATATATTCAGCATCATGGAATTTCTTAACTTTAAGAACATCTTTACTTCGCTTTCCTTTATATGTTGTATTCTTACGGAGCATTAAACCTTCCCAACCTTCTTCTTTAACAGTTTCCATAAATGATGCTAAATTATCATCGTCTGCTTCTATTTGAGGAAGTACTTGAATAAATTCATCTTCTGTTATAGCGTTGTTTGCATTTAATATTCTTTCAAAGAATAATGTATCAGAAACTTTATCTGTAAATTCTTTCATAGTTAACATATCAAATATAAAGAATTTTGGAGTTTCAATTGTATGATTCTTTCGTTTGATCTCTTTAATGATTCCTTGAAAATCTTCATTTCCATCAGCATCAGTCATACAAATCTCACCATCTAAAATCATATTAGATAATCCTAACTTTTTAATTGAAGGCTTCAATGCGTCTAATGTTATGAAGTCTTTTCCGGCTCTACTATAAAAATTAATATCGCCTTCTTCGTTGATCATACATATACATCTTACGCCATCTAATTTTCTTGACAAATACCAACCATCATTCCAATCAACTTTCTTTGCCATCTTCTCATCATATGAATTAGCTAATGCAACATCGAATGTTGGTATCAATCCAGGTATCACCTTGTTGATTGTAGAGGCAGTAGAACGTGTCTTAAGGTTTCTATCAAGAATACTAAAGATCAGATCAGCGTGACTCTTATTAGCCTCTACGAATCCATTAATATAACTTATAGCCTCATGTCCTGTAAGAAATCTAGCATTTAGATCTCGTAACAAATCAAACAGATTGGTGTATCCATATTTTATTAGATTTGAATTCTTTTTACAATTATCAGAAGTTACGCCATATTGTTTGAAAGTATCATATGTATGGTTAAGTGCTTTCTGCACATCTTCATTATCAGCATACTCTCTAAGAACATTTAACTTATCAGTATTTGAATTTGTTGAATTCGATGCTGTAACGAATTCCTGTATTGTTTGTAAATAATTACTCATGATTGTCTTGTTTTAATTTATACTACTAATATACGACATATATATGACATAAAAAAATATTATGCTGTTTATTTTCAAAAAGTTTTAATTATCCTAACGAATCTGGATAAAAAAGTAGCGTGGGATTTTTCTTTTGTATGTCGATGTCTGGATAGTTCTCTTTGAATTTCATTACATCGAATCTAGATGTGATCAAATGAAAACCACTTTTAGTTGGTATAACTGACTCGATCTTAGGTCCAACTTTATATCCTATTGGAATTCCTACATCATCAAATTCAACTTCAGTAATTGGTTTACATTGATATTCAATATATGCAACCATCATTGGTGAAACCTCAGTAACATCATCAAGATCTATGATCCATCTTTTCTCTCTAGTATTAAGTCTACCGACAGTAGAATCAAATAAACCCTTTTGTTTATGATTTCCATCTTGTATTCTTTGTGCTAAAGTAACCATCATATTTAAACTCACATCGAAATGATTTTGTTTTTGTACATGAATATATCCTCTAGCTTTAAACATCTCACACAATTGCATGATCTCGTCATATCTCTTTTCAAGATGTTCTATGCTTTCAATACAATAAGTTTTAATTGTTCTTACTGATTGGTGATTATCGCGTTCTCCGATTGGTTGATCCTTTTTACGTTTAAAAACATAAAGCATATAAAAGTCTCCTTCTTTATCGAAGTTTAATAATGGTTTGATTATTTCTAAGTTGTTTATCATCTTGCGTAGTTTTGTATATGTAAATATAACTAAAATATATGACATAAAAAAATCCTGGCTAAAAAGTTATTAACAATTTCACCAGGATTCTAATGTTTAACAGGAACGTTGTTAGTATTCATTCGGCTCTGCAGCTATATCTCTTTTATTGTCTTAGCTTCAATAACTATTGGCCTACTGTACTTCAGCGTTATTTCTTCACCTTAATGAGAAGTTGACATTGTCAGATTTTTTTATACTGGTTAGACGTTCCATTTGCCGTGTCTGTAATTAGCCGAAGCTTTCTTAGTGGACATTATTGGCTTTCTGTGTATAGTTATGGTTTGCTGAACCGTTCCTTTGCAGGTTTCATTTTTGGCTATTTATAATTGCTTGTAAGTTGCTGTAAGAAACCTTATTTCTTTTATTATATATCTTGTTTTATTGTGCGTACTCTGAGACATTCTCTAATGTGAACCATTTCTTAGGTCGACCATCTGGTGATTTAAACTCTGTATATTCAGATTCAGAATATGCATACGCTGCCGCTGCAAAAAATCCATTATCTACAACACATATCATATTGTCCATAAATTTAGAATCTGTTACTTGGGTTGCTCCCATTTCTAGTAGCTTTTCACATTTTGAATCGAATGAACTTCCTAGTTCAACTCCGTTAATTTGATTTACGTATTTTCCCATGTTTTTTGTTTTAAATAGTTATATCAGAATATCTTTCATTCATAATTGTCTTGTCCATTATTGATAATGGTGTAAAATCATCTCCACCTAAAAGTGACTTTAAGATTGCTGGAGAGAAACCACTTACTAATGCAGTTCCCATTTTATCAAAGGCAACTGGTACATCACCGTGTCTAGAATTAAGGTTCCAGTAAATAATCTTAGGAATCTTATAACCTACATCACTGTATAATTTTTCAATCATTTGCTGTGCGGTTGGGTTCCATTCGTTAGTATTTCCTCTGCTTCCCCATGATCTAGTACTTGTTGCTTCATCAAATTGCATATCTGATAATATCATTATTTTATCTGGCATTTGATCTGCTTTAACTTCATGTTTCACTGCTTGATCTAATACTTTCATGAATGCGGCTTCTATATTGGTATTCATTCCCCAATCAGATCTATTCATTTGTTGAAATCTATCGTATAAATCTCCCTTTAAATATTGTAATTCAGGTGAACCGCTAAATGTTAAGAAAGAATCTTGGAATGGTCCTTCATTTCTCTCAGAAATATAAAGTCCTAATGAGATTGCAACATCCATACAAGTTACATTTGCATTGTTTCCTGCTGCGCATGACATTGATCCTGAAGTATCTACCATCGGTAAAATCATTTCAGTTGCTCCTTCTAAGAAATTAGGTAGAGCTTTCCATTGTGCGCTTGCTACATCTTTATCACCTCTATGTAAAGACTTAGTGATGTCATAAGGATAAACTGCACCTGCATTAATTGTTGCTTCGCCTTTCTTAAGAGCATTCACATAGTTTTCATATCCAATTGGTGCATTCTTCCAAAAAGCTTTTTGATATCTAGCACTTGCCACAGATGGCAACTTAGAGAATTCAATAGCTTCCCATTCTTTAGCACACATTAATGTTTCAACAACTTGTGTTAATCCAACAATAGTTTTACGGTATTGCTTTGGTGTCATGCCCATAAAGTTTCTAAGCTTTGCAGCTGTTGCACCTTTACGTGGCATCCATTTAGCACATAAACCATTCTTATCTTCTATTGCTTCTGCTATTAATATAAATGCTTTAGTTTCTAATTTAGTTCCTTCAAATACTAACAAGTCATCCCATCTTCCAAATTCTGAAATAAGGTTTAAGTTTCCTTCAATTGCTGCAGTATGGTTTTCTGCTAAATAAAGTACAATATCTTTAAAGATCTGTCTTTCACCAGCACCACCTCTAACATCTCTTGCCCAAAACAATATCTTCATTGCTCTTAATGGATCAGTATTAAACGCCAAAGAAAATTGACTAATAAGTCTAGCTTTATCTTGGCCTCTCATTGCTCCGATATTAAAGAATAAATCAACAACTGTATTTAAAGAAGTTGAGTTTGTTGCCATACCATTTTCTGTTACGACATCATCTTGACGAATTGCATCTACTAATTTCATTTGACTTGTTTTTGTATGTTCTTGATTTATACTAACGTACTTTGTTTTGTTTCAGTTATTTATGTGATGTCATCGAATGCATCTTCTATATCGTCGGCAATTGATTCTAGATGATTTTTAGTAGCATCTACTTCTTCATTCATGGCAACGTTTGCCACATCTTTTACAATAGCAACTGGTATAATTACCGTTTTTACTACTGCACTTACTATATTATTAAAAAATCCCATAATGTTTGTTTTGATTTATATGAATTATATTTCGTTTGTTTCAGTTTCAATGACTAAATATTTCGCACCTGTTTTTGTTTCTCTAACTTCACCTGATTTTAATAGTGCTTGGAATATTTCAGGTTTATCTGCTGTAAGCCTTGCTATCTCAGATATGGTTTGTTCCATGTATATTACTTTACTCATTATTTCGAAAATTGTTTACGTAGTTCTAATATTTCTTCTTTAGATTCAAATCCGATAATATGATAAACATCATTGCCTTCGCCAAAATTAGGTAGTACAAAATCTGCCATAATAAGATCTTCCCATATTTCTGCCAACCAATAACTTTCAAAGTTTGTTGCGTTCTTCAACATGTCAGACCTCATACTTTCAAGATTGTAACCTTCACCGTATCTATAAGGATTAATGATCTTTGCTAACTTTTTAGCGGTTGCTTCGTCATTCAAAAAATTAATAGAAGATTTAACATCTTCAATCATTTTGTCTTTTACAACTTCATTGTAAGAGTACATCTCTTTAGACCAAGGTTTTGTAATCTCGATGCCGTGTTTGTAAATTTTTGGATTTTTCATGTTGTTTTATTTTTATTTGTTTTTATTATACTGCTAATATAACAAAAAAAAGCCATACAAAAAAATGTATGGCTAATTATTTTAATAAAAGTTACGAACAATTTACAAACTCACTAACATATCTAATAATTCTTGTTGTGGGAACATATCGTATTTGTCCTTTCTAATATTTGTATGTGTAAGTATACCTTTAACCTTTCCGTAATATGCGTCCTCATTCCATTCGAATGCTGCTGCACCACTTTCTTTGATCCATTTAGGTAAACCTTCTGTAATATCAATACTGTCTCTTTCTCCAATCCATAATATCCATAATCTCAATGCTTCTATTTGTGCATTGGAATATCTATGCCATGTTTTAAATCCTTTAAACGGTTTTGCTAATGTAACTATTTCTGATCCTGCTACAGTTGTTCCTGCATATGTCTTTCCGTTTTTAATATAACCGAAATTGCAAACTTCAATTGCTACTGAATTAACATGCATATGTTGAGATCCATTCTTACCTAAGTGCCAACCATAATTTCCTTCTGGAAATGCTTGCACTAATGTACCATCATGTTCGTCATTGTTTCCTTTGACAGATGAACCTCCTAATATAAATTCTGTTGCTACTGCTCCACGAGAATCTCTACCCCATTGATCAATTGCATTATAAGGATTTTGCCAACCTGCAGTATGATGTAAAAACATATATTCTGGTTTAATTGGTCCTTGTTTATATTCACCGATTGGTAAAAAATGTTTGTTTACTATTAAACCGTTTTCGGTTGTGTATACTTTCTCCGAAGCGTCAGTAGTAGCCAAACCCATAGCATCCCAAGTGGCAGGACCCACAATACCATCAGTAATAAGACCATTCTTGAATTGCCAGTTTTTAATAGCAGTTTCTGTTCCTCTACCAAAGATACCATCTGCATCCAGGCCCAAGAACTCTTGTAATTCTTTAACTTCATGTCCTCTAGATTTAATTTTTAAAATCATAATTCATTATTTTGTTTTTTATCTAACTCAGATATCTTGTCTATTAATTGTTTGTCTTTATCACTATCTTTAAACCAGTGATCAATTACTTTACCAAACGATCCAATCAAAGCTCCTAACATTAATAATAAGATCTCTTTCCATTCGCCCGATATTTCAGTATCTGTATGCATTGCATGTCCAATTCCAAATATAACACCCATGAAAGAAAGTATTACAACTGATGTAATGACAATTCTACCAATAAGCATTCTTTTTACTATCTGTAAGAAATGAGAATTCTTTTCCTTTTCCATAATTTAAAACCAGTTTTTAGGATTAGCTTTACTTTTCTTTGCTTTATGTTCCAAATCATCTAATTTTGATTGGGCAGCGTTTGCGGCATCTTGAGTTGCCTTTGCTAATTGTGCAGCAGTTGCAGCATCTTGTGCTTCTTTTGCTAATCGTGATGCTTCGTCCTCTGCATCTTGAGTTGCCTTTGCAACTCTCGCAGCTTCTTGTGTAGCTAATAAAGCATCAGCTGCTTCTATTGCTTTCTTATTTATTTCTTCTTGTGTAGGTTTAGTATCTACACTTACTGAAAGATCTACATCAACTCCTACTAGAAGTGCTACTTTACCATCAACACCAATTGTTGCAACACCGTCATCCATTGTAGCTCCGCCTCCAACTTCACCACCAACTTGTGCTCCAGCTGAAACTCCAGCGCTGGCTTCTGCGCCGTTTCCATCTTCATCATAAGTACCATTTGAAACCCCAGCGTTAACAGATGCTCCGGCCATTGCTCCAGCATGTCCTTCTGCTCCGTCTTCTCCAACTTGTCCACTTGCTCCAACATATGCATCAGCGTCTGCTCCAACATGAGCTTCAGTTGTATTAGTTACACCACCAGATTCTACTGTATTAGATACTCCAACTTCTGCCGATACTCCAACTTCTGCGTGAGCATCAACGGTTGCATTTTTACCATCAAATCCTGCAGATGATTCTGCTTCTGCATGTGCTTCAACTTCTGCATGTGCTTCTTGTGTTAATGTTACATCACCGATAGTTTCTTCGTTTTCTATATTAGCGTTTGCTTCTGCACTTGCGTTAATTCCAGCACTTGCCGATGAATCGGTTACCTCAGTTCCCATATTTGCATCAGCAGATGCTCCTGTATTGCTAGCTTCTCCTTGATTTTCCATAATTGATTTATTGTATTTTAATATATATCTTATATCCCTAAACAAGAAAAAGGACCGTAAGGTCCTTTTTAGTTAATTGTAATATTTGAGATTATTCTTGATCTTTCTTGTTATTCCATATTTTATCAATAGATGTTAAACCTAATGCTCCAAATGCTAAAGCAGCAACTGCGTTAACTAATGGTGTTGATGGTGCTACTGAGATATCTGTGAAACTATTTGCTATCATTGTAATACACAAAGAAAAACCCGCTACTAAGCCCATTATTCTTTTAGATGATGGATTACCTTTTTCATCATTAAGTAAACCCTTAATCCAGTTGATTATTTTTGATTTCATAATATATTTAATATTTTTAGTGTACTTGTGTACTATATTCTTATATATCTAGAATGATCTTAAATTTAACGTGAAGAGTATTTTCGTTGTATGTTTAAATTTTCAAAAAATGGATTTAATCTAACGTATGAACTATTGGCTTTTTGTAAATGTGTAGCGTTTGTACATAAACATCTATCAGAAGGAAATGCACCATGATTGGTAATAAAATTTAAAATATCTTTAGCACCATCTGGTGTTATAATATATCCGTACGTTCCTCTAAATGTGGAACCTGTTTTGGTTGAGTTATCATAAAATACATTTTCAGGGTGCTGTGATACACCTGGTACACAATTATTGAGATTAGTGTTATATACATCAAAATGATTGTAACCTTTTGTTTTTATTAGATTATCAAAAGGAAGATACGCATCTAAATGACACACCTTTTTAATATCTGGTAATAAGTCTCTTGGATCTCTAATAAGAATGCCGTCCTGTTCTATTATTAGAAATGGTTCATCTTGCTTTGAACATTTATCCCATAATATATAATGACTTGCTAAACATCCTATAGTACCATTAGTCCATTCGTGTCGTTTAACATATACAGATGGTTTTGCACCAAATGATTCTAGAACGCTAATGCCTTCTCTACCCAATACACCATCAAACAATTCATATTCGATATTGAATTTCTCAAGAGATGCGACTGCGTCCTTTGTCATTTTTACAGAGAATTCATCACCGCTTAAATAAATTACATGTGCTTTCATTGTATTATGTATTATTCTTTCTATATTGGTAATAAAGTAGCCCGTATTTTTAGCGGAGGACACAGGGTTCGAACCTGCAAAGCTTTAACACCCGACTGTTTTCAAGACAGTTTGACAACCATTGTCCAATCCTCCATCGTAACTTTTAGTACACCTTAGAGTTACCAACTAATCCGACTCACGATTCGACCGGCATCCGCGACAATCTACTTAACAATTCAACAAACTCGAAAGTAGTTGAGGTTTAATATTAAGTAAACCCGTCATCCGTGGGCTTCGTTCCCTATCCTATGCATCGGAATCAGGCTGATTTTCTTTTAAAAATATGGTAGCACAGGGAACTGACTGCGTGTTAAGTCCTTTAATTTCTACTACCATACAAAGTAGCGGGGGAAGGATTCGAACCTCCGACCTTTGGATTATGAGCCCAACGAGCTGCCACTGCTCTACCCCGCGATATGTGATCAATATAGGACTCGAACCTATCATCTATCGGGAATTGCTCCCCGATCGCTTTTCCCCTAAGCTAATCGATCAAAAGAGAATATCCTTTATAACGAATATTCTCGCAAAAGACTTTAACTGGGACACTGTTCTTATGGGAAGTATTTAAAGTACTGTTTACTTTGTTTTAAATTGCTCGGTGTCTTCTTTTACTATCCCATTGGATTCTTCTAGAACTTCCTAACATTTTTAAATTAGAAACATTTTTATTAAATGTGTTTCTTGTACTTTCTACTTGGCTTGTGCCGTTACTGTTGTTACTCTGCATTATATTAATTACTTTTTGTTTGTTCTATAATTGACAAATGTCTATGATCCTGGCCGAAACCAGGACCATAAAGCATTTGCATTTAAATTAGAATTTTTAAACTAGATTTTAACGGTTTCTTTTCTTTCAATTAAACGCATTAGTGTCTTACCACATAAAACAAAGTCAAATTACTGGGAGACTCTATTACCTGTCTTTATTCCTCAGACCACTCTCGTTTATGGGATATTGGCTCGAGTGGTTGTTGCCAACAATGTTTAAGGACTCATTGCAAGTCCCAAGGTATCTAAGTCCTTGATAGTATGATGTCTAGTTCCATCAGTCAACTGAAAATTCAAAGGTAGTGGCATTATTAGGCAGCCATCAGTTCTACTTGCCGAGTTCTTTTGAACTCTTATATATCCTATAACAAATGTATAAAAAGTTTCAATAAATTTAATAGTGGGCAATACTCACATTTCATATTGCCCAACCTAACGACCTCTGCAGTTGTGAATCTGTTTTAAAGGGTTTCCTCGGTGAAAGGTTTACTATTAAATATATGGAGCATCCTATGGGTATTAGCCTCAATACTCTCCATTAATTTTAATGATCAATGAGTCTATCTCTCATTCTAGCGATAAGTCCGGTTATATGTTCCAGCTATATTGTCTGGCCCGTCAGCTTATTTACTATTTTGCAATCTATTAAAGTAGAGCCTCTTATCCGACTCGAACGGATGACCTGCTCATTACAAGTGAGCTGCTCTACCAACTGAGCTAAAGAGGCATTTTGGGTAGAATCAAATGCATTTTGTCTACCGAGACCTTGTCGTTGAATTTCTTCAGAGCGGAGCAAGACACTTTTTAAATAACAGGATGCAGTTTTGCTTTTCTAAATAAAGTTGGTTTTGGTTGCTGCATGCATCCTAATTCTTATATGTGAACCAGACAGGATTCGAACCTGTAACCACAGCATTAGAAGTGCTGTATTCTATCCAGTTGAACTACTGATCCAATTAAAATAAGAGAAGCTTCGGGTCTTTCGAGGTTACTGCATGAATGAGAGGTTAACCTTTACCTTGATCTCAATTTAATCAGCTTCACTTGCTTCTCTTATAAAAGTACTCGGGGCGGGAATCGAACCCGCACGCCTAAGGGGCATCAGATTTTAAGTCTGACGTGTCTACCAATTCCACCACCCGAGTATACTAACAGGTTCCTATTGTTTCTGACTGCCGTGTCTACCAATTCCACCACTCCCTAATTTTGTATTAATTTTGTTAGGGAGGTAGGACTTGAACCTACACATCTTGCGATAGCAGTTTCCTTATAGAGTTTGTTTGCTGTAAGGAACCTTATTTTTTATTACCAATACGTCAAAGATCTTTTCAATTTACTTTTATTATACACTGATAATCGTAAAAGTTTACATTATTTTAAAACTTTTATTGAGATGATAGTTGGACTCGAACCAACGACACCCAGAGCTTCAATCTGGTGCTCTACCAACTGAGCTATAGTACCAATTGTGGGCTGCGGTGGACTCGAACCACTCCCGTTAGGACGAGATTTACAGTCTCGCTGCCGTATCCGAACGGCTTTCACATCCCAAATTTGTACGTCTGGAGAGACTCGAACTCTCACATCTTGCGACACTAGATCCTAAATCTAGCGTGTCTACCAATTCCACCACAAACGCATATTGTGACCTCTCCGAGACTCGAACTCGGGACTCCCTCATTAAAAGTGAGGTGCTCTAGCCAACTGAGCTAAGAAGTCAATAGTGAAGTGTAAGGATTCGAACCTTATGCTTGTACTGTACAGCTTTCACCGACCACTTCTAGATCTGCAGATCTGTTATAACTTACGCATCATCCTCAATGCTTCAACCCTTTGGCTATTACGGGTGTGGACTCGAACCACATTCTTCATGTTACCATTATTCAAACTTAGTTTTGGTTGCTTTCCTCGGCCGAGGTTCATAACCAATTTCCAGTATCGCCACGTGGAGGCGTTTGATTGATACCGCTGAGCTTCGTTATTTTCCTTTCGGATATTCTTTTCATACATTACTTTAGCCTTATCTTAAGTTGACTATTTCTTGCTTATTGTACGATTTATTTCTTTTCATCATCCCCTACTGCCCGTTTGGATGCGTTTATGAAAGCGTCCCGGTTTGTTCAATTCAATTAAGAACCCCACGTGAATGGTGGGTTAAGAACCAAAGCTTGTAACCGGTAATCAATACAGTCTCTTATTTGTTATAAGTAAATATAACACTTTTAATTGATATAAAAAACTTTAAGTAACTTATTTTATTAAAGTTACGAACAATTAATTGCAGTGGACCCCGATGGATTCGAACCATCAACCTTTTCGTTATGAGCGAAGTGCACTAACCAATTGTGCTAGAGGTCCTTGCCTTTTTTTGAGTTTTTGGATAGAACTCGAGGACAGAACGACCTATAAACTAGAAATGAGCGAATGGAGAGAATCGAACTCTCGTCTCAAGGGTGGAAGCCTAGAACATTAACCACTATGCTACATTCGCAATTTAATTGCGGTCTATGAGGGTTTCGATCCCTCTACTTCTGCGTGACAGGCAGATATGATAGCCACTTCACTAATAGACCATTGTCTAAGTGGTAGGACTCGAACCTACGATCTCTTGCTCCCAAAGCAAGCGGAATACCAACTTTCCTACACCTAGTTTTAAAGATCCATATTTCAGAATCTTTGTTGTTGTCCCTGCAGGGTTCGAACCTACGCTCTTCTCGATCAAAACGAGACGTGTTGCCAATTACACCAAGGGACAATTTCATTACCAATATGTCAAAGAACACTTTGTTTTAATTTACAATGTAAATGTACCACAAAACTTTTAAACTAAAAACCTTTTTTAAATATTTTTACTGAAGTTGCGAACAATTCCGATATTAACCAAAAAGAAAAAGGACCAATCTGTGAAGAGAGGTCCTTTTGAATAGATAGTTATATTAATTTAATTAAATCATACTAACATTTTGTTTTCAAAAGAACCGCATAAATCCGAGTTCCATATAGACTTGCTAAAATATAAGCCACAAATCTGAACCGTCGGATTAGATCCGAATTGTTCATTTGTATTATGTCTATGTAGTGTTAGCATTGTTAGTGTTAATTAGTGTTTATTTAATTTATAGTCTATATATCATTAACTTTTTAAAAGTTTCACAATTTCTAGGTTTATTTTCAATTAATATCCCATATTCTCTGCGATGATCGTTTTTCCTCTTCTAATACGATTCTTTATAGTCTGCAATGGAAGCTTATGTTTTGTTGCAATATCTTCATACTTCATGTTGTTAATTAATCGATCTTCAATAATAGTTTTATACATTGGCTTCAAACTGTTTATGTTCGTCAAAGCTAATTCATATCTATCTGTAAGGTCTTGATCTTCATCTAACCAATCTTGTTCTGATTTGTATTCAGACTCGATTAATAGATCCTTAGCAGATGTATGTCCATGTTGTTCAGACAATTCAATACCAAATTCTTTCATAGCATCAATGCTATATTTAGAATTCCTCTGGCGTATCCAACCTAAACATTCATTGAATGCAATACGATATAGCCATGTTGTAATTTGATAGCTTGGATCATATTGATCAATCTTAGTCCATAACTTAGTCAGTGTGTTTGTTAAAATATCGTCTGTAGCATCACCGTCTTTAACTACATTTGCAATATAGTTTCTAAGTCCTGGTTTTACTCTTTGGTATAATTTTGTATAATCTTGTTCAGATTTAGAATTAACAAAGTTTTCTGATAATTCACGGTAGCTAGGCTGTTTTGTTTTAGACATATATTTATTTTAAGTTGTTGTTATTATTATAGTGCTAATATAACACTTTTTATTTAATTGGGAAAGTCTTTTGTGACTTATTTTCAAAAGTTACGAACAATATTATTCGAACGGTGAAGTGGATTTGTTTAAGTTTTTAAATATTACTACAATAAAAACGATGATAGTGAAAAGTAAAATGATGTGATCCATAATTGATTTCTTATTTGTTATATGTAAATATACCACAAACTTTTGAATAAAAAAAGCTTTTTATGACTTATTTTCAAAAAATGTGATATTATTATCTTAATTTGACTTCAAACCTATTCTCCATTCGATCTAACGCTTCAACTGGAACTCCGTGAATGTTTTCACCTTCATGTCTGTTCTCTACAATTAAAGAATACACAGTATATCCATGTTCTTTTGCAAGATCATAATATGCTTTCATTTCCCATTCTTGTGTAAATGTATTTGAAACAACAATTTTATCAACATTAACCTGTTCACCATCAGTTTTCATCCATGCACTAGTTTGATTTTGGCAGTAATTATGTGCTAACTTTAATTTGGTTGCATCAAAGTTATATACACCATCTTCCATAAAATATTGATCTGCTTCCATGTGGATTCCTCCAATTGATTTTGCTAGTGTTGTTTTTACAGATCCTGGTAAACCTCTTAGTAAATATAATTCTTTCATAATTTTATTGTTTTCGTGAGTTGATTGTTTCTTAAAAGTTACGAACAATTCATTAGCTTGATACTTCTGTATTATCTTCTAATCTAGTTTCTAGTTCTGTAATATATCGCAATACGCTTATTGGTGTATGTAAATAGTCTTCTTCACAATTGTTTTTCCAGTAGTTTAAATCTTTCATATAGTTATTAGTTTTAATGCTTCTTGTAATCCTTCTTCTAATGCTTCTTCGTAATTAGGCCAATTTTTATTTCCGTAATATCTACTCCATGCTCTATACTTTACTTCTTTTGGAATAGTATCAGTCATTGGTACATATAAACTCCTATATGCTTTAGCATTTGGTAAGTAATTAGATTCTACATTTATATCATGTGTTTCTCTTAACCATCTTTGTAATAAAGATTGAGTTGGCGCAGACGTATATGCTTTACCGTCTTCTGAATTTACAGGATAACCATCCCAGCATTCTTCTCTCATTACTTTAGATAGTTCATCTTTACTAACATAATATGCATCATGCACATCTTCATCGAATCCCTTTCCTTTTGCTAATGTTGCCGTTTCGAAACTTACTAATTGATCTTTCATATCTTAATTTGTTATACTACTAATATACAACTTTTTATTGATATAAAAAAACTTTAGAGTACTTATTTTCGGAAAGTTGTTAACAATTAAGATTCTTTAACTTCAGGAATAAACTCTATTGTTAGTTCATCAATTTGCCCATCATCGAATTCAGTCCAATTGACAGATCGTACTGCTACTAAATTTATACTCATTATATGTAAGACTATTTCCACTCAGATCC
>Ga0308008_1000221_pt1 | contig 26593 bp, 20 predicted proteins | sample Neamet125_FD_203140 | JGI IMG/M metagenome (GOLD analysis project Ga0308008, IMG submission 203140) | Marine microbial communities from water near the shore, Antarctic Ocean - #125 | ecosystem: Environmental > Aquatic > Marine > Unclassified | place: Southern Ocean | collected 2014-07-24
CTTGTCAGAAAGAGCTGTTTGTACTTTAGGTGCTAACAACTTCTTTATCTTCCAAGAGTAATAGAGTGAATTTAATGGGGGTGTAAAAGCCCCCATTATTATTATAAATTTTAAATTAAATCTAATCTAATGAATAACTCAGAACGAAAAGTGTATGTTGATAAGACATATAAATTAACAAGAGATGTAGCTCCTTTATCTCTAATACTAGCATCAAGACATACCCAAAGATTTCCTCTATTGTGGTTTGATGAAAAAAAAGGATTAAACAAACCTTTAAGATATGCAAGAAATCAAAACTCTCCCTTTCAGGATGAGCAAGATGACAATGCAATATTAGAGCCTATAATATTTGAGAACGGATTTTTATCGGTTCCAAAAAACAATCAAGTTTTACAGAAGTTTTTATATTTTCATCCTGGGAATGGAAAGATTTTTGAAGAATTAAATAAAGAGAAAGAAGCAGCTGATGTGGTTGAAGAATTAAACATAGAGGTAGATGCTTTAATTGAAGCACGTCAACTTGATGTAGATCAGGTAGAAAATATATCTAGAGTTCTATTTAATAAAAACATCTCGACAGTAAGCACGGCAGAATTAAAAAGAGATATTTTAGTTTTTGCTAAAAATCAAGCTAAAGACTTTTTGTTATTATTAAAAGACCCTATGCTAAAGTTAAACGCTACAGTACAAGGATTTTTTGACAAGGGGTTATTAACCTTAAGAAATGGAAATAAAGAAGTGTGGTTTAACACTCCTTCTAACAAAAAGAAAATGCTAAATGTTCCTTACGGAGAGGAGCCTCTATACATGGCAGTATCTTTTTTTCAAACGGAAGAGGGTTTAGAGTTATTAAAGCATTTATCTGGATTGTCAAAAAACGTGTAATAATATTTAGTATATTGTAGCTGTAAAAGGAGATAAGTTTCGCGACAGACTCTCTTTTTATAAAGAGTACTTTTGCGAGAGAGTAGCTTTTTTTCATAGTTATAGCCCTTATTGCGATATAAGGGCTATTTTATTTATTGTATCTTTATTCTTTATTAACACATAAATTATTATTATTATGAATAAATACCTAAGCATACCGGTTACTAGTGAAGGAGATCAATTAGTTCCCGTAACAAATGTCAAACTAATTGAGGCGGCATCTACTACTTCTACGACTATTAATTATGGTTCGTCAAAAGTAATTACAATAACGCATGCTGCAGTGCCAGCTAGCTCAACTAAGTTTAGAAACTTTTTACAAACAGAAATGGTTGCTGCTCTTAGTCTATCATGGACTAATGTAACTTTAGATATTAAACCTGCTTATGCTGTATCTAATATAGACATTGCATAACATTATTATTAACACATAAATTATTATTATTATGGAAAAATTTTTAAGTATCCCAGTACTAGATGCTGGAGGAACATTAAATCAAGATCAATTGGTGTCGTGTTCTGGCATTGTAGCTATTGGTCAGACAACTACAACCGCTGCAGCAATAACCTACTTAGACGGAAAAGTTGTAACTCTTACATGGCCTGATGCTTATGCATCGCCTATTTTAGAGGTATCAGTTCAAAATGCAGTAGTAAGCGCATTAGAATCAGGATGGACATCTGTGTCAGCGGATTATCTTCCAAAAGGAGCAACAGTAAACTTAGTTACTGGTGTAGTGTCTAACCCATTGAGTACAATAGTTTACTCTTAAAATGATATCAACAATGGAAAAATTTATAAACTTTAAACAACTTAACGTTGTTAAAACAGGAACGTCAACTGCTAATGGATCAGCAGCTTTGACACTAACAGATTCTGCCGCTTTATTTACACAAAGTGTTTTCGTTAATGCAATTGTATGGGACAGAACAACTAATGTTGGTCAAGGTGGACAAATGTATCTTGTTACTGCCGTTACCTCAGATACTGTACTAGCTCTAGTAGCAATAGGAGCTTCGGTTAGTAGAGGCGGAGGAGTGCCAGATGCAACAGGATATTTTATTTATAACCCAGAGAATACCGTTAAACAGAGCGGAACTGCTGATGGTACAGGATCGTATCAGTTAATCGACTCAACAGTTAATTTTGTTGCTGCTGGTGTTCAGGTAGGAGATTCAGCTTATGATATAACAGGAGGAGCTACCGCTACTGTAACAGCGGTTGGTGTAACTACATTAACAGTAGACGCTGATATATTTGTAGGAGGAGATGTATATATGGTATATCGAAAGGTAGCGGATAATCATGATAAATTAATGAGGTCAGCAGATTTAGGTTTTATAGAAAACACAGGTACGAACACTCTAAATTCCGAACTTAAATTAACTTATGGAGATAAGTCAGCTTCACAGATCTTATTAACTTATGCTTTTACCTCTTCTGCAGGAGCAGATGAAGACATGAGAAATGGTGTTCAAAATGCAGTAGTTGCATCTTTGCAAACGCCCTGGTCTAATGTAGCTTTTGATTTTACAGGAGTATTAAATAAAGAAGTTACGGCTGGAAACGTTAATGATGGACCATTAGCAGGGCAAAACTTTTTTATATTAAGATTTCAAAAAGTGTAATATATAATCGTTATAAATTTAATAACTGAAAGAGGGGTCAACAAAAATTGACCTCTTTTTTTTTTACTTATCTTTGTGTAAAAGAATAACAATGATAAATTCTGTTAGGAATACAGTTTTAGCAATAATTAATAAAAACAACTACGGTTACTTATCGCCTAATGATTTTAATTTATTTGCAAAACAAGCACAATTAGATTTGTTTGATGAGTATTTTTTTCAATATAATCAACAGATAAATGAAGAAAACGCAAGGCTTTCAGGAACTGGATACGCAGATTTAAAAAAGGGATATGAAGAAGTTATAGATACATTTTCACAAACAAGTAGTTTGGCACAAACTTTCACTACTCAGTCCACAGAGACTTCGGGAACTACTACAGCAGCAGCGCCAGCAGCAGCAGGAAATCAGTTAATTGATGGAACGGCAGCATTTACAGCAGATATGGTAGGAGATATAGTCTCTATTAATGTAAATGGCGTAACCTCTAAAATATTAATAACAGCTTTTGTTTCGGCAACTACATTAACAATAGACTCCACTTCGATAACTACATTAGGTCATGTATATAGTATATTAAAAACCACGCAAGCTCCTGCAGGAGTTGATAATATATATGTGCTACCCAGTGCAGAGACAACAGGGTTTGATTATTATTTGTTAAATAAATTATTGGTATATAATACCATTACAGCAACCGGAACTACAACAGGCTTTGCTACAGCTGGTAATCAGATAAAAAACACGAGTGCTGCATTTACTGCTGCATTAGTGGGAAGTACTGTGTCAATAGTTTTAAACGATAACGTTGTAACTACAGCGTTAATAACAGGCTTTACTGATCAATTTATAATAACAGTTGATTCAACGAGTATTTTGTTTTCAGGATTAAAGTACGAGATATATGAGGAAGGTAAATTAAATAATGAAGCAGAGCAAGTGAGTAATTCTAAAATAACAATGCTAAATAATTCTATTCTTACTCCTCCCACTTTAAATTATCCAGCTTATACTCAAGAGGCTAATAATATAAAGTTATTTCCTTCGTCAATTAAGACTCAAGGTCAAGTAGTAGCTCAATATGTTAGGTACCCTAAAGATCCTAAATGGACCTTTACTTCAATATCAAACGGTGATCCATTGTTTGATCAAAGTCAAGCAGATTATCAAGACTTTGAACTCCCTATAGATGATGGAAATGATTTGGTATCTAAAATCTTACAATACGCTGGAATATCAATAAGAGAAGGGGATGTATTTAAATTTGGACAAGTTGAAGAACAAACACAAAACCAAGAACAATAATTATGGCTTACATAGATCAAAAAAAATATTATACTAATGATACCAATCCTGCAAGTGAGGCCAATTGGGGGTCCTATCAATATGTAAGTTTAGCAGATATAGTAAACAATTTCTTATTAATGTATGATGGGAATCATTCTTTAGTAAACAATGAAAGCAGATACAAAATTTTGTTTCATGCTAAAAGAGGAATACAAGAATTAAATTATGATGCATTTAAAGAGATAAAATCTTTAGAGCTTACTGTTTATTCAGACCTAAGATTTGTTTTGCCCTCGGATTACATTAACTGGATTCGAATTTCTTTATTTAAAAATAATTCAATTTTACCTTTAACAGAAAACATACAGGTTCAATCAGCATTATCTTATGTGCAAACGGCTACTGCTGCATTTACTTATGACGCTTCCAATAATGTTGAGAAAGAGGCTTCAGATCTTGATACTGCAAGAACAAACGGCAATTTAAGAAGTATATATTTAAATCAAGTTAATGATAACGATAATGCTGCAGCGAACACGCCTTATAACGAAGATTTTTATACCACAAATATTGGAGCTAGATATGGTTTAAATACAGAAACCGCTAATATGAATCCTACTTTTAGAATAGACAAAAAAGCAGGAGTAATAAACTTTGACTCTACCATGGCCAACCAACAATGTATCTTAGAGTATATTTCGGATGGTATGGAAGGAGGGGTAGATTCGGAAGTGACGGTCAATAAAATGTTTGAGGACTATGTTTATGCTTACATAAGATATGCTATACTAAACAATAAGTTTGGGGTGCAAGAGTACATAATAAACAGAGCACGAAAAGATAAAACAGCCTTGTTGCGAAATGCAAAAATTAGATTAAGCAATATTCACCCAGGTAGATTGTTAATGAACCTAAGAGGTGTAAATAAGTGGATAAAGTAAGATGGGAAAAATACAAAGAAATTTTGTACTTGGGCGAATGAATAAAAGCCTTGATGAAAGGCTAGTACCTAATGGAGAATATGTAGACGCACTTAATGTAAGGTTGGGATCAACTGAAGCCTCAGAGGTAGGGTCGGTAGAAAACGCTAAAGGGAATTCTCAGATAACAGCTTTGTTTTTTCCTGACTCAGATACTTTAACAAATGTAAACTTAAGCTCTTCTGCACGAACCATAGGAGCTTATGAAGACGGAGCAAATGAAACTATCTATTGGTTTGTGCATGATCCTAGTTTTCCTTTAGGAGACACAGGAAAATGTGATATGATATGCTCTTTTAACACAACATCTGCAATAATAAACTATCATGTTGTCAGTCTAGATGATGGTGGAGGAAACGATACAACATTAAATTTTAATCCTCAAAACTTAATAACGGGAGTAAATATGATTGGTCGTCTGTTATTTTTTACAGACAACATTAACCCTCCAAGGAATATAAATGTAGATAACAACTATGGTTCTCCTAAGTTTATAGTTAAACCTGTGGTAACTCCAGAACCTATTCCTCTTATAGCATGGAAATTTACAGCCGGGACATTTAGGCTTGGTAGTCTCCCAGCTCAAATAGGATTTCATCAAGGATCGCTGGCTGGATGTCCTGTATCAAAAGGAGAAATAGGGGTGGGAGAAACACCAACCACTAGTCAAATACCTTTACCAGGAACAGGCTGTTATACCCTAACAGGTTCTATTCCAGCTATATTTACAAAAGGTTATGCAATAGCGGGGGTAAATAATGCATCTCAATATGCCTTGTCAATGTTTCTTCAAAGTTCTACGGGAAACCCGGCTTTTGGCTTTACCAACTCATCAGGTACTGGCGCTCCAGGAACAGTAACACTACAAGGAACTGTATTAGGAAGTGATGGGTCGAGCGGAACATGGTCGTGTAGCACTAATAGTGCCCCTAATTTTACAGACGGTAGTGGAGCGACCATAACAGGTCCGGAATCTGTAGACCCCGCTGGTACGTTGGAAGGAATAATCTTTAAGAATAAAGTAACTTATACAATATTTGTAAAATAATGGCCTCATACATAGATCAATTTTCCGCAGAGTCTTTATTGGTAATAAAAAAACCCCCAGTAGCTGCTCCTCAAATAACATCTTCAAAGATAGCAGGAGAGAATAATTTTATGGAAGATAGGTTTTTATGTTTTGCATATAGATATCAATATGTAGACGGCGAATTTTCGGCTACTTCTCAATTTAGTAGTCCTGCGTTTGTCCCTAAGTCTTTTAGTTTTGGTTCCAATAGTTTTTTGAACGAAGGTATGATTAACGCTGTAAATGCAGTAAATATATCATATAATACCGGAGGAGTTTTAGTAACAGGAATAGAGTTGTTGTTTAAAGAAATGAACGACTCGACAATAAAAGTTATTGAAAGATTTGATAAGGCTGAACTTGGATTGGGTAATGACAACATAGAAACTTATTTATTTAATAATCAAAAAATATTTACTGTTTTACCGGAGTATGAAATATTACGACTTTATGACAATGTTCCTTTAAATGCTAAAGCTCAAACTTTGATGGGCAATAGATTAATATATGGAAACTACAAGGAAGGATATGATTTAGTAGATAGGTTTAATAATAAAGTAAATTTTGTTTTTGACACTACTTTACTTTCTACGGAAATAACCGAAACAGAAATTATAGCAACTACACAAAACGGAAATTATAATATAAACGGAAACCTTGATGTAGTAAATTCTGTGGTGTTTATTCCTTTAGACGTTGATAAGTTAATTATTGGGGCCTCTATAACTTTTTCTTTAACAATAGTGCATGAGAGTTTTACGGGACAACAAAATTTCCCTACAGAAACTACTGTAAATACGGACATAGAATTCAGTTATATTTTGCAACAGACTTTTGCATCGGTTTTTGCCTTAGCAACTGACGCAGATTTTGTAGCTAAAATTGGAACCGCAGCCAACATTAAAACAGTAGCTAATGCTTGCACTGGAATAACATTAACAGATGTATTTAATTGCGCTATTCCATCCCAATTAGACGCGTTTGAAAAATGTGCGAGTGGAATATCGGCTATAAATCAGCCTGTAGAAATTATAGCTTCTGCCTCTAGTTCATCTATTGGTCTTCAGCTGCCAGCTATGCAGTGGTCTAATAGCTGTGAGTTTCCTCTTCAAGTTTTTTATGAATATTATTCAATAATTTTTACAGATGTAATACTATTTAGTGATTCAAACAATTATAGTCTACACAGTAATAGAGGGTACGAGATAGGTATGGTTTATATGGACGAATTTAATAGATCGTCTACTACTCAGGTAAGCCTTAATAATGCAACTCATGTTTCTTGTGGTTTGTCGAAAAGTAAAAATGAGATCCAAGTAACGATTCCAGGTGGTGGAGCAGGACAATCTTTTCAAGCAGCGCCTTTTTGGGCGACAAGGTATAAGTTTGTTATAAAGCCTGACAAGAGTTCATATGATACCATATACTCAAACATAATATATCAAGACCCTAATAGTAATGCTGCGTATTTTTTATTGGAAGGGGAAAACGCCAAAAAAATAGAATCTGGAGATAGGCTTATAGTAAAACGAGATGCAGGGGGTGCTATGGAAAATTGTGTTTATACTACGGTTTTAGAAAAACAAGTACAGACCAAGAATTTTATAGAGATTGATGACCCTCTTAACGCAGATACGCTCATAAATATATCCGCAGGGGTATATATGAAGATAAACCCAAATAATTTTAGAACTACTATTTTAACGGATGCTGGAGGTAATGTGGTTGCTCCTGGAAGAGTGTACGTACAGACTGCAAAAACGGGAAATTTTCCTAAAATATTTTATCCTGTTAATGTTATTAATCCTGCTGGAACAGGCGCTAATTCTTATGAAAATTACACTATACCATCAGGAAGCATAATAAACTTGTACTTTTATCAATTGAGGGAAGGTAATGGCAGAAAAGTAGAGCGGGTAAGAAATGAAGTAGAGTTTAAGGTAATTGCTACAAATGATTATGCGGACTTTAAAGAAATGTGGGATGTAGAAAATGTAGGAGCTCTTTTAGATCAAAACCAAATAGGGCAAGTTTCGCCAGGCCCTACGCCTGAAGGAAGAGAAATTATTTTTAACTCATACGATAATACTTTAGTGTCACAAGCAGGGCCGCCTAATCCAGGATCTCAGCCAAATCAAGCGCAACATACGTTCTTTTATCAATTTTTTAAAAACACCACAACTGGACAGATTCAACTCGGAGTTTCAGGGCCTAGATCCGCAGGAAATTCATCCACACGTATAGCTCGTTTAACTGTTACTATAGAAGTTATAAGGGCGGATGCAACATGTGTTTTTGAAACGGAACCTACAGATGCTCTTGCAGATGTATGGTATGAAAACGAAAAATCTTTTCCTATAGATGCGTTAGGTAATCATTCAGGTAATATTCAAAATCAAATAATAAATTTTCAAAATGCAGATGTGGTTACGCCTCAAGACGCAATAATAAATACAGGGTTTGTTAACTGTGTTACATTTGGGAATGGAGTAGAAAGTTTTAAAATAAGAGATTCTTTAAATTCAAAATCATTTATTTTTGGTAACAGGGTTTCAAGCACATCAGCTCAAATATATAAAGCAGCTCACCGGTTTGCAGACCTTTCTTATAGTGGAATATTTAATGACGAGTCAAATGTAAATAAGTTAAACGAGTTTAATTTAGGGTTATTAAATTTTAAACCATTAGAGGTTTCATTTGGACCTATAGAAAAGTTATCAGGAAGACGAGATGATATATTAACCTTACAAGAAGATAAGATTTCATATGTTTTGGTTGGTAAAGATTTATTATCAGATGCATCTGGCGGTGGCGCTTTAACGTCTGTTCCTGAAGTTTTAGGAAAGCAAGTAGCCCGATCAGAAGAGTATGGTATAAGTAATAATCCAGAAAGTTTTGCGGTGTGGGGAGCAGATACTTTTTTTACTGATGCTAAAAGAGGTGTTGTTATAAATTTAAAAGGAAGTGCTGCAAGTAATGATCGCCTTTTTATTATATCTCAAGCAGGAATGAGAGGATGGTTTCGAGACTTTTTTATTGAAACGATAGGAAGGCAAAAGCTAGGTGGTTACGATCCTTATATGAATGAGTTTATTTTGTCCTCAACCTCTGAGGATAACCCTTCTCAAAACCAGTGTAAACCATGCGGTGTAACAGAGAATGTTTTAGTGTCTCCTGGAAGTGAATCTATATATTGCGTAAACTTATCTCAAGAAGTGGGTCAGGTTACGATAACATATATTATACCCAATGCACTTGAAGATGGTGTTATTACGGAGTCAAATACTCCGGCTGGTGCAGGACTTCAAGAAATGGAAACGGAATTGGGTCAAATAATAACTACTGAGGAGACGATGACTGGTGTGGGATATTCTATTCAAGCCATTTATAATGGTATAGCCTATAGCACGGGAGATGTTTTTGTAAGTGGAACTTTAGTTTTTAGTAAAAATATTGTTGATGTTTCTGAAGTAACGCTTATTGTTACAACTACTTCTACGATTGCGGACACTATAGAGATTACTACTAGCTGTCCAACACAAACTATTTTGAATGTATATAATATAGCATTGACAAGTAATAATGAAGCAGAACAAACTATTCAAAACCAATATTCGTGGCTAGATGACTCCTTTTCTTCTACCGTGCAAAGTCAAAACGTAACGTTCTTATCTTCTACAGCGAATCCTATTGTTTCTCAGTTTAATAAGTTAAGCGGAGCAATTGGATCAAACAGTGTTCCTGATGCTCTTTCAACAGTAACTATTATAAGCAATAAAAGAGATGAGGATACTTTTCTGTTTAACCAAAAAACTAATAAATTTAGATACTTAAGAAGCGACACGGTGTTTGAAAATAATGCAGCAGACATCAACACTTTAATAGGGGCATCAGCAGTTGCTGAACCAATAACTCCAGGATCAAACAGAAATTTTGCTACTTTTGTTATGCCGGACAATACGGGGTCTAACTTGTATTTGTTATGGGACTATAGAAGTTCAACAGGAATAGATTTAAATTATGACAGCATAAGCAAGTTTAACGCCTGCTGTTCTTCAATTATAGGACCAGAGTTATTGTGCGGTCAAGCTCAAAGCGGAGGATTTGGTTATCCTATTACTTATAAATTAGTTCTGGGAACTGACACCGGAAATTCAATTTTACATTTTGTATCGGGTCAAACGCCAACAAGATATGTAGTAGAGTTTGATGGGGTCAATGTTATTGACACGGGGTATAGAGGTCCTGCTTCACAGCAAGGAACTTTAAATCAAGCGCTAACAGACTTAGGACAAGCAAGTGCTACAATAGCAGGAGTAGGATCAGGAAGCGCGACATTCGTTAAAAACACCGCAACGTCAGAAGCGAGACTTATTATTTACGCTCCAATACGAAATTCAATATGGACCGCAACAGTAGATTGTCCAGTTTAAAATAAAAATTATGGCAGTAGGAAAATATTTTTTAGACACAGCTAGTTTTACTAACGCCAACACGGTGTATTCTGATGAAGCTTTGTCTGCTGCAGCTCCAGACGGCTTTTATTCCGATGGTGTTATATCAAGAGGCCAAGCGGCAGGAAAATTAGGTCCCTCAGAAGTGTGCATAGGATGTACTGGACCTACTCCAACTCCACAACCAACAGTTACTTTAACCCCAACTGTTACCCCACTGCCGCCAACACCGACGGTTACAGTGACGCAACCGCCCACGCCTACCCCGGCACCTTCACCTCTGCCAACAGCCACACCAGTTCCTACGCCAACAGCTACACCACAACCAACGACGCTTCCGAGTGGATTGTATTATGCTTTAAGTCCTTGTGATAAATTTGCAGACCCAATTTTTGGTGCTACTGCGAGGTATTTCTTTGCTTTGACTACTCCTGTTGGAAATCAAAGATATGTAGATCCTTTATCAGGGAACTACTATACAGCATTACCTTCTCCACTTTTAAGCACGTTCGTAGTTGCTCCTCAAAATTTAATAATTGATGTTTCAATAGTGCCTAATGAGACAGGTTGTCCTGTTATCAACGTAACGCCACTATTAGCATATAGACTAAGACGATGTGCGGATGGTAATTTTAACTTCTATACTTTTTCACAAGCACAATTTGCAACTGGCACCCGAGTAATTGATACCGCTAATGACACCTATCAAGTAGAGTCCATTATCGGGGCTCAAAACCTTGCAGGATTAACATTGATAACGCCAGTAATTTGTGTAGATGTAAATGGTCTAAGACCTTCAGATGTAGGTTTCACTGGATGTGCCACCAATAATTGTGGTAGTGGATTATATTTGCTTATGAGAGAATGTGGTAACGTTTTTGGACCATCCTCATTTGGAAACTATATTGTATCCGCATTGAATTTTCAAGAATTAGCGTTAACAGGAATTCCAAGCTGGGCTCCTCAAACTCTTTATTCTACTGTTACTAATAAATGCTATATAGTTACCGGGGGTCATAATGAATCTGCATCTAATTTAGGAGGAGTTTCTCAGAGAATTGGAGGGCTTGTGAGTGTCGCTCGTATGGCAAGGGACTGTACCACATGTACCTCAAGTTTTGTAGTTTAATAAAATGAAATCAAATCAAATCAAATTAAATGGAATCTATATTTATACAAATTGCAAGCTATCGCGACCCTGAACTTATACCTACTCTTGATGATTTATTATTAAACGCGAGTCATCCAGAGCGACTTACTATTTGTGTCGCACATCAATATGATGAGAAAGATAAGTGGGATAGTTTAGAAAAATACAAAAACGACAGTAGGTTTATAGTGATTGAAATACCTCATCTAGAATCTGGTGGAGCATGTTGGGCAAGAAATCAAGTTCAACAACATTACGACAATCAAGATTATACTTTACAGTTAGACTCTCATCATAGATTTATAAAGGGGTGGGACGTAAGGTGTATTGATATGTTAAAAGATCTGCAGGAGAAAGGACACTCTAAGCCATTACTAACAAGCTATATACCTTCTTATAAACCTTCTAACGATCCTGCGGAAAGACATAACAAACCATGGGGGATGAGTTTTGATCGATTTACTCCAGAAGGGGTAGTGTTTTTTTTACCTTATTATATAGATAGTAATACTACGGAGCCTATTCCTGCTCGGTTTTATTCCGCACATTTTGCTTTTACGTTAGGAGTTTTTTGTAAAGAAGTTCAGCACGACCCTTTGTTTTATTTTCATGGAGAAGAAATTACAATAGGAGTAAGGGCTTTTACTCATGGCTATAGTTTGTTTCATCCTCATGAAGTTCTAGCATGGCATGAATACACGAGAGAAGGAAGAACAAAACATTGGGATGATCATTCTAGTTGGGGAACGCACAACAATCAAGCTCATCAGAGAACCAGGCTCTTGTTGGGAGTAGATGGACAGGTTTGTACTCCTTGTAATAAAAATATGTTTCAAGGGTACGACATAGGAACTGTAAGAACATTGAAAGAATACGAGTTATATGCGGGCATAAGATTTAAAGATCGAACATTAACGCAGTCTTGTATAAGTAACATAGATCCTCCTGGAGATTTATCGGACACTTTTCTGCTAAAGTTTAAGCATGCTATTGATTTAAACAAATCTTTTTTCCCAGAAAAAGACTATAATTTTGCAGCACTTGTTTTTGAAGACATTAATAATAAGGAGGTTTATAGACAAGACATAAGCAAACAAGAGATTAACGAGTATTTAAACGGCTCTAGCGATTCGTTTACGGTATGGAGAGAGTACAATGGACCTAAACCTCATCATTGGATATTGTGGCCTAACAGCGCACACAAAGGGTGGGGTTTAAAAACTACAGTAAACTTATGATTCCAAAACTAATTCATCAAACATTCGAAACAGAATATACTCCTACAGACATGTCTAAAGCTAGAGACAGCTGGAAGATTAATAACCCCGAGTATCAATACCACTTCTATAATGACACTCAAAGAATAGAATACATAAAGAAACATTTTTCCCCTCAAGTTTTAGAAGCATACCATTTTCTTATTCCCGGATCTTTTAAAGCAGACTTGTTTAGGTATTGTGTTTTGTATATTAAAGGAGGTGTGTATGTGGATTGTGATATGATATGTCTGCAACCTTTATCTAAACTTATAGAGGATGGGGACAAGCTAATTATTGTTCGTGATGATCCTATGACTAAAAAATGGTTAGCAACTGGATTTATAGCCGCAGAACCTAGGCACCCAGCGTTGTGGGAAGCTATTAATAAGGTTACAGAAAATATAATTAAAAGAGAAGAAGTTTTTTACCTAGACTATACAGGTCCTGGTGCTTTTGGAAAAGCAGTAAATTGTGTGGCCGGACGAGACATAGAAACAGATTATGAACTTGGAAATCAATACATAAATACTTTAAAAGTTAAAATATTATTTCATGATTATGTAAATACTAAATTTAAATATGACGGTCAAGAGGTATTGCACGTAGAGTACCCAACCTATAGGGAAGAGATGAAAGCTATTAATAACCATCCATTTTATTATTACGTGCAAAACAAAAATATATTTAAAAAAATACCCAATAAGATAATATTTACCACATATGATGGGTTAGATGTTAACGATTATATGGTGTCTTCATTTAAAAAACTCAATCCTGAATATGAGCTTATACATTTTAATCAAGAACAAGTAGACCAGTGGTTTAAAGATGGGATATATAATGAAGCATATCAAAAACTGTCCGAAAGAGGAGAGCGCTCTGACTTTTTTAGATACTGTTATCTTTGGGAAAACGGAGGAGTTTATGTAGATGCAGATATTTATTGTAATCAGCCCTTAAGAAATTGGATTATAGATCAAGCTTTGATTGTAGGGTTAGAAGCAAACATGGATGTGTCAGACCCCCTCTTTAAAGACATAGGAGTAAGAGTGGATGATAAGATATTAAGCGTTTCTAACTGGGCGTTTGCTTGTGCTCCACGACAAATGCCTTTGAATTTTATTATAAATGACATAATTAATAACCCCTTATCAGGCGTTCTTCAAAACACAGGACCTGGTAGATTTAGTAAACATATGATTGCTTATTTTGGGAAAGAAAACAAAATTAAAGATAGCCATCTTCTCCCTATAAACGCCTTTGGATCAAACCAAAATCACAGTGGCTCTTATAAAAACGCTAATCCTTTGAATGTTAATCGATCAGATGTTTATTTGACTCATATGTTTGCGGGAACATGGAGAGGTAATGTAACTCCAAAAAAAATAATGTATTTAGACAAGGAGACAGCTCCTGCGGTTTCTCATAACATCACCATATCAAAAACACTGACTGGCTATAAGGGTGTGGCAAGGTATGACCAGGACACTAAGAGAACTGTATTTATGAAAGAAATTGGAGAGTGCAAGTCTCTTTTAGAATATCACTTTGATCATGACTTTAATTACACGTCTAAATCAATTAGACCTATAAATACAAACACGGACGAGCTTTTAAAGTTTGAAGACTATCGAGCTTTTACTTTTAAAGGTAAGGAGTTTTATTGCGTGGCTTACATAGATAAAGATTTCAATACTTACATGGGCGTTTTAGATGGAGAATATAATTTTAAAGGAAAGATTCAAATAGACCGTCATCAAAAAATAAGTTTTGGAATAGGAGGGGATGTCTTGTGGGAAAAGAACTGGTTGTTTGTAGAAAAAAACAATGAATTGTATTTTATATATTCAACCACACCTAATCTTATTATATATAAATGTGATGATTTTGAAACTTTAAAATTTTCTGTTAACAGTACAAAAGTAAATTTTCTATCAAACATTTTACCTCAAGACGAGCTTTACGTCACATCAAATACCACCACAGGTGGATCAACAAATCCAATATGGGTACATTCGTTAGACTCTTATGTTTATTTAATACACACTAAAATATATAATGAAAGAAAATACAATCATTTTGTAGTAACCTTAGACAAGGACTTTAATCTTAAAAACTTAAACCCGGTTCCTTTTGTTAGATCACAGGCAGGTACCTTGATGTTTGTCACCACCCTTTTAGAGACTAAAGAGCACTACGTAGTTTGTGGAGGAGTAGATGACAATCAAAATTTTATATGGGAAATACCTAAAAACAGATTGGTGGTTTAGTAATAATAAATCATTAATAATAAAGTTGTAAATTTGTTTCAATAAAATCAACAGCAGTGAGCAGTATAGGATGCGGTGGCGTAGTTTCATTAGTTCCAGACAAATATGGAGCTGGAGGCACATATAGAGGAACAGATGGTGTTCTTTATAGGGTAGGAAATACAAGGTGTTATACAACAACACAAGGCACCCCGAATGGCATCGTAACCATGTCGATAGAGATTGATCCTGGACAACCAGCTACTGTCGCTTCGTTAGTAGCTCAAGGAGTTGTCTTGTTTCAAGGAAAAGAAGTTGCTACATTTTATGGAGCCAATGCTGTAGTAGGAGGAACCAGTAACCTATCAGGGGTAAAAACGGTAAAAGCTAATAACAATTTACCGGGAGCTCTTAACAATGTGTTGCCAGCAGGGCAATATTGCATCCTTACGTTTAAGATAGCAACTTCTAGTTTTTTAGGAACGACACCTAGTGGTGAGATACAAATATGTCTGAGCGGATCTATACCTGCACCCGCTCCGACTCCGACTCTAGTGCCGCCACCGTCACCTACCTCTAGACCGGCTACACCTCCGACTCCGACTCCGACTTCTCCCCCTACGCCAACAGCTACACCTATTCCTGCAAACCCTGTTCCTCCGGCTTTAGTAGCTGATGAAGTTCAATACACTTTAAGTTATAGCGAAGGAGTAAAGGGATGGCCGTCTTTTTATTCTTATAGCCCGGACTGGATGATAGGCATGAACAACTATTTTTATAGCTTTAAAGGAGGTAATTTATATAGACATAATACCAATGAAGCGCGTAACAATTTTTACGGAGTTCAATACAACTCTACGCTTACGAGTGTTATTAATAAAGCTCCTTTAGATGCAAAGCTTTTTAGGAACATAAGCTTGGAGTCAGATGAGCCCTGGTCAACCTCTCTCTCTACGGACTTAGATAATCCTGCTTTTATTGACGCGTCCTGGTATGAACTTAAAGAAGGGAGTTGGTACTCTTCTATTAAGAATACATCACAAGTTCCCACAACACTGTCAAACTTTTCTTCAAGATCGATAAGTGGAATAGGAAGATGTGATGCGTGGTCGGGACTGTCCTCATCACGACAATTTAATTTCCCAATGAATCCTTTTGTAGAAATAGGATCTCAAGTTAGTATTGGCGACTATCTTTATTATAACAATGAGCTAACTAACACGCCACAGTTTGCAGGTCAAATAACGCAAATAAACATTAATCTGACGCAGAATATTAACAACATAGTTATCAATGCAGACATTGCTGGATCTTCTGAGCCTATCAATGGAAACCCTTTTGTTATATCAGTAAAAGATAACACGGCAGAGTCTCACGGAATACTTGGACACTACTGTCTGTTTACTATTGAAAACTACGGACCATCTCCTACAGAGCTCTTTGCGGTTCAAGCAGAGCTAATGAAAAGCTATCCATAAAAATTAGTATCTTTGTTTATAGATGGAATTAAATATACGCAAGCTCCATGCTACAGATTATGATGATCTGTTATTAGGTTGGTGGAAAGACTGGGGATGGGATGCACCATCCAAAGATTTTTTACCTGACAATGGGGAGGGTGGATTAATTGTATTTGATCAAAAAATACCTGTATGTGCAGGTTTTATATATATAACAAATTCAAAAGCAGCCTGGGTGGATTGGATCATATCAAATAAAAAGTACAGAGAAAAGCCAGGTAGAAAAATAGCGATAGATTTTCTAATTGAAAGCTTAACTAATACGTGCGGCAAAAACGGAAACAAGTATGCTTACGCGCTAATAAAACAAAAAAGCCTTCAAAATGTTTATCTTAATCAAGGCTACATCAAAGGAGATAATTACACACAAGAAATGATAAAACACTTTTAATATGGCAGTAGTAACAGGAACAGCAGTAGCCACAGGTGCGAGTCTAGCGGCAACAGTAGCAGGAGTAGGAGGAACAGCTTTATTAGCATCAGGAGTTTCAGCCACCGTAGGTATAGCTACCACAGCGGCAAACATGAGTCGAGCAAATAAAGCAAAGAAAGCGCAAGTAAGTGCAGAAGCAAAGGCGAGTCAAGCTATGGACGATGCAAGATCTAAATTAGAGACTAACTTTTATGCAGGACTAGGAGTGCAAAAAGAGCCTTATGAATTAGAGAGGGAAGCTAATCTAGCGGCAAACGCACAACTGATGCAGGCAGGACAGGCAGGCGAAAGAGGAGCAGGAGAAATTGCAGGACGCGCACTAGCTCTAAATCAACAAGCTGCTGCGAATACTAGAACTGCCATGGGTAAAGAGATGGCATCTTTAGACAAGCAAGTTGCCGCAGAAAACTCTAGGCTTAACACCCTAGGAGCAGATATGGATATAGCAGAGTCGAATGCTGCAGCGGCAGCTGCGCAGCAAGCCGGCACAGATAGGATGAACTATCAATCGAATGCATTAAAATCAGGGCTCGGTGTTGCGACATCGGCATTTAATGCGATCACTCCAGAGTATTTTAAACAGCCAGGTGGAGGTGGTGGTGGTGGTGCAGCAATGGGTGCAGCGGGTGCGGGAATGGATATGTCTGCCGCAGGATTTATGGCAGGACAGGCGCCAATGAATTTGGCTACTGGACAACCTATGCAATCAGGAACACAAGGCTTTATGCAGTCACCAGCAATAAACCCTACAATGTTTGCCCCAGGTCTAGGAGCAACAGATCCTAGCGTAATGAATTTCATGAGTCAGTATGGTAGTAAATTTGGAAACTAATGGCAAAAGTATATAGTGGAACAACACCTCAAAGTCAATTTGTTGATTTAAATAAAATTGCAGAAAAAGCGCAAACGGATATTGCACTGGGAGAACTTGCCAGAGAGACAAAAAGACAGAAATGGAAGGATGACTATGAAGTGGTGCGCAAAGAACAGCAATCACTAGAATCTACAGGGAGTGAACAATTCAACGACTTTGTGGGAGAATGGAGCGGCGCATTACAAGACCAAGCATTAAAACTTAAGAATGGTTTAGAAAGTGGAGACATAAAATCCAGAGACTATACTGCTAACTGGGCTAATTTAAAAGCTAGTAATGATCAACTGATCTCTTCTCAAAAAACATATAAAGAAAGATCGGATAAAGTGTATGAAGAATTTAATAATGGTACAGGAAGTTTAGCTAATGTACAGGCATTAAACAATTACAACGAACAAATGAACTTAAAAGGCTTAAAAGCTGTAGCTAATACTCAAGGAGGCATAGATTTATATGATGAAAAGGAAAAAAAAATAATTAATAGTTTTGCTCTTAGCAACTTAACTAAAGTTAATGTTCAAATGTTTGATCGAGGAGCCGCGGCTAAAACTTTAGTAGATCAGTTTGGGACAAAAATAACTAGAGACTCTCAAGGAAACCAAAGGTCTACAGTAGAAATAGGAGGAGAGATGTTTGAGCTATCAAAGCCGGGGTCAGAGGCTAACACAAAATTTAACGAAGCTATTAAAGATAGTGCTATGTCAACTCTTTTAAGGGGCAATAATATGGCTTCGTATTTAATAGATGGTCCAGCAGGGTATGAATTAACAACAAGTGAGGTGGATGCAAAAGCTGAAGGAAGCAAAAAACTTTTAGTAAAAGAAGACGGTACTATAGACATACCTACAGATAGTAAAGCCTACAAAGAGGCAATAGAAGCTTTTACTAAAGACATAAGAAACGCTTTGCCTTTCGAAGAAAAAGCACCGTTGCCAGAAAGACAAAGTCCTTATAAAGAACAAGTAAGAAACGTAAAAGAAACAGAAATATCAACCCTAGGCAATGTTGACAAAGTAGTGACGGGAACTAACGCAGAGTCTCAACAAGCTATTGATACTATGTTAGCTCATATTAATCGTAAGAATGAAAAAAGCGGCAGAATTAAAACACGTTATCAAAACATCGTAAGATCTGAAGACGGTCAAACAATAACAGTGAATTCAAAGGATGAAAATGGGATACAAAAATCTGATGTTTATCCTGCCGATGGATCACAAAGAATATTAATGGAAATATTCTATCCGGATAATGAAATATCAACTGATGAACTGATGAAGAATTATCAGTTTGGAACACTTAAAACCAAAGATGATGAAGGAAACTCTATTAATGTAGGGTCAGAAAGGACCAAAGCAAAAAGAGGCAGAGTTAATTTTGCTGAAAATAAAATGAATCCAGAGGATCCTAAAAGCAAAAATGTACAAACAGCCCTAGAAAATGCAACATCAAAACCAGACGAAATGACTAGGACGGTAAATAGTATTTTAAATACCTATACCGATGAAGATTTTACCGTAACATATAAAGACAAGAAAACTGGAGGTCTTTTTAATGGTCTTGGTGCTGGGGATAATATTATCGTTACTAATTCTAAAGGTGAACAAAAAGTACTAGGAAGTACTAAAAATCCAGGCGAAGTAAGCAGTGCTTTGCAAAAATACATAAATAGAATAAACGACCAACAAGGTGGACTGAAACCAACGCCGAATGGAAAGCCGCCTTCTTACCAGGAATGGAAGAACCAAAACCCTGAAGGGTCATTTAATGACTATAAAAAATTATATAAAAATTAATGTTTGAAATAGACGAAATATATGAATTTATTCCCGAGGGAATGTTTGCAAACTTAGATGAGTTTACTAGTTATACAAACAAAAACGGGGTAGGCGATTTTTATGAGTATATTCCTGAAGGAATGTTTGAATCAGAGGAGCAATTTACTAAAGGGTTAAAAAAAAAAGACGTTACGGAATCAAAATCGGAAGGTGGTTCATTGGCGCCCTCAGAGATTACTCCGTCCGATGAACAGGAAAGCTCATTCACTGATAAGATTAACCTAGGCGATAACTTTAAATCAGGCGTTAAAAGTTTAGGAAGTATCGTATCTCGTATCCCTATGGGTGTTCAAGAATTGACAGCTGCAACTATTGGTTTTTTTGATAAAGATTATGATGAGTATATAAATTCGTTAGACCCCCAGTCAAGAGAAACTTTGTTAGGGGCAACTGCCAATGCCGCTGGAGGTGTTGGAGGAGGAGGAACGTCTTATCTAAATGAAAAATCAAGAGAATTAAAAGCTGAAGCTGACGCTATCAATTCAACGCTTGCTCAGTATGACACGGGTATGGTTGAAGATATTTTTGCAGGCAAAATAGGTCAAGGTACAGCAAGACTTATCAATGCAGCAGCCGAAACAGGCCCCTCTCTTTTAGCAGCGTTTGTACCAGGAGGCATAATAGCCTTGGGAGCGGGAGCCGGAGCTGCAAAAAGTAGAGACCTTCAAGAAAAAGGGGAAAGACTTGGTGTAGCTACTATGAGCAACGCTTTAGTAACAGGAGTTGCTGAAGGTTTTTTTGAAAAATACACAAGAGGGTTAGGTAAAGGATTGTTTAAAGCGCTTAAAGGGGGCACTAAAAAGGTGGTAGAGAGCTCTATTAAATCTGCATTAATTAATTTTAGAAAAAGTTTTGTAGGAGAAGGAACGAGTGAATTAGCAACTTTAACAACAGAAAAGCTAGCGGATCGACTAATTACAGGAGACGAAGAAGCTTTTACTAATTATTTTAGTGAAGCCGCAGATACATTTGTTTTAGGAGGAGTAATGGGAGGTGGTACTTCTTTAACGACCTCTAGCATTGGTGCATATAAAACTCTTGGTCAAGGCAGACAAAGAAAAGCAATCGCAACTATTCTTAATGATTCTGATACTAAAAATCTAAGCGATCCTTTTAAAAACGTAGATGGTCCCATTAATGAAACACAAATAAAACTTGTACAAGCACCAGACAGTAAAAGTTATTTAGAAGGTACATTAGAAGGCCAAGTAAGTCGTAATGAAATAACAAAGGCTGAAAAACAAACTATTTTAAATAATTATGATAAAATAAAATCTTTAACCTACGAGTTAGATGGCATTAATATTAATGAAGGGGACAGGATACCAGCGCTCAAATTATTAGCTGAAAAAAAAGGATTAGAGTCACAAATAGCAGGCAAAGATGAGGCGTTAGTTAAGTCTCAACGAAATAGAATACAAGAAATAAATACAGAATTAGAAAACATAAGTGAGCGTTCAGGCGCACAAACTACAATTAAAGAATTAACTAAAGATGATGCTGTAAAAGCATTGCTAGAAGAGGGAGTAGAAACTCCTTCTGATCAAGATATAATAAATAAATTAGATGAATTAAATAAATTACAACAAGATGAGTCCATTCCAGAGTCAGGCACAACGGGAGTACCTGTACAAAAATCACCCGGAGATAGCGAAACGTTGGGAGCAAGAGACAATCAATCCTCAATCATTGCCGAAGAGAAAAAATCCGTCAGTGAAAAAAGCACCAACGAACAAACCCAAGAGAACCAGGATCAGGTTGAAGAAACAGATCAAGAGGGCGGGGAGATAACTTTAGACTTTGCCCCAACTAATATACCATTAAAAAAACCAGTAAAAGAGGGTGGTAATGAGGTTTTAGTGGGAAGGGATGCGGAACTTGAGGCTGAGGTAATAGAGCGTAAACTAAATAAAGCTAAGGAAAAGGGAACAAATCCTGAAACGGTCGTGGTTGATTTACAGAGAAGATTAGCTTTAGAGCAAAATAATTCTGAGTTTTTTGCAGATTATATTGAAGACTTTTTATCTGGAAAAGTATCTACACCATTTTCTAAGTGGAGAAAAGGACCAAAGAAAGCCAAAGGCTTAGACCAAAAAACAACTAAGCAACCTAAGACCAAACTTCAAAAAGAAATTGATAAATCTATTACACCTCCGATAACGAAAGTTACTGTCAATGAAAAGGCGGCACTTAAAGATCAAATTAAACTAGAGGCTCGTTCAGCTAGAGAAGCTAATATATCCGCTAAGAAAAAAATTAAAAAGCTAACTGTAGCGATAAAAAAAATAGGCAAAAAGGGGAACTTAACCCCTAAGCAAACGCAACAAATTATATCCAAGCTTAATAAGACTAATATAGATAATCAAGTTCAAATAAATGAGTTGGTGGAGTTTGCCGACAAAGTTAGTAGGGATGTGGATTATTCTACCAAACTATCTGAAGCATCAAAAGCTAGAGACAAAGCAGTAAGTAATTTAAGCGGAGGAAATATAGGAGCTAATAGAAATTTTAATGCAGCGATTAGTAAAGTCTTAAATATTCCTTTGGAGTCTTTAAACAGCGAGCAGTTAGTAGAGTATACTGAATTTGTAAAAGATTACTCTGGAAAACGAGGACAAATTAAACTAGGAAAAGCAGAGTCTATAACAGAAAAAGCAAGTGCTTTATATAATAAACTGTTAGATGACATAACTATTAGCGAGCCTGTAGTTACACAAAAACAAATAAACCAAACTAACAAGGTAGTAGAAGAAATAAATAATAAAGATATATCTGGTGAACAATTAATAAAAGACAATAAGGATTTTATTGAAAACAAATTAGACAATATTGACACTCCTACTTTATATAATTTAGTTGATAAACTAAACAAGGCAGAAACAAAAGAGAGCTCAGAGACCGTTAAAAAAGTAAATGACTATGCAAAAATCCGTCAAAAGTTAATAGATGATATATCTAAATCTGTAGTTAAATCTAATAAGGTAGACATTTATTCTCAAGAGTTTGCCGGAAGATATGAGGATGTAACTAAAAATGATTTAGTTGATTTAACAGGCGCCCAACTTGAACAATTTCAAATACATGTTGATAATATTAATAATGGTTTTTACACTCATAAGGCTAACGTGTTGATGAATAGCATACAAGCTAATCAACAGTCAAACGAAGTGGTGCCTATTCTTAGTAAACTAACTAAAAACAAAATAGCTCGAGGAGCATCTCTAGTTTATGGAAAAATAAAAGGTATTATTACTGGAAAATCAAAGCAGCTAGAAATAGCAAGAAGTAATCCTCTTAGTGTAATCGATGATGTTTATGGAAACTTTAAAGGACGGCAAATTTATAATAATGTTTTTGATCCTTTTGGAAGAGCAGTCTCAAAAAAAGAAGGCGCAGACTCTGAAGTATTGTCAATAGTTAGTAGTATAGAAAGTGATATAGCATCAAGAGCTGGTCAGACTACAAATAAATCTGTTAAAAAAAGATATAAAATAACAATGTATCTAAACACTTTAGAAGCTGAATCAAACCCTAATAAAATAGGAGTTGCTCCGGGTGTTGAATGGGCTAAAATAACTGTGGATTCTTACAAGCCTAATACAGGATCTATTTATAACGATGCAGATATACAAATTTTAAAAGAATTAATAATAGAAAGCGAAGGAAAGTCTTCGCAAGAAATTTATAACACCATGGATGCGGGCACAAAAAGAGCCACAAAAAAAATTCAAGGTGTATATAAAAACAGCGCAGACAAAGCCGCTGTTGCTTCTACTATAATCCGAGGTGACAAATTAGATGCAATAGATAATTACGTACATCATTATGTGTCAGTTGATAAAGCCCAGTTAAAAAAAGAAGCAACCGATGCTGTAGCTAATGTGAATAGAGATTTAACAAACAAACCGTCAACTCAATCTGTTGTTGCTAAAGAAAGAACAAAAGGCGTTAAGCCAATTGATTTTGATCCAATTAATTCTTTAATTAGATCTACAAGGGAGACAAATTTGGATTATTATGTTACCAACGCATTAAGAGTAGGAGGAAAAACTGTGCGTTCTATTTCTGACAAAACACAAGGATTAGATCAAATACAAGAACAGGGAGCTCAAGCTTTACAAGATGCTTACAATGAGATGGTACAAGTTGTTATTAGCAACAATATATCAGCGCCTTTAAATACATTACAAAAAACATTTCAAAAGACAAGAGCGCTTGGGTATTATGCTGCGCTTTCCTCTGTTCCTAGAGCAGGTGGTGAACTTGCTAGTAATTTAAGTTATGTTATGGTGGCAAGCCCTTCTGAATTTATTACAGGAGCTGCACCAGGGACTCTAAAATACTCTCTTAATTACAATAATGACGGACTAAATGTAGCTCGTAATATAGGGTCAAAAAGTTTTTCTCGGTTGTTTGGGAAAGAAAAATTATCTGGATCTAAAGCAGAAAAAGGGGGAATATCAGAAAAAAAATCTCCTACAAGAGCTAAGGAACAAATAGCTAATGAGGTTTCTAGACTAACTAACTCTATTCCTGATAAAATTAAAAGTTCACCAATAAAACTTGCTGATGCTTTATTATCTTTACCAGACAAATCTATAGCACGCCCTTTGTTTTTTGGAACTTTGATTTCGGAGTTTAAAAATATAACAAATCAAAAATTAGATTTAAAAAAACTAGCTGAAAATGATCTTGAATACATAAGACAAAATAAAAAAGCTATTCTTCAGGCCACTAGGGCAGCAGATACAGCGGTACAAAGAGCAGCGGCTAGTACTAACCCTGCTGATGTAATATTAAAAAATCAATTTAAGCCGGATGACTCAGTAGGCATGACAGTATATCGTACTGCTAATTCTTTCATGTCAAAATTTAGTATTAATGAATATGCGACTGGAAGACAAGCTGTAGCGTCTATGATAGGTCAAGGAGAAATGACGCCACTCCAAGGAGCTCAAACAGTGCTGGCTTTAAATTTACGTATGGCAAGCTATTTAATAATTGGAGAAACATTACGAAACTTAATGATGGTTCCTTTTGAGGCGGAAGAAGAAAAAGATTATAAAAGCATGTTAAAACAAAGTGTTTTAGGTTCTGCTGTGAGTTTGATTTCAAGAAAAACTTTAGGTAATGTTCCAATGTTGCTTATAAATTGGTATATAGAAAATTTAAATAAAGAATACGGCAGTTCACTTAGAGGTGGTAAAGAATATGACGCTTACAGAGATTCAATAGTTTTTTCTCAAATAGCACAAGATAGAGCTGTCGAAGATTTTTGGCTAAATGTTGTTAAAGCTTCAGCGGGACCTTATGTTATTTATGGTAAAATGGTTTATGATTTAGCTAAATTAGGAGCTAATTTAACAGATATAAGGGATGAAGAAGATTATGATAAGAAGCAAGAGCTTAAAGAAAAAACCGATTGGTTAAGAAATATTATACAAGTGACCGGAAACTTTGGGATACTTCCATTTTACAAAGACATCTTTAGTATTTATAAAACAAAAAAATATAGAGACAGAAAAAAAGATAAAGAAAAAAACCAATACTATTAAAAAATAAGTAAGTACATTAGATAAAGGATAACAACGTTTATCAAACAGGCTATTAAAAAGTCGTTGTTTGTATTAAACCTCATTAGTGACTGAATCGCACACCCCTTTAAGGGTTTTAACCAAAACGCTAACTTCACTTTTAAAATCAGGATACTCTTTGTCTACAAGGAGTTCATAAAGATTATTGATTTTACCATGAAGATCTTCCATAACAAAATTTATGTTTTGTATTCTCTTACGTTCGACTGGAGGAAGTCCGTTCATGTCCTCTAAGTTATAATTTTTTTTTTGAAATAAAAATAGCAAACATTTATTTACCATATATTTCTTTAATATGCGTGCGGTAATTTACCGTAATTTCATCGTCTTTCTTAATGTCTTTCAGGGCTTTACATATTACGTAAAGATCCGGATGCTCAGGATCGTCGTAGACTTTGAACATACAATTGGGAGTTTTGCTGTGATTAACCCAGCGGCCTAAAGTAGTTCTAACGTGAGATCTTAACGCAACCACACCTAAAAATTTATTTATCATTAGATTTTTTTTAGCAAAGACTCCCGTACCCTGAATGTTAGACTTAGATTTGTAGTATAGAATACTTGGTATTTCCACCAAATGTTCTTTGTCCATCTTCTTGTTATATTCTTGAACCCATTGCTCCGTAACGTTATACTCCTTTAATAATTCGTGAAAATCTAAACCCATTACTTTTTTAAAACTTGATTTTTATTATAATAATCTAGATAACTATCACTATCTATGGTTGTTAAACTAAGGAAAGTTATATGATGCACGTCAAGAACTGTCATAACAAAGAAATAAGGTTCCTTTAACTTTATAACTCCAGCTAATTCAAACTCATCATCAGGAGTATACAGGTAATTATGATCAATATAATTTTCGATTTGTAAAACTAAACTTACTGATTTTTCTAAATCCAGGCGCATTAGCTCTAAGATGAAGTCGCTTTCAAAAGTATACATATACCCTTGGTCTTCTGTTTCATGTACCTTTATGTACCTCTGCTCTAAATCCATGTTTTTTTAACTCTTTAATACGATACTCTTGGAGCTTTGATACTCGTCCTGTTTTTGTTTTTACCTCAACAAATAGTATCTCTTTATCTGTGTGCAAAGCCAGCAGATCAGGTATACCATTCTTGTTTGTCTTGATAAGCTTAAGAACATAATATCCTTCTGCCTCTAACTCTTTAATTTTCTTCGCTTGTACTTGTTGTTCCGTCATTTTTAAACCTTTCTGGATATTTTTCTTTGAGCCATGAGCTGTCCCATAAATCATTCTTCGTAAGGTATTCAGGAGATAGCAGTGGATATAAAACTGTTACAGGATTTCCATAATGCAATTCT
>Ga0308008_1000224_pt1 | contig 26237 bp, 35 predicted proteins | sample Neamet125_FD_203140 | JGI IMG/M metagenome (GOLD analysis project Ga0308008, IMG submission 203140) | Marine microbial communities from water near the shore, Antarctic Ocean - #125 | ecosystem: Environmental > Aquatic > Marine > Unclassified | place: Southern Ocean | collected 2014-07-24
AGCAAGGCGATGGAGAAGAGGTCACTCAACATCAAACTAAGAAACGTAATGTCGATTTGATAGACGGCTATTACACAACACTCACAAAGCGCGGGATCACAGAGGAGACTTGTCGTAAGTTCGATTACCAAGTCACTAATGACTACAAGGGTAGACCGCAACAGATCGCTAACTATCGGGATGAAGATGGCGTGGTCTGCGCTCAAAAAGTAAGAGACTCAAGCAAGAACTTTTCCATACTGGGTGACGCTAAGAAGATGACACTGTTCGGGCAACACCTGTGGAACGGTGGTAAGAAGCTAGTGATTACCGAAGGTGAACTTGATTGCATGAGCGTTTCTCAAGTGCAAGGCAATAAGTGGCCCGTTGTCTCTTTAGGTGGTGGGGCAGCGTCTGGAAAGAAAGCACTAATAGCCGCCTGGGACTTCTTGACGGAATTTGAAGAAATAATATTGATGTTTGACCAAGATGATTGTGGTCAGAAGGCGGCTTTAGAATGCGCTGAGTCTCTGCCTGTCGGTAAAGTCAAGATCGCCAAGTTACCCCATAAGGATGCAAATGAGTGTCTTCAAAAGGGTGAGGGCAAAGCGATTATCGATGCTATCTGGAGAGCAAAGGATTGGAGACCTGATGGTATTTTTTCCTCCCACTCTATTATTGATGAGATCAGTGAGCCAACGGTCAACAGTACAGTTAGCTACCCATATCCGAAGCTTAATAGTATGACTCGCGGTATTCGGACTGGGCTTATTACGATCTGTGCAGGTACAGGCGCAGGTAAAAGTACGTTCATAAAAGAGATAGCGTATGACCTGTACAAAAATGGACATACAGTCGGGATGATAATGCTTGAGGAAAGCAAAGCCATCACTATGCAGTCACTTATCAGCATCTCTTTGGAAAGGAACATTATTAGCCCAACTGACGGCTCTGTCATAACTAAGGAGTTTATCAAGCAAGCATATTGGGAAAACTTCAATGACAACGAAGTCCACCTGTATGACACCCAAGGGGTTAATGATATCGATGTCGTTATTAACAGAATTCAGTGGATGGTCAAAGGGATGAATTGTAAATATATATTCTTAGACCCTATATCGGTTTTAGTTGCCAGCTTGACAGGGCAAGTAACTGACGAAAGGCGAACTATTGACTCTATTGTAGTAAAGCTAAGAAATATCATCCAAGAGTTAAACATATCTTTGTTTCTAGTCAGTCATTTGAGTAGACCGCAAGGTAAGGGTCACGAAGATGGTGCGCCTGTCAAAATTTCGGAACTGAGAGGATCATCATCGATTGCTATGTTGAGCGACTTTTGTATTGCACTACAAAAAGTGGCTGACAGCCCGATGGAAGACACCAGAGAATTAGTGGTTCTCAAGAACCGTTTTACAGGAGAAGTCGGCCAAGCCGATAACCTTAGATATCACCGCGACACAAGTCGGCTCCTCGTAGACGATTCCAACGAAAGATTCTAACAAACCAATTCAAGTAAAAACAAAGGAGAGACAAAATGTCTTCAGAGCAAACTCGTCTAGAAAAAAACTTTATGAAGTTCCACCAAGAAAACCCGCATGTTTGGGAACTCTTCAAACGCTACACAAATGCTGCTATGGGCGCGGGTAGAGGCTACTACTCTGCCTATGCGATCTTTGAGCGGATACGGTGGCACCAAGACATCGAAACACGCGATGAACTGGGCTTTAAGCTAAACAATAACCATCGACCCTATTACGCTCGTTTGTTTCAAGCGCACTACCCCAAGAAGGCGTATTTCTTCCGTACTCGACAGTTAACCTCTAAGCGTCCGGTGCAAAATGAGTTCGCACTGTGAGCCGCCTTGTGTTCGACATTGAAACCAACGGTCTACTGCCTGAATTAACGACCATCCACTGCATTGCGATTAGAGACTTGGCAGAGTGTGATCGCAGAGTTCAAGCAATGAAAACCTATCGCCCACAAGAGATTGAGGATGCGCTTGAACGATTGGAAAGTGCTGATGAGATCATCGGTCACAACGTGATTGGTTTTGATATACCTGCTATCCAAAAGCTGTATCCCGACTGGCAACCCAAGGGCAAGGTTACGGACACCCTAGTACTCTCTCGCTTGATCAAAGCAGACCTGATGACCGATGACTCTATGCGCGTGACACAACCAGAGGGCTTCTTAAAACGCTTCTACGGTTCACACAGTCTTGCGGCTTGGGGTATGCGCTTGGGCAACAACAAGGGCGATTATGATGGTGGCTGGGAGACCTTCAACGAAGACATGCTCCAATACATGATCCAAGATGTGAATGTCACTTGTGATCTTCTCAAGCTGCTTGAGTTAGACAATGACTTTTCTCAAAGAAGTATTGAGCTAGAGCATGATCTTGCAGAGATATGTTTCCGCATCGGTAACAACGGTTGGACATTTGACTTGGAGAAGGCGGGTGATCTGTACGGTGTTTTATCGCAGAAGCGATTAGACCTTGAGACCTCCCTCGCAACGCTATTTGAACCATGGGAAATACGGACTCCGTTCACACCCAAGGTCAACAATAAGGCGAGAGGCTACGAGAAGGGTGTCACTGTGGACAAAGTCGTAGTAGTCCATTTTAACCCGAACTCTCGACAGCACATTGCTAGATGCCTGATCGACAAATACAAGTGGAAGCCAAAGGTTTATACACCTAGCGGCCAAGCCAAGATCGATGAAGATGTATTGATTGCACTAGACTACCCTGAAGCTAAAAAACTCGCTGAATTCTTTTTAGTACAGAAGCGTATTGCGATGCTATCTGAGGGCGGCAGTGCGTGGCTAAAGCTAGTCGATGCTGACGGTAAGATTCGTCATAACCTAGTCTCAGGTGGCTCTATATCCGGTCGCGCAGCGCATCGATCCCCTAACCTTGCAGCCGTACCCTCAACTCGCTCTGTCTACGGGCAGGAGTGTCGTGAGTTGTTCACTGTACCTGACGGTTGGAGTTTGTTAGGTGCTGACTTGAGCGGTCTTGAATTGCGATGTCTCGCAGAAGTGCTTCGCGATGGCGGTCAATACGCGGAACAGATATTAGAGTCAGACATACACACTTTCAATCAAAAGGCTGCTGGCCTAGAAACTCGTTCGCAAGCCAAAACTTTTATCTACGCCACTATGTATGGCGGGGGCGATGCTTTGATCGGCAAAATAGTGGGTGGCTCTGCAAAAGATGGTAAGCGACTCAAGGCAGACTTCGATAAGAACGTACCCGCTTTCAAAAGCTTAAAAGATGAACTCAAGAAAGCCTTTAAGACTAAAGGTTGGCTCCGTGGTATCGATGGGCGAAAGCTTTATGTCAAATCGGAGCATAGGTGTTTATCCCAGTTGCTTCAGAGCAGCGGGGCAATTTTGTGTAAACACTGGGTGAAGCTTATCGATCAAGAAATAACCAACCAAGGTCTAGACGCTTACATCATGGGATGGGTTCACGATGAAGTTCAGATCGCATGTAAAACAAAAGAGGTAGCAGAGAATGTCGGAGAAATCACAAGACGAAGTGCAATTGATGCGGGAGAAGCGTATGGCTTCGCAATCCCAATCGAAGCTGAATTTAACATCGGAAAAACTTGGGCAGATACCCACTGATTTTGAGTTGAATGTAATAAATGAAAAGGACACACAACACCTTATCTCGTTTTTCCTTGTTTTAGATCGCGCTTGGCGATCCCCGTTCAAACTTAAATCCAACTTTGCACGACAAGCTTCTATCTATGTCGCAACTTCCGCATCGCTTGGGTATATCACAAATCAAACTGACCATGACCGCTTCGGTCAATTCTGGACTATTAGCCCGATGGGTATCGACTTTTTAGGAGAGTTAGATGAAATACTTGAAGACATTGCAGAGCAGCTTGAAGCCGACCCTGCTGATTGATGCTGACTTATTTTTATTTCGTGCAGCCGTGGTATCTGAGGAAGAGACCGACTGGGGTGATGACATTTGGTCACTTGCCTCCGACCTCAAAGTAGCAAAGAAAGTGTTTACCGATCAGATCGAAAGCTTTCAAAAGCGACTAGACACCGATGAAGTGCTGATGTGTATTTCAGACAGAGAAAACTTTCGCAAAAGCGTACACCCCAGTTACAAAAGTAATCGCAAGAAATCCCGCAAGCCAGTGGGCTATAAAGCATTAGTTGAGTGGGTCCAAGAAACTTGGCCTTCGCATTGTCAGGCAACCTTAGAGGCTGATGATGTCATGGGCATTCTAGGTAGCTGCCCTGACCTCAAAACTGTGATCGTGAGTGATGACAAAGATATGAAGACGATACCTTGCAGACTCTACCGACCTGCTGATGGTGATCTATTAAATGTGTCTTTGATTGATGCTGACAAGCAGTTTTATACGCAAGCACTCACTGGTGATTCCACCGATGGCTATGCGGGTTGCAAGGGCGTGGGTGCAGTCACCGCCAGTAAGATTCTGGGTAACCGACCTGAGTGGTCTTTGGTTGAGCAACAGTATGTCAAATGTGGTTACTCACGGGATGACGCAATTGTCCAAGCGCAGCTTGCGAGAATCTTACGCTTTGAAGATTGGGATGCGACCACAGAAACCATAAAACTTTGGAGGCCAGAGTGATGTCAATTTTAGTGACTAAGATGTCCCCGCTTTCTGGGTTAGAGAACACATTAGAAATTAATTGTGATGTCATCGATTACGCGCTGTGGATTCGAGGCATGCTCATACAAGACGCTATGCCTGATGTGCCTGTAGATCAGCGAGAGTTCCTGATATCTGGTATCTATCCTGGCGAATGGGATGATTTTGCAAAAGGGGGTGAATCTCTTGATATTCACTGAGCGAGATTTGAAGCAACTTACTTTGAGGCGCACCACCTTTTCTAGCCAAACGAAAACCTCAGATAACTATTATTGTAATTTGGAAGATGGTGACCGCACAAAGTTGGTCGTGGGACAGCATATTAGAAGCAATTTTCAGCCACATCCAAATGCGCTATTAGAACCAATTAAAAAAAGGAAACTACAAAATGTCTATTAGATTAAATCAAGCGACACCCGCAGATTGGGATCGATTACGCAAGGCACATCCTGCAATTCAAGTTACTCCCAATGAAAAGACTGGATTAGAAGCGTGGTCGGTTCCCGCAGAGCAAGAAGCTGCTCAGTTGGGATCACAAGAAGGTGAAGACCCAGTAAATAACCCAACCCACTATAACAAGGGTGGCATTGAGTGCATTGAGGCGATTAAAGCGTCAATGACTGAGGAAGCATTTTGCGGGTATCTCAAGGGCAATTTGATTAAATACAGTTGGAGAATGGCGTATAAAAAGAAGCCGTTAGAAGACTTGAAAAAGGCTCAATTCTATTTGGCACGTTGGATTATGGAAGTTGATAAAAACAATTAGAAGAGGGTGTGACAGTGGTGGCTACAGAATCCTTTGGTGATAATTGGATCTAGCCAAAAATCAAGGAAAGCGTATAACCACCACTGTCACACTTGCGGAATATACGCTTCCTTTTTGTTTAAAGCAAAAAAAACAGTCAATGTTGTCGCTTTTATACAACTTATTGCGCTTTTTTTATACTTTAGTCGCTATCATCGTCATCGATGGTGTCAAATGCCTCCGAAATTTGGTCATTAACACGCTCAAACAACAATCCCTTCAGTATTAATTCCAAACGTCTAGGTTTGCTCACGTTCCATCGTATTAGATTATTACGGGTCTCACCTATTAACGAAGCAACTTGTGCCACACTCTTAAACCCTAAAGCTTTTACTTTTTCACTTGCCGTCACAGGTCAGCCTCCGATTGAGTTTCGTTTAAATTGCGGTTAATTCCAGACACAAACTCGTCAACTAAATCAGACTGTGTTTCAGTTAGATTTGAATCATATTCTGTATAACGCGCTAAATACCGATAGCCGTAATTAGCGTGGAGCTTATCGTCTTGCGTGTTCATCTGAGTATGAGCGACATCGGCGTTTTTAAAAGTGATTATGTAGCCGTCTAAATCGTCATTAAATTCAGTTTTAAACTCGTTAATGTCCATTAGATTTCCCCCGTTTCGTTAGTTGAATAATCGTCCATGTTAATTATTTCTTGGGGTGCGCCGTCGTCAAAGCGCGTGACAGACAAATCATAGGCATCAGCTTCGTCTAATTTCTCTAATGCTAAATCAATGGCGCAATCGAAATCGGGATCAAAAATTATTGTCGGCGTACAATCTGCGCGCGTTGTGCGTTCTGGCGCTGGCTTAGAGTAATAAGCTATTTGCCAAGACTCTTCGTACCAATCAATGATAATTGGATTGCCGCTTTTAGCGTCGAAGCCGACAATTTCGACATATCGCGCACCACAATCGCCAGTACTTGCACCTTCTGAGTCAAGATATCCTTCGATGCTTCCAAATTCTGTTGTGATGTGGTCAACGTCTATCCGCGAAGGCTTGTGCGCCTGAACAAATTCTTTTGCTGCTTGTTTTATACTCATTTTATTACGCTCCCAAATATTGTATTAGAATTGAAATACCAAAGGCGGCTATTAGACCAACCGCGACCATGGTGCATGATGCCACAAATTCATAAGCCTTACGCGCCTCCCTGCGCTGGTGATATGACTTATCCTGGCAGATGTTTATTAGATTCATTGGGTGACCTCTTGCTCTGCTTTGTTTATTGCCCAGTTGCAAAGACCCTCTGTGAAGGCTTCTCCATTAGCTAACGCCTGATCTAGATATTTATCTGCCAGATCCGATATCTTTATCTGTCTTTGTTCGAGTTCATAGTCTGTCATTAGATCACCTCCAAAATTATAGTATTAGAATCGCTTAAACCTATTAGAATTGTGTTGCCGATTTCGGCGTGGGCTTTTATACCCTTGATTGAGATGCGCCGGTCGGCACGGGTGTTATTAGTTCGATAAAAGTTAATAACAGTATCTTTACCATCCAACCACTGGGCGGGGCGGGTATGCTTCTCACCGCTGATCATTGCGTCATAATCGACATAGACGGCCATTGCAAAATGTCTAACACTGACATTAGCATCAATGATCGCTTTGTTTAACATCGTCTTCGTGAGTGTTACGCTTGCCTTATCCATAGTATTTGCCCTTAGTTATATTAATAGTTTGATAACCGTAACCGGCCGCCCCTAGAGAATCCTCTAGAGACCCAATGCCGCCCGAAAGTATCCACGTTGTCACAAACTGATGGATGCTTTCAATACAGCCAAGGTCATCTATGTAAGCACGGATAACATCAGCATCGAGCTCGATAGTGCATTCGATTTTTATTTTCATTGTGCCACCTCGACGCTGTTAGCTTTGCAGACTCGATATATCTGGCGTTGAATTTCACGGTTTACAGCCCACAGCTTGCGCCCACTGTTACGGCCATAACCGTCTAATGGAGCGTCTTCGCTGAAATGGAGCCAATCGTCAAAATTCGTCACATACTCGCCGTCCTGCGCCCATTCGATAGCAGCGTCTATATCGAAATCCACTGCGTAAACATCGTTGTCATTTGCCATGTTTGCGTATTGAGCCAGCGGGATAGTTTTCATTAGTTCACCTCCAGTTTCGGTAAATCGTCTAACAGAATAACGCGCATTCGCTGCGCCTCTTGCCAGTGCATTACAGAGCCGCTATAACGCTTCTTGCGTCTGATCATCTCACTACGCCAGATAGCCTGAGTGCCATTGATTACTCCAAGCTGATACGCTTGGTCGATCACTTGCTGCGCTTGGGTGATGTTCATATCTTACCCCCCCAATTTTCACGCTTGGCTTTAATCAAAAGCTTGTAATCTAAGCAGATCAAATCATAGTCCGAAAGATGGCCCACGCCATGGACGCTAACAATGCCCACCCAAACACGCCGCAAAGCATTCATTGATCGTGCGCCGTTTATTCTTTTTAAGGCCGCTTTGTAGTTGCTCATGCGTCCACCCCCGCTTCAATCATGGCCGATTCCAGTATTTCGCCACCGACAATGAACGTGTACATATTTACTACATGCTCAGGTTCTGAGAAGTCACAAAATACCTCGCCAAAATTATCTTGCTCGTACTGCTTGATGACATCAATAGCCTCAAAATAGTTACTACCTAGCCACTGTTTAGCCAAGTGTCTACCGATGATGTAGTAGTCATTGTTAAAGATGTCGTTGTGGACATCGTAAATGTCTGTGAAATCATAATCACATCCGCGCTCTGCTTGGGCTTTAGTTTCTAATAGCCAATCAACGGCGTGAGCTTTTATCTCGTCGTACTTAAAGTAGTTAGTTTCCATAGTGTCGAACCTCTAGATAGGTTTAGTTAGTTGGTGTACAAATGGCTACTTAGTGAAATAGCCATAAGAACGACAACTAGTCATGATGTGTTGCTTTTAGCAGCTCCGCTAGTTCGTACATGCGATCCAGTACTGCGCGATCTTCTGGCAGTTGGCAATAGAACGGAAGCGTCCTTAACTTTTCCATAACTTGATCAAGCTCCGCTTGGATTTCATCTTTGGTTAAAAGTAAATCGCGAGTAGCAGCCATAATGTTTCCCCTCTTATATAGTGTAGTAAGTGATTAATATGCTGATGAACCAACCCATAAACAAAGTGCCACCCAGAACCAATAGACCAAGGTAAGCGACACAAGCGGCGGCTTTTAACTTATCTGTAAAGCTTTCTCTGTAGTTATTCATAATGTAGCCCTTTATTGATTGAGTTAGAATAGTAGACCCATATTGGTCTAATAACAATAGCTTAATGTACTATATGTAACAATAAAGGCGATATATTGTAATAATCAGTGAAATAACCTAAGAAATGGCGATAAAGCAGGGGTTTTATTTGTGTCCACCTATATGATACGTGAGCGAACATATAACGCCGCATGCCCTTTAGAGAACACCACGGCCAACCAACGATTACCCCCAGTAACTCCCTCACGCTTGGGCTGATCTTCGGTTGGCCGTGGCCTTTAGTGTGTCTTGAGTGATAACCATCACCAGTAATCAACATAAAGAAGATAAGCACGTTGGGTAAGCCGTAAGCGTCAAGCGTTGGCTGCCTGCGCTAATGCTTATGGTCTAAGGTAATATGATGGCGATACCAGTGTATCGACTGTGGTGGTCTTGTGTGGTCTTGTGTGGCTCTGGTATAGCCCATTTGTAAACAATAGTTATGGCCTTGTTCCAATAAATTTTACACCCAGCCCAAAGCTACCAACGCAACAATGGGCGCTAATGGTTGGCACTGGCTGCACTGGGTTTACTGGGTAGCCAAAGGCCACGGGATTAGTAGACCCGTGCCGTAGAACACTAGGTATATCAATCGGTTATATTATTTGGTGTGAAATTCTAGGTTCCCTAGCCCAAAAGTGACCCCATGGGTCTAATGTATTACCCATTTCAAAAATTCCGGTAAACCCCTTTGTTGTTGTTGTTATTATTCGACTTGTTTAAGCAAAGGAGTCCCACCAAAGTACCCTTTAAGTAACCCTACATAACCCCCTCTCTAGGAGGAACCCCCCATGTCTGACCCATATCAAACGCACTACCATGGCGTAGAGTCCCCCTCTAAGCGTTGGGCGGCTATAACCCCCCATAACACTACTGCACTAGCGATCCTCCCAAAGCAGATAATAGCCCGTGTGGCTGGCACTGTGACGGTAGTAGGTGACGATGGCGCTGTTGGTGTCTTTCAGTTATTGGCTGGTGTACCACTGGCTATACGCCCGAATATAGTTAAGGCAACAGGTACTACAGCAACTGGTATCGTGGCTCTTTACTAGCAATGAAATATACACTCAGGTATACATTTAAAAATGACTTTAAGAGGTTTGGTTGCTTTCACCTACTCCCAGAGTTTGAGATAGGTGTAGAGGAACACAGTGACGTTTGGCATATACGACTGGCTTTTCTTACCCATGAAATCTATGTGGCTTTTATTAGAACCAACTACAAATAGGAAACACCCCCCATGGCACTTGAAACAGGCACTTACATTAATAGTCTGAATGCTTCTAATCCAGCGGCAACCGATGCCCTAGCCCAAGCTGATGATCACCTAAGACTGCTCAAGTCCACCATTAAGGCTACCCTACCTAATGTGTCTGGGGCTGTTACGGCTACCCACACAGTAATGAATGCTAAGTTTGCTGAACCTGTTTCGGCTATAACTTCAGATGGTAATGTTCCAGCACTGGCCTCTGGTATTACGGGTGCAGAGATACGCACTCTTATAGGTGCGGAGGTATCAGGTGCGGCTACCGCTAGTGAAGCTTCTGCGGCTGCTGGGGTAGCATCGGCAACAGCGGCTACTCTACTGCTTGTATACCCTGTGGGTAGCGTCTATACGTCTGTGGTAGCCACTAGCCCTGCGACTCACTTTGGTGGTACTTGGGTAGTATTTGGTACTGGAAGAGTAATGGTGGGCTACGACAACTCTCAGACAGAGTTTGACACTGTAGAAAAGACAGGCGGCTCTAATACTCACACATTGACCATAGCTGAGATGCCCGCGCACACACACAGTATCTCTATTGAGAATACGCGGGGTGACGGCTCTGATGGTGCAGAAGATGGCACAAGCAGCTTTGATTCTACGGACACTAGTTCAACTGGTGGTGGCACTGCACACCCAATACTACAGCCGTATGTTGTAGTCCACATGTGGAAGCGTACCGCGTAATGCGCTGCTATATATGTGACTCAGGACTAAGGTGGGAAGGGGATCAAGACTTAGAGTTAGAAGAGCAAGATTATCTCTACAGTGTTATCACTTTTCTGCACTGTGACAATTGCGATAGCCACATAGAAGTCTATCATCCAGCAGAACTTGACCTGTCATCTCCCGAACCTGTTCCGGGTAATGAGAGTAATAGAGGATATACCCCCCATGGCGAAATTGCCCCAGATTAGAGATGTTGGTGATGTAGGTGTAATCACAGACATACGCCCAGCGTCACTCCCGCTAAATGGTTACTCTAGGGCTAAGAACGTAAGGTTTGATGAGGGCAGGGTGGCTCGTTCACCAGTGTTCCGTAAGATTAAAGATTCCCTTGGTTTCAACCCTAGATTTACCTATGGTATCCAAGGGGAGTACGGGGGTGGCTTTGCGTCCATAATCATGGTCTCAGACACCTACCAGTTTAAGGCATACCAGAATGGCAATGTGGCATCTGCCCAAGGTAGTCTTTCGACAACTTCTTCAAGTGGTACTCCCTTAACTGGTACGAACCTAGCAGACATAGCCTACATAAACCGATCAGATAAAGTCCCTGCCTATATGCTTAATAGTGGTAGTAACTTTGCTGTACTACCTAACTGGGACTCCACATGGCGGGCTGAGTCCGTCCGTAGCTATGGTGACTTTCTTCTAGCCCTAAACATCACGGAGAATGGTGTGGGCTTTCCCTCTAGAGTACGCTTCTCCAACTTAGCTGCGGCTAATTCAGTCCCTGACTCTTGGGACGCATCAGATAATACTAAGTCTGCTGGGTTTAATGACCTAGTGCAGATGCAGTCGGGTATCGTTGATGGGGCTACCTTGGGTACTAACTTTATTATTTACTCTAAAGACCAAGTCTGGCTAATGGAATTTGTGGGTGGCACGTTCATCCATAACTTCAGAAAACTCTACAGTGAATGTGGGGTAATCAACCAGAACTGCATCCTAGAAGTCGAAGGCACACACTACGTCTTTGACCACGATGATATCTATGTACATGACACCCACACACGACAGTCAATTTGTGATGAGAGAGTAAAGGCGTACATCTTTGGTGGCCTAAACACGGCTAAGACTGACAGATGCTTTGCCCATCACAACCCAGAGTTAGACGAAGTAATGTTTTGCTATGTCTCTGGTGATGACATGGCTGAGTACACTAATGGTGAAAGGTGTAATAGAGCAGCAGTGTTCAACTATAAGAAACAAACTTGGTCATTCATGGATATGCCGAATGTATCCGGTAGCACCATGGGTACTGTAAGTTCTTCCACAAGCTATGCTAACAGCACTGCGGTCTACTCGACTACAGGTGGCACTTACTATACCCAAGAAGCAGGTTATGACCTGCACTCCCTATTTGTGGGTGAGACTAACAGCGTAGATGGTATCACTTCAGCCAAGCTATACGGCTTAGATTTAAGTGACGCTGGTAGTCTTGCTTTCCCACTAGATTCGGAGGCTAACAAAAGTCCGTTCTTGGAAAGACAAGGCATCGACCTAGACGAGATTTCTTCTTTAAATGGCTACAAAGTCATCACGAAGATACTCCCGCAGGTAGACACTAGAAACCCCAATAAGCAGTTTACGTTTAACTTTGGTGCTTCTAATTTATTGGGTGATGCTACCGTGTACGACCCAAGTATTACCTTCGATGGCTCTGCCGACTACAAGATAGACACCAGAGTCGCAGGTAGATACTTGAGTTACAAAATGACTGTAAGCGATGACAAAGACTTTAGTTTCATTGGTTTCGATTTGGATGTATCAACAACTGGAAGGAGGTAACTATGGCAGACCTACCCATCCTTGGCTACAAGCGTCACCCCCGACCTATGTTACGTAAACCCAATATTCGTTATCACAAGAGTCAAGAGTTAACTAAAGAAAACCATACTACTGCTGTAGAGAAAGTAACAGGTACTAAGAACGATAATTATGATCTTGGGGTTTACTTAGATAATGAACTACAGCGTCTTGAGAACTCTTTTGACACCAACACCCAGCAGACTAATGTTTTAGACGTAGGTGTCAAAGAGATAAAGCAGAACATCATCAGTATCAACAATGCTACTGGCGCGAACACCGCAGCGATTAGCCAGGAAGCTAATACAAGAACTACTGCTGACTCTGCTCTCGCGACTTTAGTTTCCAACTTGTCTAGCACAGTGGGCAGTGGTGACAGTGCCAATGCTGCTTTGGTATCTAATGAAGCACTCGCTAGAGCCAATGCCGATAGTGCGTTAGCCTCCACAACTTCCGACTTGGCTGTCACTGTGGGTGATGTATCTGGTTCAGTGTCTGTAGAAGCTGAGGCAAGAATCGCAGCCGACAATAATCTTCTATCTAAGTATGGTGTCACTTTAAATTCCAATGGCTATGTCACAGGTTTCTCTCAGAACAACAATGGCACGACAGGTACGTTTAAAATATTGGCAGATAAGTTCACCATTATTGACCCATCAGATTCTGCTGGAGAAGCAGGTACTCAGGTCTTCTCCATAGTAGGCGGTATCGTCACGATGGGTACTGCCCACATTGGTAACCTCAGTATCGGTACTGGTAAGATTTCAGACAATGCTGTATCAGTGTCTAGTTTTGCCCAACATGCCTTACAGACAGGGTTATCAAATAAGACTTTTTCTACTACTGTCAGTATGGCATCAGCAGGCACGGTTACCGTTATTTGTAAAGCTGGTGTCTTTGGGAGTGGGTCATCTCCAACAGTATCTTTAAGCTTGACTATTGATGGTACTCTCCAAGATTCTTTAAACGCTACAGGTACTCCGGCCTTAGGCACCCATTTGCTCCTTGGTTCTAAAGAAGTTTCTTCTGGTAACAAAGTAATCACAGTAGGCTACACTAATTTAGCTAATACAACTAACCCCTCGCAAAGGGCACAATTTGTTGTTTTAAGAAGGTTCAAATGAGCATAATTAATTATAGCTGCTATGACGAAAGTACAGGAGTCATCACAAGCCATCAAAGTGGTCTTCAAGCCGATGCCGACTTAAACGCCCCTTACGTCCTTGGTCACTACAATTCTCAACTCTATGAGATTGTCGATGGTGCTGCTGTCTCTAAAGACGATTCCGTGATAGCTGCTCAAAACAAAGTAAAAGTAGACATAGAAATGCGTACTCTCAGGGATGGTATGTTGGCTGATTCAGACTGGACTCAAATGCAAGATGTACGCTTTAACGTAGGCGTTCAATCAGCTTGGGCTACCTACCGACAAGCCCTTCGCAATGTACCTGCTAACAACTCTGATTGTGCATCGATGGCCGATATAGACTGGCCTACACCCCCAACATAAAGGAGTCACACTATGTCTGATCTTAGTGTAGCCGACTCCTTAAAATCCTCAGTAACTCACCTAGAGAACACTATAAACGAATCGATAGCTTCAGGTGATTCTGAGTGTGCCATAGATCAAACTTCTCTGCGTCACTTCTACACAGACGCAATACCGGAGTACGGTTGTGGTATTTACACAAGAGAACTAACCGTCCCAAAAGGGATGACCTTTGTCGGTAAAATCCATAGACATTCACACATGACCTTCCTTCTAAAAGGGGAACTAATGGTTGTATCGTCTACTGGAAAAGTACACATGAAAGCACCTCATACATGGGTAACCCCCATTGGCGCAAAACGGGCTTTCCATGCACTAGAGGATTCTATTCTCACCAATGTACATATCACTCAACACTTGGGTGAAGACAAATTAGAACAAATGGAGGAAGAGGTAATCGCCCCGTCTTATACATCTATGGGGCTTGATGAACCTGACCTTAAACTTTTTTTGGAGAACACATAATGAGTTTTGTAGCAGCAGCAGTAATTGGTAGTTCAATCGTAGGTGGAATAGCGTCCCATGCCGCAGGTAAGTCAGCAGCCCGCGCTCAAAAGGAAGCCGCAGAAATGCAAGCAGAAGCATTTAGGTTCTCTAAGCCCTACATCGAGCGTAACTACGACTCAGCAGAGGCCAACCTTAATGATTCTTTATCCGCAGGGGCTTACACGGGTAAGACTTACGCTGGCCCTAATGACATGCAACTCCAAGGTAATAACTACATCGGTAACATGGGCGCTATGGGGGCAGAAGGTGCTTATAACCTTACCCAAAGCGGTCAAGGATTCGGCCAAAACGCTAATGACATATATGCGTCATCTCAGGATGACCGTATGGGTATTGCCCAGGATTATGCGATGAATAACTCCAGTGGATTGGTCGATTCCGCTATGCGCGATGACACTCGTAATCTCCAAGAGAATACCCTGACAGGCATTAATCAAGACGCCAGCGGCACAGGAAACATGAACTCCTCTCGCGCTGGTGTAGCTGATGCAGTAGCTAACCGTGGTTACAATGACCGTAAAGCCGATGTCACTTCAAACATCAACCAGCAGCTAATGAATCAGTCTTTAGGACAACAGAACCAGCAGTTTAGAGATAGTGTTATGGCTAACAAGGGTGTCTCTAATGCATATAGCCAAGGTATAAACTCAATGGGTACGATGGGTGACTTTATGACTGGCGCTGGGGGTAATCTTCAAGGCTTTGAGCAGGATCGCTATAACGACAACCGCTTCAGGTTTGAAGATTCAAGAGACTATGGTCTTAACCAAAACATCAAGTATCAGCAAGGTATCTTGGGTCAAGCACAGTACCAGTCACCACAGAATCCTGTTCTGCAATCGGCCAGTCCTACGGCAGCGGCATTTGGTGGTGCGATGCAAGGTGCGAGTCTGGGTTTAGACTACGCTAAGTATAAGAATGGATAAGGGAATTAAATTATGGCTTATTTAAATAAAGTGATGGGTGACGCTGTCAACTATGGCGCACCACTATCCTCAAGGATGTCTCCCAAAGAACAACAGCTTAGATTGCAGCAAGAGCAGAAAGAGCAGCAAGAAATAGAAAATCAAAGACTCAGAGATGCACAATTCCAAGTTGGTCAGGATAGGTACTCGCGTATGGCTGCCCCCGTACTTAACTATGCCAGTGGCGTAGCAAAAGACAGGCGAGAAAATGGCGCTCCAACTGCATACGGTGTTGGTGAAGGGTTACGCGATGGTGTGCAGTATTTACAGGACAATCCGTCTTTGGGGGCGCTAAGTAGAACTCGTAATTTAGTTGGGGGCTTGGAAGGCGCGGTAAACCTTGGTAGAGGCGCTTTAGGAATCGAAGGTGAAACCGATTTGTTTGACCCCGTGAAGGCGAGACTTGACCAAACTGACTTACCAGATGCGCCTATTAACCCTCCTATGTCACAGGATATTTCAAACAGGCTTAATGCACAGACTGGTAATGGCGCTTTAACCCAATACGCCCTAGATGCCAATCAATTACCCGAAAGAAACATGAATACTGGTGCGCTTGAGGAGTTGGGCGAGGCTCCTTATGAGCATCTGCTTCCTAATGGAACTCCGCAAACCCATACGATGCCAGATGGTACTGAGATGGATGGAGCAACTCACGAAGATAGTTTAGGTGTTCTCTCCGGAGAAAACTCAGGTAGTAAAACCACGAACAGTAGAAAAGACGGAATTTTAGCCAAGGTTGGTGAAGCTGCCAGCGTTGACCGCTCTGGTACGACCACGGGTAACAAGAGAGATGCCGCAGCACTTTCTGTGCCTAGACAAAAGATTGAACTATCAGAAATGCTCATGCGAGTAGGTGGTGCTATCACAGGTGCTTCTGACAAAGGCGCTCTCGCTTCAATCGGCGCTGGTACAAATGTTTACGGTGCTATTAAAGATGAAAATAGGGCAATGGAAATGCAGCAATATGAAGCTGACCAGAAAGCCTATGACGCTGAAGAGAATCGCAAGATTCAACGTATGTCTGCAACAGGCGGTAGTGCCTCTCAACAAAAAAACGCAAGAACAGATCAGCAGACCTTGGCTGCTGGGTTGGCTAGAGTTAAAGCTTATGACGGTCTAGCGTCTGATATTACCAAGGCTGGTGATAACGTGTCGGGAGCTTGGGATGGAACTGTTGGTAAGCTTTGGGATCGCGCAACTGGTGATCCTAATGCTGCTCTTAGGCTGCGTATGGAAGACGTTAGAGTCGATGCGGCTCTGGTCAAAGTAGCCCAAACTAAAGGTGCTATCTCAGATAGAGAGATGTCTTTGTTCTTATCTCCGATGCCTACCATGATGGACGATGAAAAAGTCTGGTTAGATTGGCTTTCGATGCAGCGTCATGTAACTGTTGCTCTCAATGACCGCATCAGTGGAAATGTTACCGTTGACCAGTTTGATAATAATTTATCACCAGAAATGGAAAAGTACGCTCAAGCGTACCCAGACCAACGCGCTTCTACTGATACACTTTTAACTAAGTATGGAATAAATTAACGGAGTTATAACCTATGTCTGAACGTCTGCAACAGATTTACTCAGCATTATCTGCCGCAGACAAAGCGGGTAACACAGAGGACGCTCAGAACTTGGCTAACGCTTATAAGCTAGAGCGTGATAGGTCAGAAAAAGCCTCCGGTGGTATGCAGCCGTTTAGATCAAGGATAAAGCCACCAACAGACAATGCATTCCAGTACTCTGTGGATCAAGCGCAGAGGATGGGTGGTAAAGGTCTTGAGGCTTTGGGCCGTGCAACACAATCCCCACAGATAGAAAACTATGGTACGTCAGTCGTTAAACAGCAAGACGGTGATATATCTAAGGGTGGCTACAAGCCGTCTTACACTAAGTCACTGCGCGACACTTTTAACGAAGATGGCCTTTCTTCTGCTATGGGCTGGCTAGGCGAGAAAACGGCAGAAAACTCTGTGTCTGGCGGTGCTGCCTTAATAGGCGGTGTTGCGTCAGCGGCTGTCGCTTCAGTGTCTGCACCAGCCGCAGCAGTAATTGGTTTAACTACTTTAGCGGGTAGTGCGGCCATGGGCGCAGGCGAAGCAGCATTTGAGCAAGAAGATAAGGTAGGAGACTACGATTCTTCTCTAGCCGTGGGACAAGGAATAATAATAGGTATTCTAGACAAGTTCGGTGCTGGTAAAGTAATACCGAAATCTAAACTTATGTCTATGACTACCAAAGAGATAACTGACGAGCTTTCTAAAAAGGGATACACCCAAGCCGCTAAAGAAATACTGCAAAAGACTGCTGTAGAGGGTGCTACTGAGGTAGCCCAAGAAGGTGTCTCAATGGCTGGTGCAGCATCCAGAGGAGGCGAATACACCAATGATGAAGTATTAGACCGTGGTATTGAAAGCTTTGCGTTAGGATCTACCAACGCGGGTATTGCCCAAGGTGTCATGGGTACTGGTAACGCTATAGTTAATGGTAAGCCAGCGTCACTAAGTGACCGTGCCGCCCAAGCTACTTTTGCACAACGCCTAGACACACTTCAGCGAGAGGGTGACATAGATGGTAACCCATTTGATTTAAGCGACTTAGATACAACTTCAGAGACTGGTGTCCGTGCGCTAGTTGACGCTGCCCATCGTGCTATAGATGCCGAAATAAAAACCAAAGAGAGCGATCTAAAGCCCTTCTTAGACCCTAATGACAAGTCTTTAAACTCTCAGCAAAAAGCTGACAGAATCAAAGTCATTAATATGCTAAAGCAAGCCCGTAACAAAACTAAATCTGTAGTTGGTGCAAAAGACTTTGCTCTACTTAAAAAGCTAGTAGGGGATACACCCGATGGTCAGAGGCTTATCAATTTAGTCAAAGAGAGCCAAGAGCAAACGAAAGTTTGGAACGCAGGTATGGTTGGTGGTGTCTCTAAGTATACTGACCTATCCAACCCCATACCTTCAAACACTAACTACTCAGGACAGCAGACTCTAACTAACTCTATCAAGGGTTTAGGTACAGGCGGTCTTGCGTATACTTCTGGTGGTGCTTCTTTGATACCACAAGCAGCTATATTTGCTGGTGGCAGGCTGATCGACAAAGCCACAGGAAGACGATCAAAAGTAAGGCGGTATATCGACCAGAACAAAGGTGGCGATGCTTTCTCTGAGGTATCTGGAACAGGTCAACGTGATATTACCAGAGCAGAAATGATTCAAGCTGGTATAGATAAGTCTATAGAGCGTGAAAGCGTAGCCCAAGAGAAGCTAGATGAGAAAGAACTTAAAGCCCAAGACAAAGCTTCTGAGAAAGAACGTAAAGCCCAAGACAAAGCTTCTGAGAAAGCCGCAAAGGAGCAAGATGCCGCTATAGAAAAAGATATAGTAGCGCAAGAAAAAGCGGCCAATAAAGAAATTAACGATCTACTAAAGGCGGCTGAAAAAACTCGTAAAAAAGCTGTGGCTGATGTCCTTAAAGAACAGGCGGCACAAGTGTCAGCGGGACTTAAAGCACAAAAAGCTGCTGCTTCCGAAGCTAAAGCAGCTAAAAAACTAGCTGACACTAATAAAAGGTTATCCGATGCTGCTGCTGCCAAGCAAGCTACCTTAGACGCTAAAGCGGCTAAAGCATCTGAAGATGCTTCGGTAGCTGCGGGTATTGAAGCCCTTAGAGTTGAGACTACACGTTCATTAACCCAAGAAAACGCACCAGCCCAAAAAGGTAGTCCCCAATATATAGTCGAGAAAGCTACAGGTCTTAATAGATCAGGTGTCGCTAGAGTCCTGCGTATTATTAAAAGTAACGCAAGCACAAAGCGGGGCGTAAGAATCCAGATAGCTAAGTATGAGCAGAGTGTAGATACAGGTGGTCTGATTGACTTTGAAATCATAAGAAAGATCAATGTCGAAGTCGATAAGCATAAAACGCTAAAGGCATTAATGGTTGCCCCTAGAGATGCCGAAATAGGCACTCAAGCTATCAACACTCAAGTGCAAGTTATCAGGACTCAAAAAGACATTAATTACCAAGCAGGAATCGATAGCAACAGGCTCGTCATACAGGAACTTGATTCTGCTCTAAAGGCCGATAAGAAAATTAGCATCGTTAAAAAAGGAATCTTAATCTCTGCCCTGTCTAATATGGGTAAAGACTTAGGTAAAAATCCTATCGGTAAGCTGCAAGAAATAGAAGCTAACTTGTTAGATCAAGGTATCAGTCAAGAGCAGATGGGGATGTACTTTAAACCTTATCTTGACCGTGTTCTTGGGCAACAAAGGCCAGTAGAACAGCCAGTGATGCAAGAAGAAATACCACAATAGAAAAACATAAGGAGAGTTATGTGAGTACTAAAGCAGTGGACTTAGTCCGTTACCTAAAAACAATCCAAGAAGTCACCGAAAGTCCCTATCTCGATAAAGAGCAGCGCATACATATACTCAAAGAACTGCGCCGTGAGTTACCACCTGAAATGATGTGTGTATCGTCTATAAACACTAGACAGATCATTGAGAAAATACTTGAGGATAAAATACCTAATGGAAAAGAAGCCACCAAGAAAGCAACGCGCAGTATCACCCCCAAAACCACTAACCCACCCTCAAAGGGCGCAGAAGAACAGCTACTTCAAGACGCTGATGTCCACACCAGAGGGTCGGGCATTGAGAAAGGAGTGGTCAAACAAGCCCAAAAAAAACGCAGGTCGGCCAAAGGGAGTGCCTGATGGACACCGTAAGGACACCATCGCCCCACTTCGTGAACAAGCCAAACTTGATGCAAAGAAGGTAGTAGAGATTATGAGCGATAAATTCAATATAGAAGACGAGTATCAAAAAGAGGCACTGACCACGGCAGTAGAGGTAATGCGCCTAGTCGGTGAGACCAGAGAGCGCCTAGCGGCTGCACGACTGGTTCTCGACTTCACTAAAAGTAAGCCAGCGAGTAAATCTGATGTCTCTATCTCTAGAGCCGAAGATTTCCTAGCTTCCCTATTGCAAGAGGATGAGCAGCCCGATGCACCAGAAAATAGCCAAAGTACGGAAGAGACTACTGACTGATTTCAGTTACTATTCAAATGCAGCACTCAAGATCAGAACAAAGCTAGGCAACATATCCCCTCTCAAGTTAAATTCAGCGCAGCAAATACTCAACAAAGCAGTCGAATCCCAGATAGCATCTGAAGGAAAAATCCGTGTGATTATCCTAAAGGCTAGGCAGCAGGGGTTGTCCACCTACACGGGTGGCTACTTGTATTTCTCTGTGAGCCAGAAGGCTGCAAGTAAAGCGATGGTGATCACACACCACTCAGACTCTACACGCGCACTCTTTGATATGACTAAGAGATTCCATGAGCATTGCCCTGAGATACTGAAGCCACATACTAAGTATTCCTCAAGACGGGAGATGAACTTTGACGTACTTGACAGTAGCTTTGTGGTTGCGACAGCGGGTGGTGAATCTATTGGACGCGGGGAAACGCTTACGCATGTACACGCATCAGAACTCGCATTCTGGCAAAAGAGTACCGCGCTGGACAACTGGAACGGACTTACTCAGGCAGTACCTAACGCCAAAGGCACGGCTATTTTTGTCGAGTCTACGGCCAATGGAGCAACAGGCATATTTGCTGATCTGTGGCGTGGCGCTGTGGATGGCTCAAATGGGTTTGTGCCTGTTTTTATTCCTTGGTTTACTGATCTCGATTACCGTGAGCCAGTGCGAGATGACTTTGAAAGAACTCCAGACGAAGAAGACTTAGTTGATCTCTACACCCTAGACAATGAGCAGCTAATGTTTAGGCGTAGGAAGATAGCCCAAAACGGCATCGACCTATTTCGCCAGGAATACCCTAGTGAACCCGATGAAGCATTCTTGACAACGGGTAGGCCAGTGTTTAATCCAGAGCAGATATCCAAGAATCTAAAAGACACCCAAGAACTTAAAGAGCGTCTTGCCTTAGAAGGCGATGAGTTTGTCAACAATGCCCGTGGTGAACTCAGTACCTACAGAAAGCATGTAGAGGGTGAGAGGTACGTCATCGGTGCTGATGTCGCTATGGGTGTGCGGGGAGGAGATTACTCTGTCTGCCAAGTGCTGGACTCCAAAAAGCGACAAGTCGCAACGTGGCGTGGGCATGTACACCCTGACTACTTTGCAAACGTCCTGTATGCGCTAGGTGAGTACTACAACGAAGCCTATATTTGTGTAGAAAATAACTCACACGGCATCCTGACTTGTACGCGGCTAGGCAAGGATATGGCATACCCCAATTTCCACACAGAGCAGCAGTTAGACAAGCTGACTGACCGTGAAACCACCAAGCTAGGTTTTACGACAACTCAGAAGACAAAGCCTCTTATCATCGACCAGCTACGCGCATCAATGCGTGAGGAAGAGTTGGAAATAAACTGCAAAGTCACACTGCGCGAAATGCTCTCTTACATAGTCACTGAAAGTGGTGCTATGCAAGCTGAAGCTGGTTGCTATGACGATTGTGTCATGGCACTGGCTCTAGCTAATCACGTTCACACTGGTGCGTGGACTCCTGTCGAATCCACCGATAATTTTTATATTGAAATGGTTTAATTATGGCTAAGAAAAAGGACTACAAGAAACTCTCTGACGCAGAGATAGTTGCATTGTGCGATGAAAGTGTAGGTCGCTCAGTGGGCTACCACGACAGCGCCTTGAGCCGTGAACGTGCAAATGTGATGGAGTACTACAGCGGCAATATGCCCAAGCCTACCCATGACGGGAACAGCAAGTATGTATCTTTAGATGTTTGGAATGCCGTAGAGTCAATGCGAGCGGCTTTACTTGAAACTTTCGCCGCTGGTAACAAGATCGTACACTTTTCTCCAGAGAACGAAGATGACGTAGACATGGCGAATGTCTGCTCTGAGTATACCGACTACGTTGCACACAGGCAGAACGATTTGTACTCAGTAATGTCATCAGTGATTCACGATGGTCTCACTGCGCGTGTAGGTATAGCCAAAGTGTTCTGGCAGCAGCAATCAGAAACTACCTCTGAGTTCTTTGAGAACTTGAGTGAAGACGAACTAGATATGTTACTGGCACAAGACAATGTGGAGTTAGGTGAGACAGAAGAAGATGAACTTGGTCTTACTTCCGGTGAGATACGGATCACCCGCGATACTAGCCAAGTAGTAATAGAGAATATACCTCCAGAAGAGTTCCTCATTGAATCACAAGCGAAGTCTCTAGATAGCGTGTTGTTTTGCGCCCATCGAACTAAAAAGACTATCTCTGATTTAAGATCAATGGGCTACTCAGAAAAACTGTTAGACAAGATAGGCGATCACACTGACGTTGACCTAGACACCGACTTGGAAGTCTTGGCGCGTCACGACTCTATCAATGCTGACAGGGGCTTCAACAGCCAAGGTTACCAAGATCAAGTTAGGACGGTAATGGTTCACGAAGTTTATATGGAGTTGGACGTTGAGGGGTCGGGAGTTGCTGAACTCTATAAGATAATGAAAGCCGGTAATGTGCTTCTTGAAAAAGAGAAGGTTAATAGAAAACCATTCATTGCATTTGTTCCGCTCCCGATCCCTCACGCTTTTTACGGTAATAACTTTGCAGACAAACTGGTGGCTACACAGAATGCCAGAACTGTCTTAACTAGGTCTATCTTAGACCACGCAATGATTACCAATAACCCACGCTATCAAGTCCTGAAGGGTGGCCTCACGAACCCGAAAGAACTAATCGATAACCGTGTTGGAGGATTGGTCAACGTGACCAGACCTGATGCGATTACACCTATGCTTCAATCGCCACTTAATCCGTTTGTCTTCACAACAATAGACATGCTTGCTAGTAACATGGAAGAGACAACGGGTGTCAGTAGTTTAAGCCAAGGCTTAGATAAGAATGCCCTTTCCAAACAAAATTCAGCCGCTATGGTTGAACAGTTGGCTACGATGTCACAACAGCGTCAAAAGATAATAGCCCGTAACTTTGCTACGCAGTTTGTAAAACCTCTTTATCAGTTTATATACCAGTTAGTAATTGAAAATGAGGATACAGAAAAGGTCGTTGAGATTAGTGGTAAGTACATTGAGATCAACCCTAGCGACTGGGCAGACAAACGTGATGTAACTGTAGAACTTTCCCTTGGCTATGGTGAGCAAGAAAAGGAAAGTAAAAAGTACATGGCTATGCACCAAGTCTTCCAAGCTGACCCTAGTCTTTCAAAGATGTACAGCCCTCAAAACCAATTCCAATTAATGTCTAAGGTTATGGAATTATCGGGTATCAAGAATGTAGCTGAATACCTAACTAGCCCTGACAAGTTGCCAGAGGAGCAACCTGATCCAGCACAAGAACTTCAGTTAGAACTAATGAAGAAACAGCTTGAAGTACAAGAGCGCCAGACTGCCCTTGGAGAGATGAAGGCCAAGATGGAAATGCAGAACATGCAAATGAAGCTGGAACTTGAACGTCTGAAAGCTGAGAACCAGTTCGCTATACAAAGCGATAAGGTTGATCTGAGTGAAGCACAGTTGAATCACAAGAAAGTAATCGATACCGCAGAACTTATTCTGGCACAAGAAGCAGATGAGATCACGGCTATCGCCTCACCGAATGGGTAACCATTCTTTAACCACTATGTTCTTAAAAGGAGAGCAGCATGGAAAACGAAGCAACATTAGTAAACCAAGGTTCAGAAGCAGAAACGCTACTGGGTACAGAAGCATTCACCCGCACTATTAATTCGCTGGTAGATTCAACTGTACAAGCATTCTTATCTTCTGCGCCTGATGAATCTATAAAGCGTGAAGAGGCATACAACCATTATCGTGCAGTCAGCGATGTGGTAAATACCCTTCGCCAGCAAGTTGAAGTGCGTGATCAAATAAGCGCAAAAGTAACCAAAAAACAAGAAGAGGAGTAGCACTATGTCAGATGATAACGTGCAGCAAAGCTTTGATCTTGGCGATGAAATGTCTTCGGACGATGTCGCAGATGCCATATTAGCAAACTGGATGGACGCTGATGAAGATCAGCTATCTGAGAAAGGTGAACTAGAGGCAACAGAGGAATCTACAGATGAACAAGAGACTGAAGACGTAGATGAATCTGATGAAACTGAGTTAGATGAAGAAACCGAACAAGAAGCTGAGTCAGAAGAAGACCCTGATGCGGAATCCGAAGAGACTGAAGAAGAGCCAGAGGAAGTCAACATTTCCGATGACACAATGGTAGAACTTCAAGTCGATGGTGAGACCAAACAGGCATCTTTGAAAGACTTAAAGCGATTGTACGGTCAAGAAGCGTCACTCACACGAAAGTCTCAAGAAACAGCAAACCAGAAAAAAGAAGCCAATGAAGCAATGCAACGTGCAGATGCGTCATTACAAGCCCTGCTTACTAACGCTAGAGAGAAGTTTAAGCCCTACGAAGAAGTCGATATGTTAGTTGCCTCGCGGCAGATGAACCCCGATGACTTTGCGGCGCTACGCTCTGAAGCTAAAGCAGCAGAAAGCGATCTTAAATTCCTCACAGAAGAGGCTAATAGCTTTTATGGTGACCTCCAAAATAAACAAGCAGCACAACAGCGCGAGAGTGCCAAGTCCTGCATTGAGGTTCTCCAAAAAGAGTTGCCAGAATGGTCTACAGAGTTATACAACGACATTCGGCATCACGCTATTAACAGTGGTTTACCAGAAGAGTCTGTCAATCAATATACCGATCCTAACGTGATCATGTTGCTACATAAAGCAATGATGTTTGATAAGTCGAAGTTGGTAGCCAAGTCTAAGAAAGCTAAAGCACCCGCGAAGGTTTTACGCAGTAAGAAAGCACCGCCCAATAAAACTGATCAACGCGTCAGCAAGCAAAAGGTGGCGCAAGAAAAACTCCGTAGTAGCCCAAGTGGTGGTAATGATTTAGATGATATTGCAGAGATGCTAATGGCTAACTGGGAAGCTGGATAACCTAACCCATTTAATCTATATACCCATCTTTAAACAGGAATAAATACATGACTACATTAACAACATACGCAATAGTTGGAAAAGCCGAGTCGGTTTCAGAATCAATTGCACTGATTTCGCCTTCTGCCACCCCTTTCCAAACTCTAGTAAAAAGCGAAAAAGTAACAGCGCGTGACTTCTCTTGGCTCGAAGACTCTCTGAGGGCAAGTTCTGCTGCGGGTTTAGTAGAAGGTGCAGATTCTTCTATGACAGCAGTGGGACAGCCTACGTCACGATCCAATGTGACACAGATCATCGGTGAAGCATTTCAAGTAAGTGCTACTTCTGATGCTATTACTACCCATGGTCGAGCCAAGGAAACTGCGAGAAATTTGGCAAAAGTATTACGCCAAGTTAAACTCGATGTCGAAAAGTCTATGGTCGGTGTGTCTCAGGCAGCGGTGAACACCAACGCCAGTACTGCCCGTAAAATGGCATCTATCGACCAGCAGATTTCTACTACCTTAACAGCAGGCGCTAACAGCACCGATCCGCTTACAGAAGCCAAGCTGCTCTCTCTAGCGCAAACTTGCTACACGAATGGTTCTGATCCTTCAGTACTAATGATCAAGCCAGCAGATAGTCTGATCATTGCAGGTTTTGCATCAGCTTCTGGGCGTGAACGTGACTTAGGCGGTAGTAAAACTTTGGTCAATACTATTGACGTTTTGGTAACTGCGTAAACATCCTTGCGTAGTATA